>Ga0210405_10001657_pt1 | contig 24739 bp, 23 predicted proteins | sample IncBWH11MmetaG_FD_155492 | JGI IMG/M metagenome (GOLD analysis project Ga0210405, IMG submission 155492) | Forest soil microbial communities from Barre Woods Harvard Forest LTER site, Petersham, Massachusetts, United States - Inc-BW-H-11-M | ecosystem: Environmental > Terrestrial > Soil >... | reverse complement strand
GTGAATGAATCCTCCCAATGTGTAGGAAGTGACGAGTCCCAAGAGCCAGAGAACCAATAGGATGACCGCTAGCGTCCAAAGTAAGTCCATATTCTCCTCCTCAGTTCGATCCTTTTTGACCACGCTCTGATGATGGCGGACCGAGCCCGCAATCAATAAAGATGGGCAGAGGTTACTTGGAAAAGGGCCATCGGACCATCAGGTGATTGGTGTAGGGTTCGAGGCAATTCGATGTAGCGCTTCTGATTTGGCTTGAGCACTTACTGCCGCCATTAGGGATGCATAGCGTCGCGTCCTGATTTACAAAGGATCCATATCCTTGGTGGGCAGCTCCACTAGCGACTCGTCGGGTTGTCTTGGTTTTTCTTGGCAGTGGGTCTCAATGCAACATTTTCAACCAGGGACATTTCAAATAAGAAAGGGACATCGTCTTCGCGAGGGGGGCCGAGCGACATTCGCAGTACGCCAGGCCCCTTCGCCTCGCGATTCTGATTTGCGTTACTGCTGACAACTTTCCAATCAGCGCTGTCCAGCACCACGCTTCTTCTCGTTGGAGGTCGAGTGATCACTCTCTCCCTGATTTCCTTGCCGCCTTTCCTGTGTTGAATCTTCGCTACGGAAGGTCCGTGCGAATTCATCCACTTGTTTCTCTGCTTCCTGCTTTACGATCCCGTAGCGTTCCTGGATCTTTCCGATCAGCTGATCTCGCCGTCCGCGAATCACTTCGAGATCATCGTCTGTCAGCTTTCCCCACTTTTCCTTTACTTTGCCCGAATACTGCTTCCATTTTCCTTCCAACTGATCCCAGTTCATCGGATCCTCCTAGATATTTAGTTTCCCTTTGAGGCGTTGCGGTTCGAGCACGTGCCCGCTGGGAGGAACGTTGAATGCCGCAGCACAAGGAAAACATATGCGCGTAATCGCGCATATAGAGAGAAACCCCGAGAGCCGGCCGGAGAGAAACGTATACGCGTGGACTCCATGATGCCTACAGCTTTCCCCCGAAGCCTATGAGGTCTCCACGGTATGGAGGCCGCTTCGTGGTTGCCTTACAAAGGAACTGAATCGTAGCTAGTCCAGAAAACGGGACCGCGGAAATAGGCATGATTCCGGTCCCTGGAAAAGTTGAATTGGAAACATAAGGAGGTTGCGATGCACGCCCTCTCAGTTCAATCGGTTACAAGCGGTTGAACTGTGTTTGTGGACTTGGAACTCTGGAGGCACCATGAGCGGAAGAACAATCCTGGGAATAACACTGGTCGTCCTCGGCCTGTTTGCGTTGGCATATCAGGGGTTGACCTACACAACACAAAAGAAAGTCGTAGACATCGGTCCAATCCGAGCGACGAAGGAAGAGCATCACACCATTCCTCTTCCTCCGATTCTTGGGGCATTGGCGCTGGTTGGCGGGATTGTTGTTGTCATCTCCGGCCGGCGCGGGAACTAGGGTCCGGTTGTACAAAACTTCGAAAGAAATGATGGAGGATATGTTTATGAATCGTTTGGCGATTATTTTTGCGGGCGCCCTCGTGCTGGTGCCCATGTCATTCGGACGGCCGACCGACGAAAATGCAAAAGATGAGAACAATCGATTGCAGAACGCCGGCACGGTCATCCAGGAGATTTTGGACATCCCGGACGACATTCCTCAAGATCTCCTCGACAAGGCGCGGTGCGTGATTGTCATGCCGTCCGTGCTAAAGGCCGCTTTCGTAGTTGGAGGAAGTTACGGGCGCGGAACCATGGTTTGCCGGACAGGCAAGGATTTTTCCGGTCCTTGGGGAGCACCTGCGATGTACGCCCTCGAGGGCGGCAGCGTGGGACTCCAGATTGGTGGAGAAGCCACGGACTTGGTGATCCTGGTGATGAACAACCGCGGCGCGAGCAGCCTGCTGCATACCAAGGTCAAGCTGGGCGCGGATGCATCCATAGCCGCTGGACCGAAGGGGCGCACTGCATCGGCGGATACAGACGCGTATATGCGTGCCGAAATGCTTAGCTATTCACGAGCGCGCGGCGTTTTCGCCGGCATCTCGCTGGAAGGCACCACACTGCGGCCAGACGAGGACGCGAATCGCCGCCTGTATGGCAAAGACGCCTCAGCGGCCACTATCATCACGGAGCCAAAAATTGACGCTCCTCCTTCGGGAAAGATGCTTGTTGGCCGTCTGCAAAAGGCATCTCCTCAGTTGAAGCCGTAATACAGGCAATTTGCCAGGATAGGGCGAGGCGGACATTGCCTCGCCCTATTTTTGTGCGCATGACTCACTGACGACCGCAGGTAGACAGGGCCGCGAGACCGCGTCTTGAAGCATTCTTCGCTCTAAGGATGAAAGACGTCAGATAGACGCCGCCGGAATGCCGGCGAACCGGTGCCCCAAAGCCATTGCGGTTTCCCCCGCGCGCACTGGCAATCAGCGTTTCTTTGGAGAGTATGGTTTGATCATCGCGGCGGTCGTTCCTTGTAGCTATCCTGAATCCCACTCTGTCGCTACGAGATATAAACGCAAATGGCGAAATGTCGTCCGTATCCTCCGGGTTCTCGGACCATAGGTTATTGCTCAATTTGCGAAACGTCTTTTACTAGGCGCATGTCCAGATTCGGCAATTTGAAGGAAATTCGCAGCTCTCGACGTGGTAACGCGCATCGCGATCAATGAAGCACTGATGCTGCCGAGGAAGCGTCGCTCAGAGGCATTGACGACAAGTTCCATCGGAGGCGAGCCTCGCCAAGCTCCCTGCATTTCCCGACTCACAGTGAGTGATCAGAATCACAATGCTTTGATAATTCCGGTGGGGGTCCGAGGCTGGGACCCCGTGTATTGTTCTAGTCCGATGAAGTGGCCTTTTGGTTTTTTACTTCTAACTCATTGACCACCTGCTTGACGTTTGGCACTCCAGTAGCGAGTTTTTCCACCCAAGCGCGCTTGGATTGAGAACTCACTTTGCCGTTCAGTGTGATCACACCATTCTTCACCTCGTACTTCACAGCGCTGTCCAGTTTGTGTCGAACCAGTACGGCGTCGAAATTTTTTTCAATGCCTTTGTCAAGATCGGAGTCCACCTTCTTCGCGATGCCTTCATCGCCCGGGGGCCGAACTGCAATCTGGTCGGACACGACCTGCGTCCCAGCAAAGGATTTCGCAATCGACTCTGCCTGTGCCTTGTCAGCATCCGTAGTGGCGTTCCCTGTGAGAGTTATTACACCCTTGTCACGGTCTTGGCTCACGCTGACATCCTTTAACCCGGCTTGGTCAAGAGACGTGCGGATGTTGCCGGCTACGTCCGGCGATTTTGTCGGCGTATCCGAGCACGCGGTTATACTCCCAATGACAAGAAGTGTTGTGATGGAACCGAAAAGCATTAGCGATCTCATTTTTCTCCCTTTCTTAGCCAAACACTTTATTTGGATTCCCTAAGCCCGAGCGACCCAAGCATAGGATGCAGGATTCCGGGGACCGCTCGCGGTGCCACTATGGAGGAGACGACAGGAGGTCACAATCAGGGTTACCTGGTAGGAGTGTCAGGGATTCATAGTAATTGAGGTGGGCCCGCCCCGGTTCCGCCGCCACCGAAATCTTCAAGCAAAAACGATGAGCGGCGGCGCTCAGAAGGCCAGCGGCCAAGGATAACTTCCAAGCCGGTCAAACTGCAAAGGCCCGTCCAGGGTTACCGTGTGCAGTCACTCCCAAGAGGGACATGGCCGCCGGCGGTCTTGCTAGTCAGGAAAACAACCGTAGTCATCTGCATCCGGCTTTTCCATCCGCAAAACACTGTAGAGATTAGGAGACGGTAGAAAAAACAGTCGCTTACTGTGCCGGTCTTCGTCTCACATATTTCAGTGACGATCAATCAACTTTAGTTACGAAGTCCACGCGTAGCATCGCCTTATTGTCGTCCGTCACCTGAACTGGCTTTGGTTGGACAATTGGTATTCCGCCGAGATGATCCACCTGTTTAGCGATTGTCAATGCATGCTGAAGTTCCTGCGCGGCGAGCTTCTCGAGCTCCTGGGCGATATTCATGTATTCCGCGCCCTTGAGCAGTTGCGAGTACACCACGGAAGCGATAAGGGCTTGATATTCGCGAGCCAGATCTTCGTTCAGGCTTTGGATGAGGGCGTCGCGAGTACTCGGTACTGTTTTCTTGGCATTTTGTATCACTGAAATCCTCCTTTATCCAGGAGTAGAGGATGAATGATGCAAAGTTCTGGTGACATCGGGTGTTTACAGTAGAGGCAAAAGGTATCTGAATGCCGGAGCGCAAAAAGGGGGCAGTCACTGGAGCAAAACGGAAAAGGAATGAAGTTGCATGCCTGGCAGGAGATCAGTGGGTTCCACTTATTTCACTAATTATGCTTTCCACCACTTCGCTATCAATCTTTGGGCTGATATACGAACCTTCGCCGATCACCACAGTGAGAGCCTTCACCAGTTCTTGCTCCGCATCTGTCTTTAGAAGAAAACCCCTGGCACCTGCGCGAAAGCCCCTCCGCACCAAATCCGCCGATTCGTGCAGAGTAAGCAAAACTATCTTCGCTTCAGGTAGAGACTTACAAATCAGGCGAGTCGCCTCGATGCCGTTCAACCCGGGCATAGAGACATCCATGATGATGACTTCCGGTTTTAGTTGGTGAGCCAGGCGGATGGCGTCGTTTCCGTTATCCGCTTCTCCACAAAACTCCCACTCGGGGAATGGATTCAATATTGTTTGAACGCCGCGGCGGATAAACGCGTGGTCATCTACGATAAGTACTCTAGGCATGGGCCCCTGTCTCCATAAGTCTCCGATGGGAGTCAGGGACTCGGTCTGGCAAAGTGCCGCAGATCATTTGAAGTGGCATCGAATTCCAAAGTGTTACTCGTCACAAGAACTCGCCGTGCGTGGCCGCGGGGAGCGTCACGCCTCGATGATTTGATTCTTTACAGCATAGCGTACGACCTCGCTGACGGAGTGCATCTCGAGTTTTCTCATGATATTTGCCCGATGAGTTTCGGCTGTTTTGACGCTTATTCCGAGAGCCACTGCTATTTCCTTGCTACTTTTACCTTCCGCGAGAAGCTGTACGATTTCGCGCTCGCGGGAGGTAAGCCTGTCTCGCAAATGAGCTTTCGGATCGGGTACCGAGTTCTGCATGGAGAAGCCATTCAGGAGCATTTCTGCTGCGCGGGCCGTGAAAAATGTTCGATGATTCGCCAGGGCCTCCACAGCGCTGACCAGATCCCGATCAGCATCGGATTTCACGATATAGGCCCGGGCGCCGGCCTCGACAATGTCCCGCAGAAGTTGATCCGAGAAGTGCAGCGTCAGAAATAGAATCCCCGTTTTCGGAAGTAACTTATGAATTCTCCGAGCTGCTTCTAGTCCATTCAACTCTGGCATGCTGATGTCCAAGACCACAATTTCAGGCTTGAGCTGCTCAGCAAGGGCAACTGCTTCTCGCCCGGTCTTAGCCTCGCCACAAACTTCCCAGCCTGGCCGCGAAGTGAGAAGCTGTTTCAGACCTCGACGGATGATGTCGTGATCATCTGCAACAAGAATTCGCACGGGCCTGGTCTCCATTCTTAAAGCGGAATCTTGATGCTACCTCTTGCTGTGCAAACCAGCTACCCAATTCTCTGAGCACGATAACACCGATAAAATCCTTCCAGAAGTTACGATCTACGAATAGTCCTTCTTGGCCTCACAACCCATACTGTTTTTCCTGTATATTACGCTTTTAGGGCAATTCGTGGGCCAGTCGTCAGCGCGGGCCCACATGTTACATTTTCATCCCGTTCGCGAGTAAATCGGATGGCTGATGGTGCGTCTGCGAACGACGCGTTCCTCCTTTTCGATCTTCAAAAGATGAAGAGTCTCGTCTGCGTACCCGAATGCTACTTATCTTCTACACAATTACACCGATTGTTCGAGGAAGACTGTTCCAGTGGAATGGCGTAGGGGAGGCAACCAACAGGCTGATCATACTTCTGGTTATTCTTCTCTGGTTGAGTTTAGGCAGTTTGCCCACGTGGCCGCACAGCCGAAACTGGGGCTACTATCCGAGCGGGGGCCAGGCCTGGTTGTAATTGTGCTCCTGGTATGGTTGCTTCTGGAGAGAGTTTGAAGGTACTGACTCCCGTTTGAGGCGACCTATGCAATAGGAATGGCGCGCTCTGGGCTTGGAACGCCCTAATAATGAAGGATTCCAAGCCAGCCAGGCGGTCAGCTAAGCCGACGAGAAAGGCGTCATCCTTTTTTCGTCAATTGCTGCGGGTGGGCCCGGGTTTGGTGACAGGGGCATCCGACGACGACCCAAGCGGAATTGCAACGTATTCGCAAGCGGGTGCTCAATTTGGTTTTAGTGTCCTCTGGCTGACCCTATTTTCTTATCCGTTCATGTGCGCAATCCAGGAAATCAGCGCGCGGATTGGGCGCGTCACAGGTGCAGGAATATCCGCAAGCCTACGTAAGGCATATCCTCGGCCGGTCGTACTGAGTATTGTCTTGCTTCTTCTCATTTCGGCGGTTTTCAACTTAGGAGCCGATCTCGGAGCGATGGGTGAAGCCGCCCACATGCTGGCGGGAGGAGCCAGATGGATGCACATTCTTGGGTTTGGACTGCTCTCTATGGTTTTGCAGGTCTTCATTCCGTACACCCGGTACGTGAACTACCTGAAGTGGCTCGCCTCGTCATTATTCGCGTATGTGGTGACAGCTTTTCTGGTTCACGTTTCTTGGAGCGAAGCCCTGCGCACATTGATTCTGCCTCCCTTAAATGGATTTCATGGGGAGTACAGCATGATGGTGGTAGCAGTACTCGGGACTACCATTAGTCCTTATCTGTTTTTTTGGCAGGCATCCCAGGAAGCCGAAGAAGTTCGCGATAAAAAAGAAGATAAATCCCTGCGCAAAGATCCATCCCAGGCGCCTGAGCAACTTCGCAGAATCAAGATCGACACCTACCTCGGCATGGCGGCGTCCAACCTGGTGGCGTTTTTTATCATGCTCACCTCTGCGGCAACTTTGCATGCCCACGGACAGACGAACATCCATACGGCAACGGAAGCGGCGCGAGCTCTGGAACCGCTGGCCGGACGCTTTGCCTATGTCTTATTCGCTGCAGGAATAATAGCAACGGGGCTTCTTGCCGTTCCGGTTCTTGCGGGAAGCGCAGCCTACGCTATTGGAGAAGCGATGCACTGGCGAGTAGGTCTCGCGATCAAGCCGAAGAAAGCCTTCAAATTTTATGCCACGCTGGGCGCTGCCACGATCGCCGGTTTGGCTCTGAACTTTATTCATTTGGACCCGATCAAAGCATTATTCATTGCCGCGGTTATCAATGGAATTCTCGCCGCTCCTGTGATGGCCCTAATGATGTTGTTGACGCGGAATCGAAGAGTGATGGGCCGGTTTACGTTGCCACTCTATTTGAAGGTATTGGGATGGATGGGTGCTGCGGGCATGTGCGCTGCGGCGGCGGCCTTTCTGGTTGGAGTTTGTCGGAGCTGAACAAATTCGCCTTCCCACCGGATTGCCTTAGCGGGGGGCGCTCCTGCGCTGCTTGTAGAGAAGTTCGTTGTAATTCGCTGGACCCCAGCGGCTTTCGACCGCGCCCCTTTCACTCGCCTTTCAGAGAGCGGGAAAACAAACCTCCTCCATCGGGTGTGGTTGGGCAAATACTGCAGCATTCCCTGTATGGGCTTGCGCTTTCAATTGGAACAATCTAAGAGCGTTTATGGAAGGAGGGTTATATGTTCATCGTCTTGTTTGCAGTTTTGGTGCTGGCTTGGCTGGGGGGATTCTTGGTCTTCCATGTCTCCAGCGCTCTGATTCATATTCTGTTGCTGCTCGCAGTTCTCTCGCTGATTGTCCATTTTTTCCAGCGTAAGACCCTATCGTGAACTACCTGTGCGATCCTCCTTGCGCCCAACTGGGGTGCGAGGAGGTCTCGCACACGTGTTTTGCAAATGGGAAGAGGGAGAGCAATTGGTCTCAATGATGCGCAGCTCAACAGACTTACTCCAACGGCGCCTATTAAGTCGTATCGCCTGGCTTCTATGGGTCATCGTGCTCGCTCTTCTGATGGCTTTTTGTTTCTTTGCAAGTTCCTTTTGCATCACACTGCTGCTCGCTGCCTTCCTCGCGATCCTCGTTGATCCGCTGGTGACCTATCTGGAGAGCTGGCATGTCCCGCGTTCCGGTGCCGCCGGAATTATCGTAGTTACTGGAACGCTGTGCATCTGCTTCCTGACGTACGCGTCCTACAATCGTATTTCGGACATCGTGGAGACCATGCCCCGGTACGCCGAGCGGATCCGCGATGTCCTGAAGCCTTTGAACCAGAAGATTGCCAAAGTTCAAGAAACCGCCGGCAGCCTGAATCCAGAGGTGCCGGCAAAAAAAATCGCTGAGGTAAAGATCAAAGAACCGCCCAGCTGGCCTTCGTACATGATTCGCGGCGTCGGGCCGGTGTGGAGTGCCATCATCATTATTGGAGTTGTGCCTTTCCTGATGTTCTTCAATCTGATTCGCAAGGAACAGATGAAACAAAGGCTGACGAGCTCATTCGGCCACATGATCGACGTGCCTCAATTCGTGGGGCGATTGACCCAAATGGTGAGAGGATTTGCGGCGGGCAACTTGATCATCGGTTCTGCGATGGCAACCGTTACGATTCTCGTCCTTCTCGCGTTGAAAATACAGGGTGCCATGATCCTTGGCATCGTGAGCGGTTTTCTGAATTTGATTCCTTTTCTGGGCGTAATCCTCGCCGTGCTGGTCCCATCCGCGGCCGCGCTTTTGCAATTTACTACAGCAAGCCCGTTTGCCATTATTTTCCTAACAGTCGTATGCCTTCATTTCATTTCCGCAAACTTTCTAATCCCAAAGGTAGTCGGGTTGCGGGTCAATATAGGCCCGGTCGCGGCCACAGCAGGGATCCTGTTCTGGGGTTGGCTTTGGGGCTTGATAGGGATTCTACTGGCCGTGCCTTTGACCGCGTTTGTAAAGCTTGTGGCGGATTGTCATCCCTCATTCGTTCATATCTCCAATCTTCTCGCAGAATCTCCCCGTCCTGTTTCATCCTGGATTCATTCCGGCCGGCAAACTATGTACAAGACGGTCCCTTATATACGCAGGAGATTTCCAGCCAAAGTAAAGCCCTGAGACAGCAGCAGTTGGAATCGGTGATTTTTCCGGACAACAGAGGACAGCCACTCGCCCTACAAGAAACCCCGTCTCTCCGTACTGGAAAGACCGGATGGTTGCGTGCGCGGGGCCCCGGTAGTCTGAGTGCCAGAGAACACCTCCGATTCACTCACCCCAAGAACAGATGCCTGACAGACACAGGCATCTGTTCTCCCTCCTTAATTCGGAGAAGCGACGTTGTCTTCAATTAGGGCTTTTGGGATGCCTCAGCGCCCCGCCGGGCAAAAACGCGTTAGAGAAATAGCCCTATTACTGATTCAAAAACCATCACTGACTTGAAATTTATGCATGCAAGGCCGGAGCGAAGCAAAATATAGCCCGCGATTCAGGAAAATTCCTAGGGAACGGTCTTGGGGTTCACTTGCCCGCTTTGGGAACTGAGACCTCGAGCTTATGGGGATCTCCGCCCCGATCACGCGCGAAGGTGGGATTGTCTTTTGTCCCGGTAATCTTGATTGGCAGGACAGTTCCCGCGTTCTCCCCTTTGAAAAATGGATCCAGTGCCTTCAGGAAAAATGACTTCGCACCGGTAGTGGTTTGGGAAAGCTTGGCCTGCATCACCAGGTTGCCATGAAAATCCAGTCCGCCACCATCGAGATTGTAGGTTCCTCTCAGATTGACCGAAGCGCCGGCTACATCAAAGTTTAGATTGGAAAACGCCACCGCACCATTCCGGACCTGGAACTTGCCGGCCATTTCCGAAGCAACACTGTTGATTTCCATCGCTTTCGGCTGCCCTTGGCCTTTGCGGCTTAGGGTATCGACCTTCTCCTGAATCTCGCTAGTCGTGAATTGGCCACCGGCGATCCGGAATTCACCTTGTATTCTTAACCGTTCGATCAGGTCAGATTCTCCCTCAGGAATAGTGATCTTCGCCTTTAACCTCGCGACGCCCGTCATAATCGGCTGGTCCGTGTTGACAGCAAGCCGGATAAGGTCTTCCACGCGGGCATCCTGCGAGAAAGCCTCCAAGAAGATCGTCTTGCCCTTCACTTCAGGATCAGCATCTTCAATCTTGCCGCTGGCTACGATCGTGGTATGCCTAAACCGAGCCGCCACGTTGTTAAGATACGTGTCGCCGTTGGTGCCGTCCACCACCGCCGAGAATTGTGTGTGCAAGGACATCGGGTGACCTGCCGTTCTTAGGCAGAAATCTGGAGTGTCCGTCGTTCCCTCGACTTTCAAATAATCAAGCGGGCCGCTGAAATTCCCCTCAGAAGAGAGAATTCCGCGAAGCCCTTTCAGGGTTCCGAGGTCCGCATTCTGAAATCTATATTGTCCCATCGTAAAGCTTTTGCTCGGAGCGTCCGCTTGCCAGGGTCCAAACTCGCCCGTGGCTTCAATCTCGCCCGCCGGAACGCTGTTCGTGAGTGTTGCGTGGAACGCGGCGGGACGATCAAAACTGACATTGTGGAGCTCGAGGCGGTGAATGGGAAAATCCTTGGGCGGTTTTTCAGGCTGTGCTCGCAAAATAACGATGATGGCATCATCGGCGTGCATGTCTTCGATGAGAACCGGATATTTCTTTGCGAGGTCCTGGTCAGTCCGTTGAATCAAAGACTCGTCGCCGGTTTGCCGGGGCGGGATATGAATCTGTAAGCCCTCCAAATCCACGAATGTGATGCGCGGCTTGGCTCCCAGCAGACTGATTAAGTTCGATGTCATAGTGACTGCACGGACCTGAATAAGAGGGGGAATGTCAGTCCGGCCATGGTGCCGCAAAACCAGCTGATGAATCGTCACCCGGACGCGGGGATACAAAGAAACGTCAAAATTGGAAAACTCAATGTTGCTTGCAAAATGTGCCTGCAGAATCTTCTGGGCACGCTCACGCACCATCGCATGGATTCTGGAACCTAGTCCGTAGAGTGTAAGGAGTGGGAGGAGGACTACAAGGCCAAGAATGAAGGTCCACTTGCGCATAGAATTGGGCTGCCATCTCTTTTTCTGCGGCACACTGGCCTTGTCCGCTGTGGCCCGGAGCAACAAGCGTAGTCACTCCAATAGACAAGACCACGAAGGGAGGGCCCAAGAAATAAACTAAATCCCTGATTTCGAGCGCAGCCGCCCTGTATTTATTCCTATGAGGATTTGGCTGGCGTTTTGTCCTGGATCCGCGAGCCCGGCAGAGGTGGGAGAGAGGCTCGCGGAAATTTGGATCTCCTTAAGCTTTCCGATCGATTGGGGAGATGATCCTTGAGGATCATTCGCTCTCGCTCAAGCGCCGGCAGCCATTCTTCCTTGAACTATGCCGCCATTCCGGGCGCTGTAAATGAAGTACTCGCCAGGCGAACTCACTGCCAATCGAGCTAATTGGTTCCTTGCCTCTTCCAGTCCGTCGACAGCCTTTACCCAGATTGGGTGACCATCGGGTAGTTTCTTGAAGATGTCAAACTTCGCATCCATAACCGCCCCCCCCAACATTGGATTTGTTATCGCTGTCTGAGGTAAAGGCAACCATGCTTCCAATTCGTCAGCTCAATTAAAAACCTTTCAAATCAAACAGTTGCGCGATCCAAGCTGCGGAGATGATCCTTTGCCGGGCTCCAATTCGAGTGTTGTTTTCGGGTCAGTATGTATTTTCTGCTTCTTTTGGAGTAAATGGCCAGCGAGTTTATTACCAACGGGCGGTCGTTTCCAGGTGCAAAGGGGCGAATTCGTAATTGCTAAAAAGACGTGGCGTAGCATGCCGACTTCTTTACTGGAGGCGCGAATATCCTATTCCTCTTGTGACAAGCCTAACTCTGCTTCTTGTATCGGAACAGTGGCGGTGACGGTGGTTCCTCCCTGAACGGAGGATAGTTCGAGGCTGCCTCCCAGTTGCCGCACACGTTCATTCATACTGCGCAGTCCCACGCCAGGAGCGCCCATCCAGTCCGGAGCCCGCTCTTCCCCATTTTTTGCCTGAGTCCCGCTCCCTTCATCAATGATCTGGAGGAGTACGCAGCGGTTCACAGTGAGAAGTCGGACGGTTGCCCTTGGGCTGCCAGAGTGCCGGTGCACGTTCGTTAAGCTCTCTTGAAGGACGCGAAATAGGGCCAGCTCCAGGTCCCCAGGAAGGCGGTCAAATTCCGGAGAAACCTCAAACGTTGTTTTGATTCCACTCCGCTTTGTAAATCCTTCCAGATACCACGGAATTGCCGATTTCAAGCCCAACTCTTCCAGCATCGGGGGATACAGCAGGTAAGAAATGGTGCGAACTTCTTTGATCGCCTCTTCAACCAGCTGGGAGCATTCGGTCAGTTGACTATCATCATCTGGTTGGCCCCGTTCGCGCGAGGACTTGAGGGAATCCACCTTCATCTTTAAACCAACGAGGTATTGGCCAACGCTATCGTGAAGGTCTCTGCCGATGCGCCGGCGTTCATCGTCCTGCGTTTGCAGGAGACGCAGAGAAAGTTGCCGGAGTGACTTTTCCGAATAGTACAACTTTCTCTCGGCCGCCGTCCGCTCGGCTACCTCTTTTCGCAACGCCTCATTAACTTTTATTCTGTCGGTAAAATCTCGCGTAACTTTTCCGAATCCAATCAATCTACCAGCGTCGTTTCTTATGGCGGTAATGATCACATTGGCCCAGAAACGGGAGCCGTCTTTGCGTAGACGCCATCCCTCGTCTTCCAACCGCCCTTCCTTAGCGGCGATCTCGAGCTCCCGCTGCGGTTTACCTGCTCGGATGTCTTCCTCGGGATAAAAGATGGAAAAGTGCTTACCTATGATCTCGGAGATTCCATATCCTTTGATGCGTTCTGCTCCCCTATTCCAGCTGCTGACGTGACCCTGCACGTCCAACATGAAGATTGCATAGTCCTGAACGGCATCTACAAGAAGCCGGAATCGCTCCTCACTGCGGCGCAGGGCAATCTTGGCTTCGCCACTTGCAAAGGAAGTGTCGCCTTCGTCAAGCACTATCGCGGAATGTTCCGCGCATACTCTCATAAGCGGCTGAGAGTTCCTTTCGCCATTAAAGTGAGTCACCGGATAGGCACATCGCAGCGAGAAAGTAAGCTTCTTCGCCAATTCGTTCCAGAGCTGTTCGAGCCGTATGGCGGCCTCGACCTTACCCTCCGTCCACAACAGAGAAACCATCTCTCCAAATGTGGCAATTTCGGGACGCACCGCTTTAGCGCGGGCCTTGGTTCTAGCGATTGCCCCACCGACTATCTCGTCGAAGCGGCCGTCGTCGGGCATCCCTTCCACCATGAGCTTCGACAGAAGTTCAGCAGCATCGAGCTCAAGGTACCTTCCCTCATTGGTGGCCTTGGGGATATCCAAGCCGCGGGCGGTAAGCCGGTGCTGAAGTCCTTCACGATGCATCTTGGTTGCAATGACGAGCGCAGCATTGCCGGCGCCCAAAGCACTACCGATAAAGCTAGACAATGCCTCAAGCAGAGAATCGCTCTCTTGATAGAAGTAGGCAACATGATCGCCCTGAGAGGGACTGCCCGGCTGCCACTGAAGCATCAGATACCTGGGGTCGGGACTCAAAGCACTAGTAGTCATTTCGATTCTCCTGCCTGACACGTAGCGGCCGCCCACTCCCATGCTTGGACAACGGGCCCTGTGACCACGTCATCGTCGTCGTGCTTGATAAGCTGCTATACCCTGTTTCTGATCGAACGTAACACACTCGTTGGTTGAGTTCACCTTTAAAGCTCGGATGGTCATCAAAATTCCAGCGAGTATTCAACTACGAGTATCGTGACGATGCGGATCTCGTACCGTGCTTTTTATTCGCGTACATATCCTGATCCGCGCGGGCCATGAGTTCTCCCAGTGAGCAGGCAGTTCCCGGATCGAACCGCGCAATGCCGATGCTAAATGACAGCTTATAACGGGACTCCTCGGCATTCGCCTTTTCAAGACTCCTATCCATCCGATGCACGATCGCTTCCCTGTTTGGGATAGAGGCTGCCGAGGCCAGCACCGCAAACTCGTCTCCACCGAGCCGGGCCAGAATGTCCGAGTCACGGAAGGTCTCCTCCAGCGCATTGGCAGCCCGGATAATTGCCAGATCCCCCTCCCGATGTCCAAAGGCATCGTTAATCCCCTTCAAATTGTCCATATCGAAAAAGAGGAGTAGGACGTCTTGAGACTGGCGATGAGCAAGCTTCAACTGGTGCATCGCCGACGCTAGAAAACCGCGCCGATTGTAAAGACCGGTAAGTTCGTCCGTGACGGCCAGCGAACGAATTTCTCGATCCAGCAGCGACTGCCTTATGGCACACGATGCCGCTTGCTGCAGAACATTCTCAAGGCTTCGCGACTTCGGAGCGCCTGACTTTAGCCAGTTGGAGATCTCCTCTAACGCAGACAGAATTTGATCGAGTTCCTTGTCGTCCGAACGCAAAGCGGAAGAGAGCAGAGACTCCAAAGCTTCCTTATGAACAACTTTTCCGCGCTCTATGGAAACTACCCTGGCATTAGACCTGGAATTGTCTATAGAGAGTCTCCTCCGGCCTCCTTTATCCCCAGTCCAGTTGTCGGAACCTTGGAGCGACATCGGCACCTCTCGCGCGCGAGCCGAAACAGTGGCTCAGGTGCCCCACTCTAGTATTCCAATCCTCATCAAGCTATAGGGTAAATGCTGTACAAAGCAGGTAGGGCATGATCCTTGAATTTTGAGGCTAACCGTAGAACGGAGCGCCCAACTGGGTTTTCAATCCCATAAACCTCGCCGTCAAAAACCAACCAGGAAAGGACCTAACGGGCCCTCATCGAATTCCAATTGGACATCCCTTGTAAAATATTACAATCGAAAAACGTAAAACGGCCCCTTTCTGCGTACTAGGATGTTTCGAGTATAGTCACACAAACTTCTTAGGCTGAAGATGAAAGTGCAAGCAGAGCAGGGGACGAATCCCTGCGAGCGCTCGAGGGGAGCGGGGTCGTCCTTTCTGCTCTCATTGAAAGGACTCGTGATGCGTTGCCCGGGTTGTGACCGACAAATCTAACGAACAGGTGTGATAATTGAAGGAAGTTATTCTAATTCGCAGCGTGATATTGCTCACTATGCTTTATGCCGCCTGCAACGGTAAGAGAATGCACCAGGCCCTGCTCGCACTAACCCTCATCAGTGGAGCTTGTCGTTTTGACACCCAGAAGTTCCACTGGAAATATCATCCCCCGAGCACTCTTCAGCTTGTTTTATGCCGCGTTCTTGTGTAGCCTTCGCCTACTTACACTCCTGTCCCCGGGAGGATTTTATGGAAACAGTAAGTAGTAGTTTTGCACATGTCCTTTTATTCGCCTGCCCGAAATGCGGAATTCCTTTAGCTTCTGCATGCGCAAGCAAAGAGAGGAATTTGGAGACCGCGGATGCGCACTGGTTCAATCCACATTGCCCTTGTGGATGGACGGGATCAGTGACCGGCCTTCATGCCAGGAAGCACTGGGTCGAAGAATGGAGAATTCCAGTCAATCTGGGGCCCGGCGAGGAGGGGTCGTGCGATAGCGATCCACCCAAGTGAGGCTTCAACCACAATCTGCACTCGCCGGGCAATTCGATTTCCGGGCTTAACAGCAAGGTGCGAGCCTGGGAGTCCACCCGGTCGGCCAATTCGATTGCGCTTAACGATCCTCCCGATGCTGTGGGGGCATCGTCCCGCATCTCAGTTGCCCGCAGGAGCGCGATTCGTCAGGCGGCAATTGGATTACTTCGATTTCTCTGGCGGGACCTTGGCACCTTTCTTTCGCGCTTCAGAAAGCCCAATTGCGATTGCTTGCTTTCTACTCTTTACGACTCCTCCCTTGCCGCCCTTTCCCGAACGCAGTGTTCCGCGCTTTTTCCGACGCATAGCAGACCGAACTGACTTACTTGCCGCTTTTCCATATCTGGCCATTTGTCCCTCCTGCGGGGTTGTTCCGGTGGCGTTGAGCTCCTAGACAAGCAGATTCCGGGACGAAGAATAGAAGGATCTCTTTCGCCACAATCCGGCTCAAGCCGGAGCGTAAGGATAGCGCAACCGTCGTCGGGGGTTCGATCCGAGACTTGCTGTACACCACTCAAAAACTCCCTGTAGGAGCCGCACGATCTGCAATTTCTACCTTCGGTGTTGGATGTCGGTGAGTCAGGTGAAACGGACCACGGTCCATGGATTGTTCACAATACTGCCGAAAAGCCAATAGTAACTCACCTTATACGCGAAGGTGATTGCTCTCAGTCCAAGCAGTTTCAGACGAGATACACGCTTCTTTCCAATTCCCTACCCGTTTCCCCGTATGGCCTCCCGAAACCAAAAGTTGTTTATTGTAACTGTAACGAATTCCCGCAGCCGATTTTCGAAGAAGTAACGAATTTGACGTTGATCAGGAGATCCCCATGGAAACGAATCGCTTGAAGCATCTCTACATCGAGGAACTAAAGGATTTGTACAGCGCGGAAACTCAGATGGTCAAAGCGCTTCCCAAGATGGCTAACGCAGCATCTTCCGAGGACTTGCGCGCGGGCTTTGAAGAACACTTTGGCCAAACGAAGGAGCATGTTGTGCGTCTTGAAAAGATTCTCAAAGCTCTAGGAGAGAGTCCCAAGGGTAAGAAATGCAAAGGCATGGAGGGTCTCATCAAGGAAGGCAGCGAAATGATCGAGGAAGATCCCGCACCCGAAGAACTGGATGCCGGCCTTATCTCAGCCGCACAGCGAGTGGAACATTATGAAATTGCTGGCTACGGCTGTGTCAGCACTTACGCCAAGCTTCTCGGGGAAGACCAAGCAGTCTCGCTATTGAGGCTGACCCTCGAGGAAGAAAAGGAGACAGACGAGAAGCTGACGCAACTGGCAGGAAGCATCAATCTGGAAGCCGTCGAATCCGAGGAATCGGGAGAAGGCAGCAACCGGTCGAGGAAAGCCAAGACAGCTCGCGCCTAGCCGGCTCTTAGGGAGTAGCACAGGTAACAAATTTCAAGGAGGAACAAATATATGAAGGTACGTTGGATTGAACTGCCGCGATGGTTCTTGCCTCTGGGTTCGTTGGTGTTTGGCGTATCCCTGATGGCTACGCCAATCCCGGGATATCAAGACCCACAACAGACACCGCCGGACAACACCAAACAAAACAAGGATCAGACAAACCCTACCGCGGATCAACAGAAGATGAATCCCGCGGACCGCGCCATTACCCAGAAGATTCGCAAAGCGATCCACGAGGACACCACTCTTTCCACCTATGCGCACAACGTCAAAATCATCACGCAAGACGGCAAAGTTACTCTCCGCGGGCCAGTGCGGTCCGAAGAGGAGAAGAGCAACATCGAAGCCAAGGCGGTGGCCGTGGCCGGACAAGGTAACGTAACCAATCAACTCGAGATCGCGCCCACGAAGTAATTGAGCAAAGAACGAATCTAGACGGAATTCAAAGGAGAAATACAAATGTCAGCTAAAAAAGTAGGAGTATTCGGGATTTACTCAACACGCGTTGCGCTCGAAAATGCCACGGATTCTCTCATCCGAGCGGGCTTTCCCGCGGCGGATATCTCCGTACTATTGCCGGAGAGTCTTGGCGGTCCCAAGGACATGGGGACCGAAAAGGCAACGAAAGCCCCCGAAGGTGCTGCAGCGGGAGTGACCACCGGGGGTGTAATTGGCGGCACGCTCGGCGTGCTGGCAGGCGTTGGACTATTGGCGATCCCTGGCCTAGGCCCTTTCATCGCGGCCGGTCCGATTATGGCAGGACTGGCGGGACTGGGCGTTGGAGGAGCGGTAGGCGGGGTTACCGGCGCCTTGATCGGCATGGGAATTCCCGAATTCGAAGCGAAGCGGTACGAAGGCCGCCTGCAAAAGGGCGGAATTCTCCTCTCGGTGCATTGCGATACGTCCGATGAAATCAATCGAGCCAAGGAAGTGTTAAAGGCCACTGGCGCGGAGGATGTTTCTTCGACGGGAGAATCCTCTGTTGATGACAAGCAAACCGATCGCGACGCGGCCGCGAAGGCTGCTCGCAGATCCTTGTAGGACTAGAGGAGGAAGCCCGGAATGCGGCTTCCTCCCTTTCTTCCGATCTGGCTGGGTGGGTGAAGCACCGTCAGATGATCACCGGTAAGCCGGAATCTTCGAGCACATCTGTGTTTTCTATAAGTTGCTTAGAATCAACAAAAACGATGTGTCAAAGAAGTCAGTTTGGGCAGCAAAAGCAGGTTTCGTGTCACAGTTAGGGCAAAGTTTTTGTGAACGCGGATTCCCTTCCAAGGGTCTGCGCTCGACATTATTCTCTACGGAGATGGACGGCTACCCCGAGGATTAAGGAGCCCCCAGGCAATTAGAGCGCTCCCGATCGATAGTCCTGCGCAACAAAAAAGAACGACACGAAATCCGGAAATGAAACTTTCAGAGATCGCGTGCCGGATCGCTGCAACGGTATCCGTATCTAGGCTTCGGGGTGGCTGGAGACCGGCAAGCTCGATTTCCCGAGATCGAAGATCCTGAACGATGTTCACGGGCAGGTTCAGGTTCGTAAGACGATGATCCAAGCGCCTATCAAAAACTTTGACCATCACAATTCCAAACACGGCGATAGCCAAAACTCCAGCTAGTCGAGCCACGGCGTTATTGATACCCGACGCCGTCCCTGCATGTCGCTGAGCGACCGAGTTCATCACTACAGTAGTGAGCGGAGCCACAGTGATTGCCATTCCCAAACCAAGCACCAATGCAGCAAGAAAGTAGGTGTTCCAATAGCTGCCTCTCCCGAGTAACACCGCAAACAGGACGAAACCCGCCGCGACAACCAACGGCCCCAGAACCAACGGAATTCCTCCGCCGTAACGCTTGACCAGCCCTCCGGACCAGCGCGACAAAAGGAACATCAACAAGATCATGGGCAGCAATGCCGAGCCCGCGGCCGTCGCCGAATACTTTTGCAGTTGGATCAGGGTCATCGGAAATAGAAAGAGGAAAATTCCGAGTGTGGCATAAAGAAGCAGTGTGAAGAAATTCGCGCCCAGAAACGACCGAGACCTGAATAGCGTTAGCGGAACCATTGGCGACGGCACGCGGATCTCGAGCGCAACGAAGGCAGCGAGCAACACGAAGCCGCTGAGCAAGCTTCCAAACACCAGGGGATTCCTCCAACCCAACCTCCCGGATTCGAGAAATCCCGTTACCACGCCCGCCAGCCCGAATGTAGCCAGCAAGGCCCCGAGCCAATCCAGCCGCTTGGTGTCTGCACCTCGGCTTTCCGGTACGTGTCGAAGGGAAATCGCGATAATGGCGACGGCCAGCGGCACGTTCAAAAGGAAAGCCCAGCGCCAGGAGGTATATTGGATCAGCGACCCGCCAAGCACGGGACCGAGAGCGGCCGTAATGGCTGTAAAGCCGGACCAAATACCGATGGCCTCGCCGCGCGACTCTTCGTCAAACCCTGCGCCGATGATCGCGAGGCTGCCCGGAACAAGTAGGGCCGCGCCAACTCCTTGGGCAGAACGCGCGGTGATGAGTTGCGGAATACTGGAGCTGAGACCGCAAGCGATGGATGCTGCCGCAAATACTCCTACGCCGATTAGAAACATCCGTCGGCGGCCGAACAAGTCGCCCAATGCGCCGCCAGCAAGAATCAGCGCTGACAAGAAAATTCCATAGGACTCAACCACCCATTGCACATCGACAACGCTCGCGTGAAATGTTGTCTGCAATGTGGGCAGGGCGACGTTGACGACGGTGCTGTCAATGAACGCCATGCTCGAGCCCAGAATAGTTGCCGCCAAGATCCAAGGTCGATCTGCCTCCGCACACGGAACGCTGGCACTGGACGACAGGATCAGGCTTTCGTCGCAAGGCGTTCTCATAGACCTACCGATGCATTGCTCTCGGTTGCTAGTTCGCTCGTCGATTCTCCCCGCACCTGAAGTCCTCGTCTTTCACGAGAAATCCCATTGCCAGTTACGAATTGTGTGGCAAGTCCTAGTTTGGGAGATTGAAATCCAATAGAACCTTCCCACCACGCTCGGAGTGTTCGATTGCTTCTTTGATTTGGGACGGGTTGTATGTTGTGGTGATTGGCAAAGTCAATTTGCCGGAAGCGACTACCTTCGCTGCCTCAGTCAGTGCCGCCCGAATTTTCGGGAGATACTCGTCGTAATACATCCAGAAGCCGTGGATGTTTAGCCTCTTGATGATGAGATCGCCTTGCGGCACGTGAATCGGTAATCCACTCAGCCACGCATAGCTTACGAGATGGGCCCCTGATGAGAGCACAGTTGCCATCGTCGCTGTCGCCGGACCACCTATAGCATCAAGACCCAGCGAAATTGGTATTCCGCCGGTCGCAACCTGAATTTGCTTTGAGAGTTCCGGCGATTCGACGCCAACGAAATCAACACCCAGCTTTTCAATTTGTGGGACAAGTTCGGACCGTCTCACGATACCTACAACGTTGAGCGCGCGCGATTTTGCAACCGCGATCAGGCATCGCGCGATCTGGGAATTCGCTGCGTTTAATACAATCCAGTCTTTTGGCTTTAGCGTTACAAATTCGTTTAAGAGAAGAACTGCGGTCGTAGGATTGATATTTAACATCGAGGCCGTTTTGGCATCGATTGAGGGAGGAACGACGAAAAGACCTTGGGCTGGAGCAAGGACTTTTTCAGACCAGGTGAATGTTCCAAAAGGGATCGTAACCCGATCGCCTACCTTGACGCTGGTGACTCCCGGCCCGATCGCCTCGACAATTCCGGCACCTTCACCTCCAATGACGGAAGGTAGCTTCGGATTTAATAAGTACACTCCGTTCGCTAAAAGGAGATCGCTGTAAGCAATGGGCGCATACTCCATGCGCACGAGAGCCTCGTTCGCAGACAGGGCGTTTGGTTCCGACACTTCGACCATCTTTAAGTTCCGAGCCGGATCTCCGTAGGCAGTGAGATGAATGGCTTTCATTTGGGGTATTCTCCTCGCTCCAAGAAATCTCGGCCTGCGAGAGGACCACCTGCTTGCTGAATTAGCCCTCCGTCGCGAAGGTTTCCAAGATCAACGACTGAATAGCCAAAAGCTTTTAGTAGGGTTTCAACTCGCTTCTTTGCGCCTGCATCGTCCGCCGAAATAAACGCAACCCGTCTCGCCCCGTTGAGGACGGGATCCGCCTCCAAGTTAGGAACGATGATGTTGTTCAGCGCCTTAACCACTCGTGCTCCAGGCGCTAGCGCCGCAACGAACTGGCTAGTGGATAGGCTGTTCTTCCCGTGCATTCGAATCAAGACTATAGGTTCATCCGCCGAAGCAGTTCTGCGAACCGCGGATCAGACCGCAGCGGGTCCAACATCGGGTTCGTCTTGATATACGCGACGGAGACTATGGAACGATCCTCGTAAGCCCTTTCCAGCGACTCGAATGCTTTGTCTTTCTCGCCAAGGCCCGAGTAGATCTTGGCCATCCAAACCGGGGAGACAAACTCTCGCTTCGAGAGTTCGTTCAATCGAGCGAGCACTTTCTCCGCATCCGCTCTTCTACCCGTCACCGCAAAACCGTATCCCAGTCCGGTGAGCGCGGAGGGGTTGTCAGCGGCAATGGCAACTCCTTTTTCAAATTCGGCCATCGCTTCTTTGTACATGGATTTCTTGACATACGCCACGCCACGAACGTAGTAGGCCGAAATGTACTTTGGATCCAACTCGAGCGTTTTGGCTGCTTGCTCTATCGCTTGGTCGTACTGACGCGCCAAGAAAAACTCAAATTCCAATGCATCATTGGAGTTAATTGAAAGGGGGTCTAGCTCCAGGGCTCGTTTGGTTTCCTGGATACTCTCATCCAGCTTCCCAGTCGTCCACAAGACCTCCGCGTGCGCAACCCGTGCCCTCGCATCGCTTGGGTTGAGCTCGATGGCTCGACGCGCCTCCTTCTCGCCTTCCAACCAGTCCCACTCGTAATCCGTTTTAACGGAGGCCAGGGAAACGTGTGCCTCGACCAGTGTATCGTCCAGTTTCAACGCCTTCTGCGCCCACTCTCTTGCTTTCGAATAACCCTCCTTCGCGGAAACCGCTCCGAAGTTTGCGAGTGAAATGTAGCAATCCGCCAAGCCAGCGTAGCCCAAGGCGTAGGTCGGATCTTTTGTGATCGATCGCTCGAAATATTCAATGCCCTTGTGAAATCCCTCCTCCGTTTGCTTATTGAACCAATAGCGGCCCTTAAGATAGTTCTCATACGCTTCCGGACTCGCCGTGTACGTCTTGCCAAGGCGCTTCTCCTCCTCGCCGGTGAGCCGTACCCTCAGCGCGGCCGTCATTTCTTTGGCGATTTCTTCCTGCAGCGCGAAAATATCCGAGGGCTTTCGGATGTATTGTTGGCCCCAGATATGACTGTTGTCCCGGGCATCGATCAGCTCGGCGCTGATAGCCAACATGTCCCCGTGTTGCGCGACTCTCCCCTTGAACACCGCCCGCACCCCTAGCTTGTGCCCTACAGTTTGAACATCCGGTACTTCTCCCCGGTAGTGAAAGGCGGAGTCTCGCGACATCACTTTCAAGTGCGGCAATTGCGACAGGCTGTTGATGAGGCTCTCAGCGATGCCGTCGCTTAAGTATTCCGTATTCGGATCGCCGCCGGCATTCTCGAACGGCAGGACCGCCACAGAGTCGATCGGCCCGCGACCCGCAGCGGACCGGTAAAGCCAGAGCGCAGCCGCCACTAGGGCCAACACGACCAGCACAGTGATGCCCGCCGCTGCGCGATTTTGCGATAGCGGCCGAGCCTTCGTGGGAAGAGTCGCGACGGCAAGAGCCCGCGGCTGCAAATCCAAGGGTGCATCTGGCGGCGGACTCCCGAGACGCAGCTCTTCTCGAGGCCCAGGTCCGCCATCCGGGAACCGCCGCACTGCGCCGATGAAGCGATAACCTCGACGGGGAACGGTCTCGATGAAGGCCGGGTCCTCACCCAAAGCCTTTCGCAACAGAAATATGTTGTTAGAGAGGCTGCCGTCCTCGACGAAGGTGTCCGGCCACAGCATCCTAATCAACTCGTCCTTCTCCAATAGATGCCCGCTATACCGGACCAAGAGGACCAGGGTGTCAAACGCCTTCGGCGTTAACGTAACGATCTCATTGCCACGCAACAACTTCCGCTCCGCGGGATCCAGACGGTAGTGGCCGAATTCGTAGAGCTGCCGTGTGTCCCGGTTCGAGGACTCTCCCCCAATGGAAGGTGAATCGCCGAGACTCTCCGAGCTTGTTCGACGGCCTGTTTCTTCGCTCACGATTCTTGTCCCAACCTTGTGAGAACTCTTTGAGAAATCTGTGACCGTGCGAAGAGGACTTCCGGGACTACCTGCAGGTTAGATAGCGAGCGAAACAGCCGGAAGGCCGTGCACGGGCGGATTCTAGCACGCCACGCCTCTTCCGGGGCTTACCGAAATCTATGTTAGGAGAAGATAACAATGTCAGAAAAACCAGTTTTGAAGCAACGCCTCGGCCTGATTTCCCTGGGCTTCTTGATCGCACTGGCCCTATTGGCCTTTGTTTTGCCCCGCAGACCAGCCCGCGCCGATGAGGGAACTCAACTTAAGGCGACTCTTCCAGTCCAATTCATTGCAAGCCAACTTTGCGCGCCGGGCGATGCGAGTTGCATCGCCTGTACCAATCAGGGCGGCTTTTTCGTCGAGGCCCAAGGAATTGCTGACACGTCGCTGGGGCCATTATTCGCCCAGGTTCTCAAATGTTTCAATCCAAACGACGGTCCATTTGGAACTTACTCTGGGACGTTGACCACGACTGCTCCCAACGGGAAGGACTCCCTGACTTGGGCCTATTCAGGAAAGAACGAGAATGGAGGAGACTTCTACGGCTTCCAGCCCTTCAGCGGTACGTTAACCATCACGAGCGGGACGGGAAAGTTCGCGGGTGCGCACGGGAGTGCAAGCTTTACAGCGGCGGGCCCGCCAACACTCACGGCAGGGCCGAGCCCCATCCAACTCGCAGGGACAGCATTCTATTACGTCCAGGGACAACTCGAACGAACCAGCGATAACTAGCACACGCGAAGGGAAAAATCGTTGTCCTGCCGTGAATCGACTATCTCGTGTTCAGCCCGATTTACGATCGAGCTTGAATGCGGTGTAGCGCGCTCGGGCTGGAGAGTGCTTTGGATTCGTAACTAAATCCCTCGCGGCAGTGGCCTGATTGGCAGGAACGGAAGGCCACTGTAACTGATGGAGCGAACGAAAGCGCGAACAGACCGCGAAGCGATCAGGGATGGTGAACAAGTAGTGGAGACGACTGGTACGGCACAATCCACCAACACTGTCAGTAAGTTATTCAAAATGGCGGGCGAGCCATGTAAGCCGGATTCTGTTCGGTGCACTGCTTTGCAGCAGCGCGCCGCGACGATCATTCCTCTAGGCCGCACCTCGCGATGCGGCTCGAGCAACCTACCCGAGGGTTCTCATTCAGACCGGCTTGCGCCAATCGGAACGGAGCGCGCGTTCCTTTGCAGAAACGCAAACTCAACGGGCCGGGCCAGCCCTCCCCTCCTATTTGGTCTTGCACCACGCGGGGTTTGCCATGCCAGCGCCATTACTGACGCCGCGGTGGGCTCTTACCCCACCTTTTCACCCTTACCTGCGCGCGAACCATG
>Ga0210405_10001652_pt1 | contig 24765 bp, 27 predicted proteins | sample IncBWH11MmetaG_FD_155492 | JGI IMG/M metagenome (GOLD analysis project Ga0210405, IMG submission 155492) | Forest soil microbial communities from Barre Woods Harvard Forest LTER site, Petersham, Massachusetts, United States - Inc-BW-H-11-M | ecosystem: Environmental > Terrestrial > Soil >... | reverse complement strand
GGGCATGCCGGGTGTTTCCGGTGTGACCGTGGTGACTAACGCGTGTGCTTTCTACACACCACACGCGGCTGCGGGCGCATCGAGCGCCCGGCATTCCCTGCGCCCTCTGATTTCAGAGAGCGGAAGTTCAAGTGCATAACTCGGACGCATCGCGCCGCGGGAATAAATTCGTCATGCCCGGACTTGATCCGGGCATCCATCCATCTTCGCAAGAAGTTTTTTCGAAGAAGATGGATCACCGGGTCAAGCCCGGTGACGACGATCTTGAAAACTGTTCGCATCGTGGCTGTTTGACATTTGAATCTGGCTGTCATCATCCGCCTTGTGCGCAATTGCACATGGAAGCGGACGATCGCGGTATTTCAACCTGCCGCCGCCACGCTTTTGCCGCACCACTTGCATATCCGCGTTGTCACAAAAGATGGGTACCGCGGCGGCACACAATACGCCGGGGGGCTTTGACAATATTTTCCTGGAGGAGATTCGTCATGCGTCGCGCTACCGCTTTCTGTGCCGCCGCCAGCATCGCCGTCGCGGGCCTTGCCGTCACCAGCCCCGCGCAGGCCGGCTATTATGTGATCCGCTGGGATAACACCGGCGTCTGCCAGATCTGGAATGAGGACCTGACGTCCAAGCCGCTGCAATGGCCGTCGGAATACAAGGTCGTCAGCAAGCCGGTTCCGACCTTCGCTGCAGCGGCGGCTGTGCAGGAAAAGATGCGGCAGCAGCGCCAGTGCACGCTCTAGGAGCCGCGCGAGGGCCGAAGATGCAGGTCGAGTGCGTGGCGTCTCTGGTGCGCTAAGGAAACTCTTTCTCCCCCGCTTCGAGCCTGGTGTATTCGGCTTTGACCAGCGCGTGAAACGCGGACTTGTCGATCACGCCGGATTTCCGGAACGGCGCGGTCGCGAGCGCATTGATCACGGCGTCATGGAGTTCGACACCGTTTTCATTGTGCCTGATCATGCCCCATTTGATCAATTTCCGGTCGCCAAGAATGTCAAAGAACCGCTCGAGCCGGATGCTGAGGTTTTGAAATTCACCTTCTTCCGGAAATTCGTTTTGCACCGCGAGCATCGCGCGCTGCCCGGCAGCCTGAGCCAATTGGATTCCAATCGCGGGGGCTCCCGTTTCGACCGGAGTTGACTTCGCGTTCGCGCGATCGGCTGCGAGCGCGGCCTGATAGACGTCCAACGCAAGGTGAAAGCGCTCGGGATCGACCGGTTTGATTTTTTCTTCTGCACTCGAACTCATATCCATCCTCGCATAACGGCAGATTGTGGCTTCCGCCTTCGCTCTTGCGAGCTACGGCGGACACGTCCGCCTGGGCAGCAAAGGCAAACCTGTCGCTTCGCCCGCCCTATGCTCTTTCGCGGACGAGTTTGCAACCATCCCGGTTTGAACCTGTTTCCCCCTCCCCGACACTCAACCCATGTCCGGGCATTCCCCATCCCGGCGCCGATCTCCGCAAGCGATCTTGCGGAGACGGCCAGTCATTTCACCAGGAGAAATTAACATCATGGGTCGATTTTCCATTCTTTGTGCCGCAGCCGGCATTGCCGTGACCGCGTTAGCCGCCACAAGCCCGGCCGAGGCCGCTTTTCATGTGATCCGCTGGCAAGACACCGGCTTCTGCCAGGTCCAGGACCAGAGCCTTCCGATGATCCCGTGGCCGGTGCATTACACCACCGTCACCCACCAGCAGCCGACCTTCACGCGGGCGCTCGCCGTCAAGGACGTGTTGGTGCGCAAGGGTGTCTGCAAGTTCTAAACGCAAGTGTGGATCGCGTCGATCGGCGGAACGATGGGCACGCGCATGTCGCGCCCATCGTTCTTTTCGCAGCCTGACGGCATTCGCGCCGGCTCAGTTTCGCGGCCGCGACCGCTGCTCCTTCATCAGCGCGTCCCGCGCCGCGGACAATTCCAGAAAGGCCTTCACATTGCCGCCGGCGTCCGGATGCGCGTGCTTGGCAACAAGCTTGTAGGCCCGGTGGATTTCGGCACCGGAAAGACGACGGCCGAGCGGCAATCCCAGGAGCTGCCGGTGACACTCCTCCGCCGTCGCGAGCTTCACAGGCGCCTGGCGCTTGCCGAATTGCGGGGTGATCAGCGCATGCAGCACGTCGCGAATGACACCGAGACGTCGCCGCGCCGCGTCCCTGGTGATCTGGTCCGCGTCTTCATGCGAGGCGCCGCGCAGGATCGACAGCGCTTGCGAGGCCGCCTGCCGCAGCTGCACCTCCTCGCTTGCATTGGCCATGTGCGATGCGACGCGCACGGCTTCGCCATAGTCGGGCACAGCCGCCGCCCAGATCCGCTCGATCTCGACCTTCCATTCCGCGAGTTGTCTGTCCATGACGCAACACCTGGAGGAATCATTACTATGCGCCGGTAACGGTTTTCGTTTCTCGCTCCGCCAATTTGAATTAGCTTTTAGCGAAAGCGCAAACCAGGAGGAAACCGCCATGCCCCTTCTCGAAAACCATATTGCTGTCGTCACCGGCGCCGGGTCCGGAATCGGGCGGGCGATCGCGGCAGGTTACGCCCGGGAGGGCGCGCAGGTCGCGCTGCTCGACATCAACGCGACGGCGGCCGAAGCCGCGGCGCAGGAAATTCGCGAGGCCGGCGGCCTGGCTGCAAGCTTCGCGCTCGATGTGACCAGGCGCGCGGACTGCATCACTGTGGCCAAACGCGTGGCCGCGCAGGTCGGACCGGTCTCGATCCTGGTCAACAATGCCGGCATCAACCGACGCAACGCGTTCACCGGCGAAGCCGAGGCGGTGATCAAGGATTGGGACGACATCATATCGATCAACCTCAACGGCACCTTCAACGTGACGCATGCCTTCCTCGAACCCTTGCGCGCGACCAGGGGGCGGATCGTCAATATCGGCTCGATCCAGTCCTTTGTGCATGTGCGCACGCCAAACTCGCCGGCCTACACCACCTCCAAGCACGGCGTGCTCGGTTTCACCCGGGCGCTCGCCGCCGAGCTCGGCAAGCACGGCGTGCGCGTCAATGCGATCGGCCCCGGCCTGATCGAAACGCCATTGAACGCGCAAGTGCGCGCCAACGATCCGGGCGTCGTAAAGATCTTCATGGACCACACCCCGCTCGGCCGCGCCGGCAAGCCGGAGGACATCGTCGGCCCCGCGATCTTCCTCGCCTCCGATCTGTCGTCCTATGTGACCGGATCGATCGTGATGGCGGACGGCGGCTATCGGGCGATTTGAGGTGGGAGTTGGTCGCCCAAACTCGTCATCGCCCGGCTTGACCGGGCGATCCAGCATTCGAGAGCGCCGATTCCCTCACGGATGCGGTGGCGAATTCCGCACCTTGCTGAAATGATTTGCCAGCCACAGCGCCATGACCAGCGCGCCGATCAGCGCCACGGCGGACAACGACCAGGGCGGCGGCAGTTGCGGAAGGAAGATGTACAACAGCGTCCCGCCGATCGCGACATTGAAAAAGCCCCAGATCACGTTGACGATGGCGGAGGATTCGCCGACGCCCCGCGGCGAGGCGAACGGCGTCTGAAAACGGTTGCCCGAAATGCCCTGCACGATATGCGGGATGGCGTTGGCGAGAAACGCACCGGCAAAGAACCAGCCGACATAGGCATACCAGACCATCACCACTCCTTGAGGCCGTGCGGACATCGTTCGAAGGCAGATCTGCAAGACCGGCGCACGGGCAAAGCTTCAGCCGAACCTCAGCCTCGAGCGGTCCCTGGCTTTCTCGGCCTCGATCTCGCGGTCGCGTGCCGGGGCCTGCGTGTGCAGCGAGGTCAACAGCCGCCGGGCGGCCGCGCTCACCTCCGCGACCGCGCGGTCGAAGGCCTCCGCATTGGCCTGCGACGGCTTGTTGAAGCCGGAGAGCTTGCGCACGAACTGCAGCGCCGAGGCGTGAATCTCGTCGTCGGTCGCGGGCGGCTCGAAATTGAACAGCGTCTTGATGTTACGGCACATTTCCTTCTCCTGTCGCAGCGCCCGTTCGCCATGGTGCAATTGGGGGACGCAAAACTCTGTAACGCGGCCGATTTTGTCATAGAATGAGCGACCTGTTCACCCCCTGTCGCGGTGCCCGCGCCAACAAACGCCAGCAAAAGCGAGTTCCCGATGAGCCACATCACCTACAAGATCGTCCAGCATGATGGCGGCTGGGCCTATACCGTCAATGGCGTGTTTTCGGAAAGCTTCCCGACCCACGCCGAGGCGCTTGCCGTCGCCCGGCGCGCCGCCGCCGAACAGCGCGTGCCGGGGCGTACCGAGGCGATCGAATACGAAACTGCCGACGGCAAATGGCACATCGAGACCGCGGCCGGCAGCGATCGCCCCGAGACCGACGTCGAGGACCAGCCCTAGGCCGCCACGCGGCTTTACCGGGAATTGACTTCACGCTGGCCTAACTCTCGGATCAACCCGCGCGCCGTGATAGATTCGCGCGGAATGTGACCCAGCCAATTGGCCGCGCACCCACCGGGGATATGCACCATGAAATATACGCGCGCGGCGCTGTCGGTGATCCTGGCGATGGCATCGTTTGCTGCGCTGGCGGCGGATTATCCCGCGCCGAAGCAGGGCGACTTCATCGCCAGGGATTTCAAATTCCACACCGGCGAGACCATCCCGGAGCTCAGGCTTCACTACACCACCGTGGGCGAGCCGACCGGCCAGCCGGTGCTGGTGCTGCACGGATCCGGCGGCTCGGCCGCGAGCATGCTGACGCCGGGTTTCGCCGGTGAATTGTTTGGCCCCGGCCAGCCACTCGACGCGTCGAAATACTACATCATCATTCCCGACGGCATTGGCCACGGCAAATCCTCAAAACCGTCGGACGGCATGAAGACGGCGTTTCCGAAATACAATTACGAGGACATGGTCGATGCGCAGGTTCGCCTCGTCAGGGAAGGCCTCAGCCTCAAACATCTGCGGCTCGTGATCGGCAATTCGATGGGCGGCATGCAGGCCTGGATCTGGGGCGAGAAATATCCCGATCTCATGGATGCGCTCGTGCCGATGGCGGCGCAGCCGACCGCGATGGCGGCGCGCAACTGGATGCTGCGGCGGATGATGATCGAGACCATCCGCAACGATCCGGATTACAACGACGGCAACTACACCGCACAGCCGAGAATGATGAAATACGCCATCGCCGCCTACGGCATCGCCACCTCCGGCGGCACGCTCGCCTATCAGGCGCTGGCGCCGACGGCCGAGAAGGCCGACAAGATGGTCGACGACCGGCTTGCGACGCCTGTCACGGCGGACGCCAACGACTTCATCTACCAATGGCAGGCCTCGCACGACTACAATCCCTCCAACGGGCTGGAGCGGATCGAGGCTACGCTGCTTGCGATCAATGCCGAGGACGACGAGCGCAATCCACCGGAAACCGGCCTGACCGTTGCCAGGATGAAGCGGGTCAAGAACGGCAGGCTCTATGTGATCCCGGCCTCGACCGAAACGCGCGGACACGGGACCACCGGCAATGCGGCCTTCTACAAGGAGCAACTAAAGGATTTGCTCCAGAGCGCGCCGCAACGCACGATGTGAGGTCGTCGAATTTCGTATCTCTATCATGGGCCGCAGCTGGCATTTCAGCCGGTCCTCGTCTGGTGGGCGCCGTACTGCGCCGAGATCGTCGACTGGCCTTGGCGGCGCGCCGGCATTAGGGGTAGAAGCTGCCTGACCGCGCTGGTAGCTTCGGCATGTCACGATTTACGGGAGACGGAATTTGAGCGAATTGGCCGCCGGCGACCTCAAGACGATTTACCCTGGCCCCACGCCGCGCGTGATCGCAAAGGCGCGCCCGGAGATCGACATCCATGCGAAGAAATTCATCGCAATGTCGCCGTTCTGCGTGCTCGCGACGTCAGGCTCGGATGGCAGCGTCGATGCCTCGCCGCGCGGCGGTAATCCCGGTTTTGTCAGCGTCGCAGGTCCGAACCAGCTTCTGATGCCGGATCGTGCCGGCAACAACCGCATCGACAGCTTCAAGAACATCGTCGAGGGCTCGGGCTTCGTGCAACTGATCTTCTTTGTCCCCGGCATCGACGAGACGCTGCGCGTCGGCGGCACCGGCACGCTCTCGGCAGAGCCGGCGCTTCTCGCCGCGATGGAGGAGTTCGGCAAGCTGCCGCGCGCGGTGCTGCGCATCGATGTGCGGGAAGCCTACTTCCACTGCGGCAAAGCCCTGATGCGCGCGCGCCTGTGGTCCAGGGAAACACAGGTCGAACGCGCGGTGTTTCCTTCCATCAGCCAGGTGATCCACGACCAGACCAAACTGGGCGAAGCCGAACCCCAGGCCGACGTCGAGGCGCGGTACCGGACGCAGTTGTGATCAGAAAATCGCTGACGCTGTATTGCCGCAAGGTAAACTGTCATACCCCGCCTTCGCATGCGGGGTATCCAGTACGCCGCGGCCTTTCGGTTCAATCACTGACGCCGGTGGAATACTGGATCGCCGGCATTCGCGGGCGATGACGACGTCTCGACTCGTTCAGCTCTCGCTCTCCAGCCCGCCGACATGTTTCTGGGTATAGAGCTCAAGCCCGATCCGTCCGATCAGGTCGAGCTGGGTTTCGAGGAAATCAATGTGATGCTCCTCGTCCTTCATCAGGCTTTCGAACAAATCACGCGAGACGTAGTCCATGACGCCGTGGCAGTAGGTCGCCGCTTCCTGATAAAGCGCGCGCGCGCCGATTTCGGTGGCCAGATCGCATTCGATGATTTCCTTGACGTTCTGTCCAATCCGCAAGGGATCGAGCACCTGCATGTTGGGAAATCCCTCGAGAAACAGGATGCGATCGGTGAAGCGATCGGCATGATTCATCTCTTCGATGGATTCCTTGCGCCAGGTCTTGGCCATCTCCAAAAGACCCCAGTGGTTCAGCTGCCGATAATGCAGCCAGTACTGGTTGATGGCGGTGAGTTCGCTGCGCAAACCCTTGTTGAGGTAGTCGATGACCTTTGCGTCGCCCTGCATGATGCACTCTCGCTGCCGCACGCCACGTAAGATGGCCGTGGTAAGTTGACCTGGAATGCTACTAGCGCATGAAACGCCAAAGTGTAAGCGGTTTGGGCGCTTTAGCTTTAGGTTTCAGACGCCGGCTTCAAGCGCCAGCGCGCCTTGGTCATGTTGATGCGTCGCGCTGTGCGGACAGCCGGCGCAGCAGGCCTGGGCGCAAGCTCCCAAAGCTTCGTCGATGATGGTCTTGAGGGTGCGTGCGCACCGGCCGCATTCGGCGCTGCAGCCGAGGCAGCCGTAGATCTGCTTGGCATTGCGGGGAAGGTCTTGCGCTGACTCGACGGCACTGCGGACATCATGGTCGCTAAGGACGTTACAGGAACAGACAATCATGAAAACGGCAGGCCCATCGCTGATGCGGAGCCCACCAGATATTTAGGAACCTGACGGTATGCAAAAGGAAAAACCGTCTTTTCAAGTGATTCCAAACTCATCTTCGGATTTCAGCTGGAATGAATCTAAAGAGCTGGCGGGAATATTGCTGCGGGAATGCCCTTCGGGGCCTGCCATAGCGCTAATCGCCAGCGCTAATCGCCGCCGCCGCCATCACCACCTCCGCCACCGTCGCTGTCGCCGCCGAAGCTGCCGCTTCCGCCCGAATGGCCTGAACTATCGGATGCGAAATGGTCGCCGCTGAACCAACCCCAAAAGTGGCTCCCGGAATCGCCGCCGGCAAAGGTGCCGCCTTCCGATCCGCCGCCGTCCGACACCGTCCTCCGCCCGCTCCGGCGGCGCTCCAGGCGCGCCATCAGCACGAAGCAAATCAGCGAGGTACTGCCCACCGCAATGGCGATCGCCGTGAGCTCCCTTGTCATCGTTCTGTCGCTCCAGCGGCCAGTGGTGCACCGCAAAAAGGCACCCGCAATCGCCACTATTGGTCGTCAAATATGGCGGCCTCGTTCATTGATCATTCAAGTGAAATATGGAACTTTTACCGGCAGAGACCGCTTTACCCGCTGTCTTGCTCAATCAGAAAGGTGATGCCATGAGGAAAACTTTGGTGGCACTGGCCGCCGTCGCCACCCTGGCCATTTCGGCTGTGGCGGCGCCGGCCCATGCCCAACGCGGTCTCGGCGCGGCTGTCGCCGGGGGGCTGATCGGCGGCGCCATCGTCGGCGGCGCGATTGCAGCCAGCCCATATGGATACGGACCTGGCTACTACGGACCTGGCTACTACGGGCCCGGCTACGGATATTACGGCGGCCCGGCCTATGTCGCGGATGACCCTTATGGCTGTTACTGGCAGCGGCAGCGCTTCTGGGATGGCTATGGCTGGCGGATTCACCGCGTACGGGTTTGCGGCTGATAGCCGTTCATCTTCATTAAAACAAACCGGCTGTCCCGAAAACGGTTTGTTTTCAAACACGCCTTCGGATATTGGCCTGAAAAAACCGTTTTTCAGGCCAATGCCTTGTAAGGCGTTTACTTTGGATTGACCATTGTGCGCTTTTCTGGCGGAAGGGTGAATCCAAGTTTAGCGTATGAGTCATCTTAAACCGGCGCTCACTCAGCGCCATCATCCCCAGGAGAGCCCAAGACATGAAGAAGACATTTGCTGCCTTCGTCGCGGTTGCAACGATCGCTGCTTCGCTGGCAGCAACCCCGGCGAGCGCTCAGCGCGGCCTCGGCGCCGCGATCGCAGGCGGGATCATCGGTGGCGCGATCGTCGGCGGAGCGGTTGCCGCCAGCCGGCCGGCTCCGGTCTATGTGGAAGAAGCGCCGCCCTGCCGCTGGGTCCGCCAGCGTTACTGGGATGGTTACGACTGGCACTTCCGCCGCATCCAGGTTTGCGACTGATCTTACCGGCGCCATCTAGCGCCGAGTTCGATGTCTTGATCTCAGAAATCCGGCCGATGCTTCGGCCGGGTTTTTTCTTGCCCTCTTCCTGAGAGCCTGACGGAAAAAGCAGCCAGGAAAATGAACCATATGGCCGTCATTGCGAGGAGCGAAGCGACGAAGCAATCCATTTTTCCAGGATAGAGCTCATGGATTGCTTCGCGGAGTTTATCATCGGGCGCGCATTCGCGCGACCCGTTGGCTCGCAATGACGAGCGTCTGCCAGATTGGTGGCAAATGGTCCTTTTCACCGCGCCGCGCTGATCGACCGCAGCACGGCTTCGCTCGGCCAGCAGTCCACCTTGAGGCCGGCCGATTTCTGGTAGGCGCCGAGCGCGGCGCGGGTCTTCATTCCGGCCTTGCCGTCGACCTTGTCGGTGTAGAGACCGATGCGCGTGAGGTGACGCTGCATGGCCTCGACGTCGGCGGTGCGCAGCTGGCTCGATGCCGACCACGGCGTCGCAAAGGCCAGCGGGCTCATCATGCGGTCGCTGAGGTGGCCGACGAACAGCACATAGAGATCCGAAAAATTGTATTCCTTGATCACGAAATAATTCTTGGTGGTCAGGAACGCCGGGCCATAGATGCCTTCAGGCTGCAACAGCGAGGCCGGCTGCGCCTGCTCGGCCGCGCTCAGCTTTTGCCCGCGCACTGGCACAAAGCCTCCGCGCAGCCATTCGCCGATCGGCTTGGTCACTTCGGGCACGCCGAGCGTGCAATCGACATTGGCCGGCGGGCGCACCTCGTAAGCCCAGCGCACGCCCGGCTGCCAGCCCTTGTTGACAAGTTGCTCCGCGGCGGAGGCGAGCGCATCCGGCACCGAATGCCAGATGTCCTTGCGCCCGTCGCCGTCGAAATCAACCGCATGCTTATAGAACTCCGACGGCAGGAACTGGGTCAAGCCCGTGGCGCCGGCCCAGGAGGCGCGCATGTCCTTGCGCGTCACCTCGCCGTCGCTGATCAGCTTCAGCGCCAGGATGAACTCGGTGCGATACTGATCCTTGCGCCGGCCGACATAGGCCTGCGTCGCCAGCACGCGCAATCCGTCGTAGGGCAGCGTGTAGCGGCCATAGTCGGTTTCGCGGCCCCAGATCGCAAGCACGATGCTAGCGGGCATGCCGAAGCGCGCCTCGATCCCGTTGAGTGCCGAGCGATGCTTCGCCATCAGCCGCTGGCCTTCTTCGGCGAGCCTGGCGATGCTCGCTTCCTTCAGGTAATCGGCCGGCACCTGGACGAACTCGGCCTGTGACGGCGCGCCGGTCGCAGGCCGCCCCGGCAAGATCAGATCGGGCAATTTGTAGTCCGGCTCGAGGCCACGCGTCTCGGCATCGAACGTGGCGCGCGAGACGCCTTGCGCCTGCGCCTCCGGCCAGAGCGAAGCGATGAACGCCGCGAAGCCGGCGTCGGGAGTGGCGGCGTGGGCGGGATAGCATCCACCGAGAAGGGCCATCACCGCCACGAAGAGCGCTAGCCGATTCATGTCGCGGTCACCAACGCAATCACCGCGTCAGTTTCTTGTACTTGACGCGATGCGGGATAACGGAGTCCTGGCCGAGCCTCCGCATCTTGTCTTTTTCATAATCCTGGAAATTGCCTTCGAACCATTCGACGTGGCTGTCGCCTTCGAAGGCCAGCATGTGGGTGGCGATGCGGTCGAGGAACCAGCGATCGTGGCTGATGATCACGGCGCAGCCGGCGAAATCCTCCAGCGCCTCTTCGAGCGCGCGTAGCGTATCGACGTCGAGGTCGTTGGTGGGCTCGTCGAGCAAAAGCACGTTGGCGCCGGATTTTAGCATCTTGGCCAGATGCACGCGGTTGCGCTCGCCGCCCGACAGCGAACCGACCTTCTTCTGCTGGTCGGCGCCCTTGAAATTGAACGAGGAGCAATAGCCGCGCGAATTGACCTCGCGCTTGCCGAGCAAAATCAGTTCGTTGCCGCCGGAAATTTCCTCCCACACGGACTTCTTGCCGTCGAGGCTGTCGCGCGACTGGTCGACATAGCCGAGATGCACGCTCTCGCCGACCGTGATGGTGCCGTTGTCCGGCTTCTCCTGTCCGGTGATCATCCGGAACAGCGTGGTCTTGCCGGCGCCGTTGGCGCCGATCACACCGACAATGCCGCCGGGCGGCAGCTTGAAGGTGAGGTTGTCGATCAAAAGGCGATCGCCGTATCCCTTGGCCAAGCCCTCGAAATCGATCACGTTCTGACCGAGCCGCTCGGCCACCGGAATCGTGATCTGCGCGGTCTGGGTCTGCTTTTCGCTCGCCTGTTTCAGAAGCTCTTCGTAGCGCTGATAACGCGCCTTGGATTTGGCCTGGCGCGCCTTCGGCGAGGCCGCGATCCATTCCTGTTCGCGGGCGAGGGTACGTTGATGCGCGGCTTCCTCGCGGCCCTCCTGCTCGAGCCGTTTCTGCTTTTGCACCAGCCACGACGAGTAATTGCCTTCGTAGGGAATGCCCTTGCCGCGGTCGAGTTCGAGAATCCAGCCCGTCACATTGTCGAGGAAATAGCGGTCATGGGTGACGATCAGGATGGCGCCGGGATAGTTGCGCAGATGGCCTTCCAGCCATGACACCGATTCGGCGTCGAGATGGTTGGTCGGCTCGTCCAGCAGCAACAGTTCGGGCTGATCGAGCAGCAATCTGCAGAGCGCAACGCGGCGGCGCTCGCCGCCGGAGAGCTTGGTCACATCGGAATCGTCCGGCGGGCAACGCAGCGCGTCCATCGCCTGATCGACCTTGCTGTCGAGATCCCACAGGCCCGCGGCCTCGATCTCGTCCTGCAGTTTCGTCATTTCATCGGCGGTTTCGTCGGAATAGTTGACCGCAAGCTCATTATAGCGGTCGAGGATCGCCTTTTGCTTGGCGACGCCCAGCATGACGTTCTCGCGCACGGTCTTGGCGGGGTCGAGCTGCGGCTCCTGTTCGAGGTAACCGACCCGCGCGCCCTCGGCGACCCAGGCTTCGCCGTTATACTCCTTGTCGAGGCCGGCCATGATCCGCAGCAGCGTCGATTTGCCGGAGCCGTTGACGCCGAGCACGCCGATCTTGGCGTCGGGATAGAACGACAGATGGACGTTATCGAGCACCTTGCGGTTGCCCGGGTAGGTCTTGGACAGGCCTTGCATGAAATAGACGAACTGACGGGCCATCGCGATCCCTTGGAAACTGTTGGATTTATGGAAATTTGCTGCCGCTGATGTAGCGGCGCGGCCCCCAAAGGGCAACCGCAGGCCAGGGCGTTTTCGATTCGTTCACCAGTAAGAACACGGATAGCGACAATTGAAACCTTCTTTTAATGACTCGCGGCCGAAACTACCCGCCAGCGCCCCAGAAAGCGCTTCGCGCGACCGAAGTCGCCGGAAAAAAGACAGGATTCGTCATGGCGACCATTACTTCGAGGTCACTCCCCGCCCTGGCCCGCAAACGCGACGCGCGCTCGGGCGCCTTCGCCGAACTCCGCGCCTTCTGGCGCCAGTTCTTCACCAGAGCATTCGACCCCTATCGGCCGGAGCTGCATTATATGCGAGGACCGGGCCCCGCCTGGCGCGCCAAGCATGCGGCGACGGGACGCCGGCACACGAGCTGATCATCCCTGAGTTCTGTCCCCCACTGACGCTTTGAGGCCCGCGGGCCACGACCCTGTTCCGCCAGCAATTTTGATGGCCCCGCCGCTTGCGCGGGAAAGCGCGGCGCGCGACCATGGCGTGCTTTTCCGACGATGGCGCGCCTCAAGCGCCGTCATCATCGCCATGAACGGACCTTCCCATGCCGCGGCTGCGCTGTGCAATTCTCGACGACTATCTCAATCTGGCTCTCTCGGTCGCGGACTGGTCGAAGATTGAAGATCGCGTCGATGTCACCGATTTCAACCAACCCTTTGCCTCCCCGGAGGCCGCCGCCACTGCGCTGAAAGACTTCGAGATCATCTGCGCGATGCGCGAGCGCACGCCATTTCCGCGCGCCATGTTCGCGGCCTTGCCCAAGCTGAAACTGCTGATCACCTCGGGCATGCGCAATGCCGCAATCGACATCGAAGCCGCCAAGGACCATCAGGTGGTGCTGTGCGGAACGCAATGGAGCCGCGATCCCACCGCGCCCCTGACCATGGGCCTGATCCTGGAACTGACCCGCAATATCGGCCGCGAGAACGCCCGCATGCATGCCGGCGAATATTTGCAGAAATTCGTCGGCATCGAGATCGAGGGCAAGACGCTGGGGGTGGTCGGGCTCGGCAAATTAGGCGCCAAGGTTTCGGGGCTAGCCAAGGCGTTCGGCATGGACGTGATCGCCTGGAGCCCAAACCTGACGCCGGAGCGATGCAAGGAGGTCGGCGTCGGCTACGTCACCAAGGAAGAATTGTTCGCAACCGCCGACATCATCACGATCCATGTGGTGCTCAGCCAGCGCTCGCGAGGCCTCGTCGGAGCCGACGATCTCGCCCGCATGAAGCCGACCAGCTATCTCGTCAACACCGCGCGCGGGCCGATCGTCGACGAAGCGGCATTGCTGGAAACGCTCAAGGCGCGCAAAATCGCCGGCGCGGCGGTCGATGTCTTCTCGGTCGAACCGCTGCCTGTCGATCACCCCTTTCGCAAGCTCGACAACATCGTGCTGACGCCGCATCTCGGCTACGTCACGCTGGAAACCTTTCGCGCCCACTACAGCCAGATGGTCGAAGGCATCGACGCCTGGTTCAAGGGCGAGCCGGTGCGAAGGCTGGCGTAAGGCTACAGGAGAGCAACAAAAAGCGCGCCATCGCGCGCCTTTTCCGGATCGTTATTTCACCAATCGCGACCTAGCGCACCGTCACCGGCGGCGGCAGCGGGGGCACCACGGTCGGCTGCGTGCCGGGAACGCCTGAGGGCGCTGGCCCGCTCGACGGCGGAAGAGACCGTGCGGCACTTGGGCCCGGCAGCGGCGCGGCGGAGGCGGTGGCGGTCGAGGCCGGCGGCGGACCGCCGGGAAGCACGACCACCCGTGTGCCGACCTTGACGCGATCGAACAGGTCCGAGACGTCGTCGTTCAGCATGCCGATGCAGCCCGAGGAGACGAACTTGCCGATCGTCGAAGGCTGATTGGTGCCATGGATGCGATAGACGGTGTTGCCGAGATACATCGCGCGCGCACCCAGGGGATTGCCAGGGCCGCCGGCCATGAAGCGCGGCAGATAGGGCTGGCGTTCGATCATCTCGGTCGGCGGATGCCAATCCGGCCACTCGGCCTTGCGCGAGATTTTTTGCACGCCCGTCCAGGTGAATCCGTCGCGGCCGACGCGGACGCCGTAGCGGATCGCCCGCCCGCTGCCCAGCACGTAATAGAGATAGGTGTTCGGCGTATCGACGATCAGCGTTCCCGGCGGCTCCTTGGTGGCGAAGCGAACTTCTTGGCGGCGCAGGTTGGGCGGCAGATTGACTGGCGCCGCGTCAGGCTGTTCCTCGGGCGGCAGCGCGGAGAGCACCATCGGCCTGCCGTCAGGTCCTTGCGGAGGCTGGGCTCCAGGCGACTGAGCTCCGGGCTGCTGTTGCACGCTTCCGGTGACGCTGCCCGGCGCCGCGATCGCTCCAGGCGGCCGGAGCCCGCGGCCGTCCTCGTCGGGATAGACAATGCCCGATCCCGGAATGCGATTATCGCCGTAGCCCTGCTGCGGGGGACCGCCGGGGCGGTCGGCGTAGATCACCGGCGGCGGATCCCTGCGGCCATAACGCGGATCATCGGGCGAAAGGATCGGTCCGGTCGGCACAGTGCGGTCGGAATAGACAGGCGGCGCGCCGGCAGGCCGGCCATAACGGGGATCGTCGGGCGAAAGCACAGGACCACGGTCGGAATAGGCAGGCGGCGCGCCGGCGGGCCGGCCGTAGCGGGGATCGTCGGGCGAAAGCACTGGTCCCCGATCGGAATAAACCGGCGGAGTGACGAGGGGCCGGCCGTAGCGGGGATCATCGGGCGAGAGCACCGGGCCGGGTGGCGGCAACGCCGTCGAACTCTGTCTATTCGGCCCCTCATCGTCTTCCAGGATGTCGAAATCCATCGAGCGGGGGGCGCGATAATCGGTCGGATAGCCGGGCTGCGGATTCGGCGAGTAGACCGCGCCGGGAGGAACCGGATAGCCCTGCGCCGACGCAAGCGAGGTTCCCGCCGCCCCTGCCGCCAGCGCAGCAAAAACGGCAGCACAAATCGTCAGAATGCGTTTGGTCATCATTGCTCTTGTATAGCCCCAAGCCGACACCGGATCGTTAACGGCAGATGACTGAAGATAGCGGCGCATTCAAGACAAATCCGGCCGATTCGCGCCCAATTAGGCATTTGTGATACTCCCGGAGACCCCCTTTCAGCGCAACCGCACCACCCGGCTGCGCCTTCGCGCCGCTGATTTTTAGTGAGCGCTCGGAAACGGTTGCGGTATTCTCTAACCAGCCTGATTCGCTGCGCCCCCTTCTCCGCCCGCGCCGCGAACGCGGCCAGTGTGGTGTCACCGCGTTCCCGATGGCTCAAGCGCCTTTGCGAATCTCCCGCCAAGGTAGAACCCGCGTCAAATGCTCCCAGGCTTCCGCTTCCTGTTCGCGGCAATCGTGTTGTCGATGTCGGTCCTGGTCTTCGGATTGGGCGCGGCAGCGTTGCTGCGCGCGGCCCATGAGGAAGTTGCCAGCAAGCCGACATGGCACGCTGCTCCCGAAGTGATGTTCGCGCAGCAACCTGAAGCCACCAAACCGGTGCTGGCGATGTTGCGCGTCGATACGCCGGCTGCGGAGAGGACCCAGGACACCGCTCCGTCGAACGATGCGCCTGCGGAACAAGCGGCGACCACCTCGACGCCTCCTGACACTGAGCGGATCGCCGCGCTGAAGCCTGCGGATGCGCCGGCGGTGGAGACCGCGAAGGCGGAGGAGGCAAAGCCGGAAGCTGCGGCCGCGGAAAAGCCGGCAGCCAACGAAGCCGCGCCAAGCTCGGCGGAGATGCCGGCTGCCGCCGAGGAGGTCAAAGTCGCGGCGATCACGACAGCGGAAACCTCGTCGCCCGAGAGCGAGCCGGTCGCGGCGCCGCCCGAACAAATCAGCGCGGAAGCTGTGCCGGAAGCCAGCATCGCCGCGAGGAAGATCGCAACGCACGGCGGACCGCCGGTCAGCATCAACATGCCGCGGCGCACCAAGGTAAGCGACGTAAAGCCTGACCAAGCCAAGCCTGACCAAGCCAAGACTGACCAGGCCAAGCCTGACCAGGCCAAGACTGAGCAGGACGCCGTGAAGAAACGTCAGCAGGCAAGGCGCGCGGCCCAGCGCCGCAGGACCGCGGCCCGGGCGCGCATCGCCGCCCAAGCGCTTGCGCTACCGGCCAATCCGTTCGGCCAGCCGGCGCTCGCCACCGTCGCCGCCCCTCGCGCCCGCTGAGGCCTTCCTTTGTTTCGCCCGGTCACGCCGACCCGGTCGCAACCGGCGGTCCGTCGGGCAGACCCCATTCTGCCCACGAGCCGTCGTAAAGCGCGGTGCCGCGCACACCGAGCCGATAAAGCGCGAGCGTCAACACCAGCGCGGAAACCCCGGAGCCGCAGGTCGTCACGATCGGCCTCGTCATGTCGACGCCGGCGCCGGTGAAGGCTTTGCGCAGTTCCTCAAGCGGTTTCATCGCTCCGGTTTTGATGTCGAACAGTTCGGCATAGGGCACGTTGCGGCTGCCCGGGATGTGGCCCGATCGGCGCCCGGGCCATGGCTCGGCGACGGTGCCCTCAAAGCGCGGGCGCGGGCGCGCATCGACCAGTTGCTCGTTGTTGGTCCGGAGATTGCCCAGCAACTGCTCTTTGCTCCTGACATAACTCGGGTCGAGCCTGGCCTGGAATTTTCCGACCCCTGGCGCGACCGCACCGGCATCGACCGCGCGCCCCTCCGCCTTCCACTTCTGCAGGCCACCATCCAGCACCCTCACCCTGGGATGACCGAACGACAGGAACATCCACCACGCCCGCGGTGCGGCGACCCAGCCGCCGGCATCGTAAGCCACCACGGTATCATCGGATGAAATCCCAAGCGCCGATACGTCGCGCGCAAATTGCCCGGCGTTCGGATACATATGCGGCCGCGGATCGTTCGGATCCGCGATGGTGTTGACGTTGAAAAACACCGCACCCGGAATGTGCGCGGCAAGATAGTCGTCCGACGGCAACGGCAGCACGCCGGGCATCTTGTAGGACGCGTCGATGATCCTGACTTTGGGATCGCCGAGACGGGCGGCAAGCCAGTCGGTGGAAACCAGCGGATCGTCGGTGGGTGTTGTCATGGTTTGATACCTCTTCGGCCATCGTCATGGCCGGGCTCGTCCCGGCCATCCACGTCTTTTCTTGCTGCAACACTGCTAAGACGTGGATGCCCGCGACAAGCGCGGGCATGACGGACAGTGATGATGATCACGCCTCTGATCCCTTCGGCTTCTTCGGCTCGAACTTCTCGGTCGGACCGCCGGCGTCGCGCCAGGCGGCGAATCCGCCTGCGATATGTGCGACCGGCTTCAGCCCCATATCCTGCGCGGTCTTCGCCGCCAACGCCGAGCGCATGCCGCCGGCGCAATGAAAGATGAATTTCTTGTCCTGCTGGAAGATCGGCTTGGCATAGGGGCTCAAGGGATCGATCCAGAACTCCAGCATGCCGCGGGTGCAGGAGAACGCACCGGGAATCCGTCCCTCGCGCTCGATCTCTCTGGGATCGCGGATGTCGACGATCACGACATCACCGCTCTGCGCGGCCTTGATGGCGTCGGCAGCGTCTAATGTTTCGATCTGCGCATTGGCCTCGTCGACCAGCGACTTGATGCCGCGATGGATGGTCTGGGGCATTGGTTTCTCCGTCATTCCGGGGCGCCCGCACGAAGCGGGCGAACTACGACGTGCAATTGCACATCGGAGAATCTCGATCGTTCATTTCCAATAACATCGAGATTCCGGATCAGCCCGCTTCGCGGACTGTCCGGAATGACGATGATTTACCGCACCAGTTCCTTCATCGCGCTTTCGAGGCCTTCGATCGTGATCGGGAACATGCGGTTCGAAAACAGCCGGCGAATGATGATGGTCGATTCCGAGTAGTCCCAGTGCCGCTGCGCCACCGGATTGAGCCACACCGCATGCGGATAGGTGCGCGTGATGCGCTCGAGCCAGACCGAGCCCGCCTCTTCATTGACGTGCTCGACCGAGCCGCCGGGGACCATGACCTCGTAAGGCGACATCGAGGCGTCGCCAACGAACACCACCTTGTAGTCGTGCGGATATTTATGCAGCACGTCCCAGGTCGGCGTACGGTCGGTGAAGCGGCGGCGGTTCTGCTTCCACACGCCTTCATAGAGGCAGTTGTGGAAGTAGAAATATTCCATGTGCTTGAATTCGCTCTTCGCCGCCGAGAACAGCTCCTCCACCTGCTCGATATGCGAATCCATCGAGCCGCCGATGTCGAAGAACACCAGCACCTTGACCGCGTTGCGCCGCTCGGGACGCATACGCACATCGAGATAACCGTGGTTGGCGGTCTCCCGGATCGTGGTGTCGAGATCGAGTTCGTCGGGCGCGCCGGTGCGGGCGAATTTGCGCAGCCGTCTCAGCGCGATCTTGATGTTGCGGATGCCGAGTTCGACGTTGCCGTCGAGATCCCTGAACTCACGCTTGTCCCACACCTTCGCCGCGCGGTTGTTGCGGTTCTTCTCCTGGCCGATCCGGATGCCTTCGGGATTGTAGCCATGGGCGCCGAACGGCGAGGTGCCGGCGGTGCCGATCCATTTGTTGCCGCCCTGATGCCGTCCCTTCTGTTCCTTCAGGCGCTGGCGCAACGTCTCCATGAGCTTGTCCCAGCCCATCGCCTCGATCTGCTTCTTCTCTTCCTCGGTGAGGTATTTCTCGGCAAGCTTCTTCAGCCATTCGGCGGGAATGTCCGCCTTCTCCATGGCGTCGAGCAGGCTCTCGAGCCCCTTGAATACCGTGCCGAACACGCGATCGAACTTGTCGAGGTTGCGTTCGTCCTTCACCAGTGCGGCGCGCGACAAATAATAGAAATTCTCCACCGTCTGCTCGGCGAGGTCGGCGTTGAGCGCCTCCATCAGGGTCAGATATTCACGCAAGGTCACCGGGACCTGAGCGTCGCGCAGCGATGTGAAGAATTGCAGGAACATGGCTCACAGATTGCCCGGCCGCCACGTCTCGTCAAGGGCCGCCGGCGCGGATCAGGGCGGCGTGTTTGGCCCAATGAGCGGTCCGGCAAGCCTAGACCTGAAGCGATTTTCAACTAGAATTAGCGCCGTCAACGCTCGAAACGGGGCTAGCCGCGACCGCCGGATTGGCGGTCGTTTCGTGTTCGAGGCACCGCGAGCGCCCGTGCGATTGAGAGCAGGCCACAAGGCAAGTACAACAAGGCAAAACACTCGATGAAATTTACCGGTACCAAGGATTACGTCGCCACCGATGACCTCAAGGTCGCGGTCAACGCCTCGATCGTGCTCGAACGACCGCTGCTGATCAAGGGCGAGCCCGGTACCGGCAAGACCGTGCTGGCGGAGGAAGTCGCCAAAGCTCTTGGCGCGCCGCTTCTGACCTGGCACATCAAGTCCACGACCAAGGCCCAGCAGGGCCTTTACGAATATGACGCGGTTTCGCGCCTGCGCGACAGCCAGCTCGGCGACGCTCGCGTGTCCGACATCTCGAATTACATCAAGCGCGGAAAATTGTGGGAAGCCTTCACCCATGAAAAACGCCCGGTGCTGCTGATCGACGAAATCGACAAGGCCGACATCGAATTTCCCAACGATCTCTTGCTCGAGCTCGATCGCATGGAGTTCTTCGTCTACGAGACCGGCGAGAACATCAAGGCGAAGCTGCGGCCAATCGTGATGATCACCTCCAACAACGAGAAGGAATTGCCGGACGCGTTCCTGCGGCGCTGTTTCTTCCACTACATCAAGTTTCCCGATGCGGAGACCATGGGCCGGATCGTCGATGTGCATTTTCCCAACATCAAGAAGCGCCTCGTCGAAGAAGCGCTGCGGATCTTCTTCGAGGTGCGCGAGGTGCCCGGCCTGAAGAAGAAGCCTTCGACCTCGGAGCTTCTCGACTGGCTGAAACTCCTGCTCAACGAGGACATCACCCCGGAAATGCTGCGGGAGCGCGACCCGCGCAAGCTGATCCCGCCGCTGCACGGCGCGCTCTTGAAGAACGAGCAGGACGTACACCTGTTCGAGCGGCTGGCGTTTTTGAGCCGGCGGGAGGTTTAGCTTCTTTGTAGTTCGGTTGCTTCATCCTTCGAGACGCGCGCGAGAGCGCGCTCCTCAGGATGAGGTCTCAGACCCTCATGGTGAGGAGCGCGGCAGCGCCGCGCGTCTCGAACCACGAGGCCATCGCCTGATTGTTACGGATTCGATTTTCAAACAGCAGTCGTCAACTCACTCCGTCCTTGCCGGGCTCGACCCGGCAATCCATCTTCTTGGAAAAAAGTGCGTCTTGCAAAGAAAGATGGATGCCCGGATCAAGTCCGGGCATGACGAGTGTGTTCGCGTGCACACCAATCTCTATTTTCAAACAGCCGGACCCAAACAACACGTCATTGCGAGCGTAAGCGAAGCAATCCATAGCGCCACCAACGAAAAATGGATTGCTTCGTCGCTCCACTCCTCGCAATGACGCCGAGATACGACTTCGCGATCTCGCCGCGTACTTTGCGCGAGTTTTGCTGAAATCTCCCACCCTCCAATCAGAGGGCGCAGGGAATGCCGGGCGCCCGATGCGCCCGTAGCCTCGTGTGCAGTGAGTAGATAGCACACGAGTGTAGTCACCACGGTCACACCGGAAACACCCGGCATTCCCCGCGCAATGGTTTTAACGGCTTATAGCGCGCTCTCCCCGGTGACCGGGCTTTCTTGCCACCGTCATCGGCAGAATTTCTTCCGCCAACTTGACGCCAGCGTCGGGGCGTCAGGACCACACGACTTCGCCGTCCGCGAACGCCACGCCATTCGTCAAAGGCGCGCCCGCGTCCACCGCATCCCGCGCTCTACGTCCGTGACGATCGCGAAACGCCCCTCTGTGAGGCGGGACGGGGCGAGCTTGTAGAGGTGATTTGCCCGACGGGGAAAGCGGAATATTTTTCGCAAAAGGACTGGACGACCCAAATCACGTCGATCCGGCTCGATAAATCGCCCGTTTCGCGCAATGGATTGCGTCGCCGCTGAGCCTGTCATCGGGCGCGTTCGCGCCACCGGCTCGCCGCCATGACGGGAAGCGAAGCCGTTGATGACCAGGGCGCGTAGCCATAAATCGGGGCTTGTCGGTGCGGCTTGCTCGATGTCCGCTATGCCGCGAGAGCGACCCAATTCTGTACCGCAGCGAAACGACGCGATGTGCCAATTCAGACATCGTCTGTGCGGTTGCTGCGACTCAATCTAACTGCGTTGGAGCGCAGCCAGCTTGCGTTTCTTGTGCGATTTCGCCACGCTGTGAGCGTCCCGCGCAGCTAGCCGGTTGCGCTTCTTCACATGCGATTCCGCATGTTGAACTTTTGTCCCGCGGTGGTGAGCGGCATATTCCTTGCCATCGATCGGTGCCAGATGCGGCGGATCCTTGTCTAGATACGGTCGCCCGATTCCAAACTCCGTTCCGTGCGCATCGATCCATTTCCACAAGCTTTCAGTGGAAATGGATCGCTGTGCCCGTGTCGCTCCATTAACGCTCACGACATCGGCCGCAAGGCCGTGGCCATAGCCGCCGCGGAAGCTCCCGCCATGGTATGACCTGTCAGTCGCTGCCTTCAGGCCGCTTGCGATCGATTGACGGTAGTCGTCGCGGAACGCGCTTGTTATGCCAGGCGACAGCCCCGCCTGCTCCGCCGCGTGAAGCGTATAAAAGAGCTTCAGCTTGAAGCTCCGATCCATGCCTCCGATCACGTAGTCCATCATCGGCATGCCGGCTTTTTCCGCTGCCTTCGAATCCTTCCACGTGAAGTCCTCATCGACGAGCCTGGTAAAGCGTTTGGTGACAGTCACCGTTTTGCCCCTCTTCCTGACCGTCACTTTCCTCCGCTCATGCACCTTGATGGTGTCCTCCTTGGGCGTCCGTTGGTAGATCGCCCACAGGTATCGGTCGATGCAGATCTCCGCTACCAGGCACTCGTCGAGAATTTCGATAGAGCTCACAGCCTCCCTGGCGTCGTTTGGCACCACATCAGATGGGGTCGCCGTCGCCACCTGCACGGGCGGTAGATCGGCCGGCAGCATCTGCGACGGATCGGGCAACACGGCTTCGACGATCGATTCAGGCACATATGAGGCCACCATCTCGCCGGTAGCCATTCCCGTCACCGATTCGGCGGCCGTCGCCACATCGGTGTTGGCGACAGCGGCGTTGCCCATTGCGGTTGCCTGCGGTGGACCCGCGAGCTCGGCGTTGGCGGTGAGAGATGCTGCGCGGTCCTCGATTGGCACTGCGCCGGTGTTCTCGATGCCGGCCGAACCGAAGCCAGCAAGCCAAGCGACGATCCACCCCGCGAGAACGACCGTTCCGCACAACGCCGGCGCCACTGTCGCAGATCGCCGCGGGTTCATGATCCCGTCGCCTCCAAAGGCTCCACCTGAGCCATGCTGCACAGCCAAGCACGCGACGGCCTGATTTTTCGGATCAAGATATGTCCGCGGAATGGCGCAAACTGCAGGTCATCAACTTTTCCAAAGAGTGTTGCCCGAATGCAACGTGGCGCCGGCAAGCAATTGTCGTGCATTCTCCGACGTAGCGTGTAGGGGAGTTTCGGACCCGGCGAGCCCGCCATGGTTATGTCGGACCAACAGACGCGTTTGAGTGGCCGCAAGCGCGGATGCCGGCCCCTCTGGCGGTCTGTCGTTGGTGATTTACAGGATATTCCGAGCGAACCGAGCCTATTGCCCCAGATCAAGGCGCCCGTCGCAACGGCAACTCACACCGAACATTGATCGCCCCGGCGATCGGCGCGACGGTATTGCCGATTGCCTTCTTCCGGCAAATTGGCCTCGCAATTGTGAATACGGTCCAATTTTCGACCCACTGCGACCAGATTTGAAGGAGAGGTTGCGGTCGGCAACGCTGCGCTTTTTGGTTGGACCTCGCATGCAACTTCACTGCATGAGGTACTGAATGAGAAAGCAGACTCCATTAATAGCTTTCGCCGCTTTCATGCTCTCCGCGGGGATCGCACACGCTCAGTTTCCGTTTTGGCCCCAGTACTCGTCCTGGCCAGGCCATTACGCTCCGTTCAAACACAAGCACCACCACCGGCAGACAAACTCTGAATCGGCGAAGAAGGCTCGGCCCGAGGCCCCTCCCAAGGGCCCGCTCCAGATCATCCTTTCGATCGCAGACCAACGGGTCTCGCTTTTTGACAACGGGACCCTGATCGCACGCTCTTCGGTGTCCACAGGAACTCAGGGGCATCCTACGCCCCTCGGCGTGTTCAGCGTGATCAGCAAACAACGATGGCACCGTTCAAATATTTATAGCGCTGCCCCCATGCCCTACATGCAGCGCATCACATGGTCAGGGATAGCATTGCATGCCGGTGTTGTGCCTGGGCATCCGGCGTCACACGGCTGCATCCGTTTGAAAAATGACTTTGCCATTCGACTCTGGCATCTCACGAAGCGCGGCACGCGCGTGATCATTGCGCACGGCGATGTCCAGCCGGTCGAGATAACCAATCCGCACCTTTTTAAGCCGAAAGCCGTGTCCGGTTCGCCAGAGTTTCAGACTGCCACAGTCGCGGGCAAGAGCATTAGTGCAGCCGCGGCAACGCATGGATCACTGGTGTCGAACGCCGAGGCTCCGGAAGCCACTAACCTACAGGTTGCAGACCCGGCTCGCGCAAGAGGCGCACCTAAAAAGATGGTTCCGATCTCCGTTTTCGTGAGTCGCAAGTCGAGCAAGCTCTTCGTGCGTCAGGGCTTCTCGCCGTTGTTTGATGTCGCGGTCAAGATCGAAAATCCGGAGGAGCCGCTGGGAACGCACGTGTTTACCGCAATGGAATTCCAGAGCGAGGGAGCGCCTATTCGCTGGACCGTCGTGTCGATTCCGGAGGAATCTCCTCGCATGTCCGGGGGGGCCAGGAAAGAGCGCGAAGCGCCCGCGAAGCAAACAGCCCTATCGGTACCGTCGCCCGATAAAGCCAACGCTGCCCTCAACCGCATTGAAATACCCCAGGATGCGGTTGAGAGGATCTCGAAACTACTGACGCCGGCCTCTTCATTGATTATTTCCGACAACGGATTTAGCCACGAGACGGGAAAAGACACGGATTTCATCGTGGTAACGCATTGATGCGGCGGGGCAACCCACCAACCCACGATGCCGCGCGGCTAGCCAGCGATCGACCCGACCGCCGCCTCCGGCAGCTTGCGGCCCCGGATCAGGTCGGACGCCCTGTCGGCGATCATCATGGTTGACGCGTTGAGGTTGGCGGAAATCATGCGCGGCATGATGGAGGCATCGATCACGCGCAAGCCCTGCAGCCCGTGCACGCGCAACTGGTCGTCGACCACCGCCCATGGGCTGTCTGCCGGGCCCATCCGGCAGGTGCAGCCGGGGTGGAAGGTCGTGGTGCCGCGCTGGGTCGCCGCGGCGAGGAATTCGTCGTCGGTCCGCACATTGGGGCCGGGGAAATCCTCGTAGGCGTAGTAGGGAGCGAGCGGCGCTGTGGCGAGAAGCCGCCGCGCCAGTTTCATCCCGGCAACGACGACGCGGCGGTCGAGTTCGGCGACGAGATAATTGGTTTGAATGATCGGCGGCTCGAACGGGTCGGCCGAGCGGGCACGGACATAACCGCGGCTCTCGGGCCGCTGTTGCCAGGAGGCGACCGTCATGCCGGGCTCATCCTCGAGCTCTCCCTGCACGCCCTCCTTGTAGCTCGCGGGCGTGAAGGT
>Ga0210405_10001651_pt1 | contig 24769 bp, 16 predicted proteins | sample IncBWH11MmetaG_FD_155492 | JGI IMG/M metagenome (GOLD analysis project Ga0210405, IMG submission 155492) | Forest soil microbial communities from Barre Woods Harvard Forest LTER site, Petersham, Massachusetts, United States - Inc-BW-H-11-M | ecosystem: Environmental > Terrestrial > Soil >... | reverse complement strand
CCGGTGCTGTTGGTGACGGTGCAGGTTTCGCCGGTGGGCTGGGTGCCGACGGTTACGTGATAGGTGGCGCCGGAAACCAATGCGGTTTTGAAAGTGAATGTGCCGTTGGCGGCGACTGTGAGCGAATCGGTGCTGTTGTCCAGCAGGGTTGCGGACATGCCGGTGTTCAGGCCGGAGACAGTGCCGCCGATAGTGAAAGTGTTTGTCGCGCAGGAGATGGAGACGTTGGTGATGTTGGCAGAGGCGACGGTGCCGGTGCTGTTGGTGACGGTGCAGGTCTCGCCGGTGGGCTGCGTGCCGACGGTTACGTGATAGGTGGCGCCGGAAACCAATGCGGTTTTGAAAGTGAATGTGCCGTTGGCGGCGACTGTGAGCGAATCGGTGCTGTTGTCCAGCAGGGTTACGGACATGCCGGTGTTCAGGCCCGAGACGGTGCCGCCGATGGTAAAGGTGTTCGTCCCGCAGGAGATGGAGGCGTTGGTGATGTTGGCGGAGGCGACGGTGCCGGTGCCATTCGTGACGGTGCAGGTCTCGCCGCCAGGTTGTGTACCGACAGTCACCTTGTAGGCGGCCCCGCTCGCCAGCGCCGTCTTAAAGGTAAATCCGCCGTTGATACCGACCGTAAGGGAATCCGTGCCGTTATCCAGCAAAGTCACCGACGCGCTGCTGTTCAATCCAGACACGGTGCCGCCGATGGTGAAGGTGGGGTTGGCTTTGCACGAAACGGCGACGGTAGTCACATTCGCCGTGGCTACTGTGCCCGTTCCGCCGGTGATGGTGCAGGTCTCAGCAGCGGGCCGCGTGGCGATAGTGACGCTGTAGGGAGCTCCCGTGGGTAGCGGAGTCTTGAAGGTGAACGCGCCATTGGTGCTGACGAGGAGCGAATCGCTGCCATTGTCGAGCAGGGTGACGGAGGCGCCAGTGTTGAGGCCCGAGACGGTGCCGCCGATGGTGAACGTGGAGTTGGCTTTGCAGGAAACGGAGACGGTTGTGACGTTGGACGTGCCGACGGCGCCGGAGCCGTTGGCGACGGTGCAGGTTTCGCCGGTAGGTTGCGTGCCGACGGTTACTTTGTAGGTAGCGCCTGTTAGCAGGCCCAACCTGAAGGTGAAGGCGCCGTTGGTGGTGAGGTCCAATTGGTCCGTGCCGTTGTCGAGCAAAGCAACTGAAGCGCCGGGGCTCAGGCCGGAAAGAGTGCCGCCGATGGTGAACGTGGGTGGGGCGGTGCACAGGACGGTGACGTTGGTCACGTTGACGTGCGCCACTTTTCCGGACCCGTTGATGATAGTGCAGATCTGGCCGGCGGGTTGCGTGCCGACGGTAACGGCGTAGGAGGATCCTGGGGCCAGGGGCGTCTTGAAAGTAAATTTGCCGTCTGTCGTAACCTTCAGCGCATCGGTGCCATTATCGAGCAAAGTTACGGAACCGCCAGTCTTCAGGCCGGACACGGTGCCGCTGATGGTGTGTGTGCCTGCGGCGCTGCAGGCGACTTTGACGTGGGTGACGTTGGCGTTACCGACGACGCCGGCTCCTGCGGTGACGGTGCAGTCCTCTCCGGGAGGTTGCGTGCCGATGGTGACCTTGTAGAATGCGCCGAGGTCGAGCGGCGTCTTAAAGGTGAATGGGCCGCTGGCGGTGAGAGTAAGGGCATCTGCACCGTTATCGAGCAGAGTGATCGGGTCACCGGTCTTCAAGCCGGAGACGGTGCCGCCAATGGTGTGCGTCGCGACGGCGGTGCAGGAGACAGAAATGTTCATGACATTTCCTGTAACTTTGCCCGTCCCGTGCGCGATCCTGCAGATGTCGCCGACAGGTTGCGTGCCAACAGTTACTTTGTACGTGGCACCGAGGGCGAGGGGCGTCTTGAAAGTGAATTTGCCGTTGGCGGTGACGGTAAGCGCGTCCTTGCCGTTGTCCAGCAGAGTCAACGAGCCACCAGCCCTGAGGCCGGTTACAGCACCGCCGATGGTATGCGTGGGAACGCAAGAAACGGCGACGTTAGTGACGCTAGCTGAGCCCACTATGCCGGTCCCTCGAGTGACCGTGCAGTCCTCGGCGGTGGGTTGGGTGCCAACGGTAACCTTGTAAGAACTCCCGGTGTCTACGGGAGTCTTGAATTTGAATTTGCCATTTGCTTTGACGTTGAGAGCATCCGCACCGTTGTCGAGCAAGGTCACTGATTCGCCGGTCGTTAGGCCAGAGACAGTGCCGCCGATCGTATGCGTGGGCGCGGTGGCGCAGGAGACAGCAATGTTCGTGACATTCGTGCCACCCACTACGCCCTTCGCGTGGCTGATGGTGCACTTCTCACCGAGAGGCTCATTGGTGACGGTTAACGTGTAGGCAGAGCCAGTGGTCAAGCGAGTGGAGAAGGAAAATTTGCCATTGGCCGTGAGCGTGAGGGCATCTTTACGGTTATCGAGCAAAGTCACGGAATCGCCGCTCTTCAAGCCGGTGAGCGTGCCGCTGATGGAGAACGTGCGCACGCAGGAAACGACGACAGAGGTAACGCTGGCGTTGCCCACTATGCCGGAGCCTTGGGTGACAGTGCAGAGTTCGTCGGTGGGTTGAGTGCCGACGGTTACATGGTAGGAAGCGCCGGTGACCAGCGGCGTCTGGAAGGTAAATGTCCCATCTGCTTTGACCTTTAAAGCGTCAGTGCCGTCATCCAGCAGAGTTACGGAATTGCCGGACGTCAGGCCCTTCACCGTGCCGCCGATGGTGTGCGTCACTGCCAGCGTGCTGCATGTCATACAAAGCGACACTCCAAGGGCAACGCAGAGGCTTTTGAGTACCTTCATGAGATGGGTGTCCATTCTGGTCCTCCAGTCACTCGGTCACGCGTGGCCAAGAGCTTCGGAGAGTCAAGCGGTTGCGAACCGAAGAATTGCTGGGCTGGGCCACACTCGTTCTAGCAATTCATTTCTCTACCCCCATAAAGCGGAAAAGGCGGGCAAAAAGGCTCACGAAAAAAGACACTGACCGAGTCGGCGGGAGCCGAGGGAGCTGCCGCAGGCGACGCTCGGGATCGTGCTGTTATGTTGCCGAGCGGGAGAGTGTCATGCGGGGGTAATATATGGCGGCTTATTCTACTGCGTGTGGCGAATAGAGGGGAACGGTTCAGGAGGCAGCGGCATGATTAAGGGATGGATGGCGGTTGCGGCGATGAGCTTGATTGGGTTGGTTGCGGGGGCAGCACCTAGTGTGCTGGGACAGGCTGGAGTTGGGCATGCGCAGGAGCAGGAGCGCGTTGCGGCGATAAAGGCGCCGGCTTCGGCGCTACCGGATGAGGCTGCGTCGGCTGGCGTAAAGAAGTTTTCGTTCATTGCGTATGGGGACACGCGCGGGCGGCGGGATGGAACCGCGATTCAGTACGAGCATTCGCTGATTATTGACTCGATGCTGGGGCAGATCAAAAAGCTGCAGAACACGGAGTACCCGGCGCGGTTCGTGCTGCAGTCGGGGGACGCGGTGCAGCACGGACAGAACGCCAAGGAATGGAACGTGAGCTTCACGCCGTTGATTGATCGGCTGACGACGGAGGCGAATGTCCCCTATTTTCTGGCGCCCGGTAATCATGACGTGTCTTCCGCGACGACGGTGGATGCGCCACAGCGCGCGCCAGCGTTGAAAAATTATCTTGATGCGGTATCGGAGCTGATTCCGCGGGATGGTTCGGCGCACCGGCTATCGGGATATCCGACCTATTCCTTTGGATACGGCAACACGTTCGTGCTGGGATTCGATGCCGACATTGCGGGGGATGAGAAACAGTTTGCGTGGGTCAAGGCGCAGCTTGGCGGAGTGGACCACGGCCGGTACACGAACATTATCGTGTTCTGCCACCAGGCGCCGTTTTCATCGGGTCCGCACGGGGGAGCGAAGGTGGAGGAACCGACGGTGGAGCTGAGAAACAAATACATGCCCCTGTTTCAGGCCAGCCACGTTCGGGCGGTTTTTTCTGGCCACGAGCATTTGTTTGAGCATTGGGTGGAGCATTATACGGATGCAAGCGGAGTGCACCGCATGGATTTAGTGGTGTCCGGTGGGGGCGGTGCACCAATCTATGCGTATACCGGCGAGCCGAATCTGGACGAGTACCTGAAGGCGAACGAAGCAAGCAAGGTGAAGCTGGAGCACTTGGTTAAACCGGGAGTAGAACGAGGGGCGAATCCTTATCACTACCTGATCGTGAAGGTGGATGGGGAGAAGCTGGAGATGCAGGTGGTGGCCGTCGACTGGGGGACGGGATTTCAGCCGTATCGGACGAATCAGGTGGCGCTCGGGGATGAATGAAGAGGACCGTCGCTTCAGCGGGGGGCGGGATTGGGGTGGCGGCGGAGGGTGATGCCGAGGAGTAGCCAGACGGTTAGCGCGATCCATTCCCAGAACGTGAAGTGACCTGGGAAGGCAGGAACAAGCTTCATTAGGAGGAGAAGTAGGGAAACGCAGATGCCGAAGCTGGTGATGAAGCGCATGCGTGGGCTTCGCTCGACTAGCCAGAAGGAAACGCAGGCGGCGAGCCAGCCCAGGGCGGAGGCCATGGAGCCGACTTCGGTGACGGGGACGAGGATGGCGTCGCCGAGGAGTAACGCGATTAGAGTGCCTGCCGTGATGGCGATGATGGCTACTGACGGTGTGGCGAATTTTGCGTGAATGGTGGCGAAGCGTGGAGCTACTGTGCCGCGGCGGGCGTAGGCGAAGAGGAGGCGGGTGGAGGCGGCGAAATTTCCGTTGAAGCATTGAAAGAGGCCGAAGAGGGCCATGACGAGAATGAGTTGAACGGGCCAATGTTTGCCGAGGCCCTGCTCGAAGGCGATGGCAGTGGCGAAGCGTTTGCCCAGTAAGGATTGCCAGGGGGCGATGTAGCCGACAGCGAGGATACAGACTGCGTAGAAAAATGCGCCGACTCCGAGAGCTAGGCCGATGGCGTGCATGTAGCTGGTTTGGCGGAAGCCCGGATTGGACTCTTCCGCGTATTTGGGGACGGACTCGAAGCCGGTCATGAAATACGGGACGATTTGGAGCGTGAGGAGGATGGAGAGGCAGGGAGTGGCGTGGAAAACGGGATGAAGATTGGCGGGAGCGCCGCGGATGGCGCTGATGCCGACTAGCGCGACGAAAATGAGAAGGACCATGGAGGACATGGTTTTCTGGAAGTTCGCGCTGAGGCGGATGCCGCGATAGTTGATGGTAGCGAGAAGCAATGTGAGCGCGATTCCCAAAATCAGCCGAGGCAGAAAAACCGGCTGGCTACCGACGCGATACAGCTCGAAGGAATCGAGCGAAGGAAAAATGTAGGCGGCAATTTTTCCGAGAGCGACGGCTTCCCAGGGGCACACGATGAAGTAGGCGAGAAGCATCATCCAGCCGGTGAAGTAGCTGACGATGGGTGGAAAAACCTGCGCGGTGTAAGCGGCTTCGCCGGCCGCGTCCGGGAGGCGCTTGACCCATTGGCCGTAGACGTAGCCGACGGGAAGCAAAATGATTCCGCCGATGGCAAAACCTAGCGCCGCGCCCCCAGGTCCGCCTCGGCCAAGCCAATCATCCATGAGAACCAGCCAACCGGTGCCGATCATGGTGCCGAAGGCGAGCGCGAAATAGTCGGGCAGACGAAGTTTGCGGGCGAGGGCTGGCATTTAGAGGGCGCAGAGCAGTTCGTAAAGCAGATTGGCCGCGAGGAGTGAAGTGATTTCGGCGGCATCGTAGGGCGGGGAGACTTCCACGAGGTCGCAGCCGATGATTTGCAGGCCGCTCAGTGCGCGGACTAGTTCGAGGATTTGGATGCTGGTGAGGCCGCCGACTTGAGGGGTTCCCGTGCCGGGAGCGTAGGCGGGATCGACAGCGTCGATATCGAGCGTGACGTAAACGGGCTTGCCGCGAAAGGAGCGCAGATGGCGCTGAACACTCGGCAAACCTTTCTTGTGAAACTGCTCGGCGGTGACCATTTTGACTTTGTGGGCGCGGGCAAAATCGAAGTCGTCCTCTCCATAGACCTGGCCGCGAAGACCAACCTGCAACACGCCGCCATCCAGCAGGAGACCCTCTTCAAAAGCGCGGCGGAACGGCGTGCCATGAGAATATTTGCTGCCAAAATACTCGTCCCACAAATCGTTGTGAGCATCGAATTGGATGAGCGAAACGGGGCCATGCTTTTTCGCGACGGCGCGCAAAATGGGAAGGCTGATGGAATGATCGCCGCCGACGCACACGCAACGCACACCTGCCTGGAGAAGCGGAGCGATTCCCTGCTCGATGCGGAGAAAGGTGTCCTCGATGGAAAGCGGATTCACGGGGAGATCGCCAAAATCGGCGATGCGATACCTGGCAAATGGATTGACATGCAGCACCGGATTCCACGGACGGATGATTGCGGACTGGACGCGAATATTACGAGGACCGAAGCGCGGGCCGGGGCGGTAGGTTGTGCCACCGTCGAAAGGGACGCCGATGATGGCAACGTCGAGCTCGGCGGGGTCGGCAAGGTGAGGCAAGCGCATAAAGGTGGGGATGCCGGTGAAGCGGGCAAAGCTAAGTGCGTCGAGGGGCTGGGGATGGGGCAAGCGAAAGGTGCGACGGGACTTAGGGGGAAGGTTGGGCACGGGGAGGCATCTTAGTCTTCCAAAATGAGCCGAGTCAACGTGCTTTGTAGAACAAAATAGAGCACTTATCGATGTATGGCGGGTAATAGCTAGCGCCGCTGCCCGGAACGCTGGTTGATGCGGAATTGAGGCAGTCGCCAATCAGTTTTGACGCGGCATTCATCTGGCAATAACAGAGACAGCCTACAAGATTAGGTTGGGTATGCCTCATTCGTGCCGCCCACCGGATATGTCCCCCGGTCAGCGACAACCTATTCCATTCAGTTGGAACCATCCTAACAAGGAGACATCGAAATGCACGATTGCTTTAAGAAAGCGATGGCGCTGGTGGCTACCGCGGCCATCACGCTTTTGCCAGCTACACCCGCTTTCGCGGACACCTCCCAGACAGCGACTCCGATTAAGCATCTGGTCGTAATTTTCCAGGAGAACGTTTCCTTCGATCATTACTTTGGAACCTATCCAAACGCTACGAACCCTGGAGGCGAGCCGGCTTTTCACGCCAAGTCCAATACGCCTACGGTAAATGGACTTAGCCCCGCGCTGCTCACGAAAAACCCGAACCTAAATCCTGCAAACCTCGCTGGGGCGACCAATCCGTTCCGGCTGGATCGTACGCAAGCGGGCACGCGCGATCAGGGTCATGGTTATAAGGCCGAGCAGCAGGCTTTCGACAGCGGATTGATGGATTTGTTTCCACTTTTTGTGGGGAAGTCTGGACCGCCGCCAGCCGGAACGGGCATCACCAGCACAAACGGTTTGAATCTGGGCTATTACGACGGCAATACGGTCACGGCGATGTGGAATTACGCGCAGCACTTTGCCATGAATGACAACTCGTACAGCACTGTTTTCGGCCCCTCGACACCGGGCGTTCTAAACCTGGTTTCCGGGCAGACCAATGGCGCGATCAACGCGGCCTCGGCTTCTTTCGCGGTGGTTGATGGAGGAAACAGCTCGCTGAGCGTGATCAGTGATGCTGATCCCACGGGAGACGTCTGCTCCGGCGCGGCTACATTCGGCATGACAGGAAAAAATATAGGAGATCTGCTGAGGAGCGAGGGCGTTTCTTTTGGTTCTTTCATGGGCGGGTTCAACCTAAACACGGTGAATGCGAACGGGACAACCGGGTGCAAGAGGAGTACGACGAACCTTGCCGGTACGACCGCGGATTACATCCCGCACCATGCTTTTTTGCAATACCACGCTTCGACGGCGAACCCGAGTCACACGCGGCCGGCTTCGATCTCTGAAATTGGCCACGATGGTCCGGCGAATCACAACTACGACCTCGAGGATTTTTTTGCGGCAGTGAGCGCGGGAAATTATCCAGCGGTGAGCTTTCTGAAGGCCTCGGCCTATCAAGATGGTCATGCGGGTTATTCCGATCCACTGGACGAGCAGAATCTTATCGTGCGTGTAATCAATTTCCTGCAGACGCAAGGAGACTGGGATAACACTGCGGTGGTGGTCATGTATGACGACTCCGATGGCTGGTACGACCATCAGATGAGCCCGATTGTGAACCAGTCGCACAGCACCCAGGACGCACTGACCGGCGCAGGGCTTTGCGGCTCGTCAGCCGATACCACAGCACTGCCGGGAGTTGATCCAGCCAACGCGCACGCGCTGGGACGCTGCGGTTACGGTCCGCGTCAGCCGCTTTTGGTGATTTCACCTTTTGCGCGGCGAAACTTCGTGGATCATTCCATAACGGACCAGAGCTCGGTGCTGCGGTTCATTGAGGACAACTGGCTCAACGGAGAGCGCATTCAGGGGTCGTTCGATGCAGTCGCGGGACCAATCAACGCGATGTTCAATTTCGAGGACGATCGGCGGGGTCGCCGGCTGTTCCTTGATCCGTCCACGGGCCAGATCGTTAACGACGACGACAATTAGAGAGAACCAGGGCCGGCCAGTTCACGAAATGCGCTGACGGCTGAAAAGGGCCTGCCGGACTTCGCGCCGGCAGGCCCTTTGTTTTTCTATTATTGAACCTCGCCAAATATAGAGTGGTGCAAGGCGCGGAGAAAAGCGGCCGCAGGGCTGCCGCACTCCAAATCGCTTCTTCGCACTATTGTGGGGACTCAGTAGAGTATCGGACAACCCGCGGAACCAAGCGATCATCTTTTTGGTCATCCTCCTGGTGCAAGGAGGGATGATGGTGCGACGGCTGATGGTGGCTGCGGTTGGCGGAGTTTTGTTTGTCGGGGGCGGAACGCGGACGGCTTCGGCAAATGAAGCCGATTCGGCGAGGCGTGATACTGCACGCGGGCTGCTCGAATCCTCAGATCCCGTTCCAGATCCAGTTATTGATGAAATTGTGTTCGTCGGGCTTCGGCACATCGCACCGGAGGCGGTGCGGGCGCAGATTTCGTCTCACGCCGGTGAGAGACTCGAGTTGAAGCGCGTTGCGTGCGATGTAAAAGCGCTTGGGCGGCTGGGATGGTTCGGCAAGATTGGCGTGGAAACGCAACCCGCGATGAGTCCCTTGTCGTTTGACGACACCGCAACACCATCAACAACACAATTATTGCGGCTTGTTTTCCGCGTCGAGGAACTGCCGTACCTCTCGAAAGTGGAATATGCGGGATCGCAGTTGCTTTCGGCCTCGCAGATCGAAAAAGTTCTCGGCGAGAAACAGTTGGCTCCGCGAATGGGTGAGCCCGCGGACCCGGCGGCTCTGGTTCGCATTGCAAACACAATTCAGTCGGCTCTTGCTGAGTTGGGCTATCCGCAATCGCGGGTCGAGATTCATCGCGAGGAATCGGCAAACGGAACAGTCCGCGTGCGCTTCGTAATTCGTGATGGGCCGCGCATCCCTGTTGGCCGGATTGACTTTGAAGGGCATCCGGACGTCTCCACAAAATTGCTGCGGCATGAGATGCGGCGAACGGCGCCAGGCGCCCTGTTTGCATCGTGGCGAGGCAAAGGTGCGTACACACGCGAGGGCTTTGAAGAGGATCGCTCGAGAATATTGATCTACTACCAAGATCACGGATTCCCGGAGGCGCGGATCGGCACAGTTCGCTCTTCGGTCTACGAAGAAAAACCTAGCCCGTGGATGCCGCGGAGGCTTCGCCGCTCAGAGAAACGCCTCGCGGTCTCGATTCCGATCGAAGCTGGTCCTTTTTACCGCGTTGAATGCGTGGGCATCAGTCCGGAACTCGCCGACGCTAGCGGCAAACGAAGAGGAAAACTCCTGGCCTATTCGGAGGCAGAGGCAGGCTCGGCGTATTCGGCAAAGAGCCTCGAAGATTTGCGGCATGCATGGGTTGCGGCCATTCAGGTAAAGCATGCTCGCGAAGAAGCCAGTACGGAGCGAAGTGTCGAAACATCGCGGACGCTGGATCGGGAGTCGCACTTGGTGCGCGAGAGAATCGAGTTTAGCGACGCGCCGTCTTATCTCGTGCGGCGGATTGAGTTTAGCGGCTTGCACCGATTCAGCGATCGCTACTTGAGACGGCGCATCGGTCTGCGGGAAGGACAGCCATTTGATGAGCGTGTGCTTGAAAGCGGGCTGGCGCGGATCACGAGGACTGGCTACTTTCATCAAATTGAAAAAGAAGATATTCGAGTCGACACAAACGACGTCACGTACACCGCCGATGTGGCGATCCACGTTTCGGAAGCCGGCCGGCAACGCGCTTCCTTTTCCGGAGAGCACGGACAGTTTGGCAATACTTTAGGGATCGCTTACACGCTGTTCGATCTGCTCCAGCGAGAGGAACTGTTCACGGCGCAAATTGACGGAGGACCGGAATACTTGCGACTTGCTCTTGGGCTGGCGATGGAAGGCTTTCTCGGCTCGCGCAGCTCGCTCGCCATCTCCGTATTCGACAACGTGTTGCGGCCGCGCCTCACGAGCAGCGTGAAGGGTCCGTTCTACACATCTCAGGGCGAAGGGCTGAACGCCGGTTGGAGCTACCCGTTAGCCCAAACCGATTCTCTGACAGCGAATTACAGTCTTTCGCACACAAACACGAATTATTCGTTCGCCCTCCCGGCTTCCTTAACGGGCCTCCCGTCCGCTGATCTTCGTGCACACAGTTCGAGCAGCGCCGTGGCACTAGGCTGGACGCACGACGCAGGAAGCGAGCGGATGTCCGTCACCAATTCCGTTTCGGGCGGATGGCTGGGCGGGAGCGAAAATGTGGTTCGCTCGAATGCGGAGTATGCGCGAGTTCTTCCAGATCCATTTTTTAGCCGCCAGAATGCCTGGGCTTTTCGAACTACGTTCAGCGCCGTCGGGAGCTACCGTGGCGACATGCCAATCTATGCGCGGCTTTTTTCCGGTGACGCTGAAGTTCGCGGACTCCGCTCAGGCGAACTGGGGTCCTATGCGGAATTCCCATCCGTATCAAGTTCCGGGAACCAAACTTACTCTGCCTTCCCAACGGGAGCCAACGTGATTAGCGCCGCGAATGCGGAGTATCGCGTCCCACTTGGCGGAGGCATCCAAGCAGCGGGGTTTTTTGATCTGGGATCGGGCTGGTTGTTACCCAATTGGCTGGGGAAAACGCGGCCCACGCTGCTGGACTCCACAAACGGCATCCTGCATGGATCGGTGGGGATCGAGCTGCGGTGGACGGTGCCCGGAATTCAAGTGCCCGTACGCGCGTACTACGCCGTGAACGTATTGCGATTAAATCGCTTTCTGCAATTGCAGGATGGTTCGCTGTTTCACGCACACAACCGGTTGTTCGCTTTTGGCTGGGCGCTTGGAACGCTGTTCTGAACGCCCTCCTCTGTACTAGACTCCCAGCACCATGAAATATCGTAAACAGATCAAGGAATGCGTCAGGCTTGCCGAGCCCTATTGCGTCTCGAAGGGCGAAAAATTCCGCCTGAAAGATTACGACACGAGCGACACCGGCGAGGTGAAGAACAAGGAGCAGAGCCAAACAATTATCGACAACCGTGCCGGCCTGCTCAGCAATTTGCAAGAGAAGCTCTATGCGGAAGATCGCTGGGCGCTGCTGCTGGTGATTCAAGCGATGGACGCCGCCGGCAAAGACGGCGTGATCAAGCACGTTATGTCCGGAGTGAATCCGCAAGGATGCGACGTTCATGCCTTCAAGACTCCGAGCGCGGAAGAGCTCAACCACGACTATCTGTGGCGGGCGCACCGGTGCGCTCCGGAGCGCGGCAAGATAGGGATATTCAACCGTTCGTACTATGAAGAGGTTCTGGTTGTCCGAGTACATCCGACCCTTTTACAAGGGCAAAAGTTGCCGGACCCCGTGATTACCAAGCACATCTGGGAGCAGCGCTATGACGACATCAACTCCTTCGAAGAGTATTTGACGCGCAATGGCGTGGTGGTTCGCAAGTTTTTCCTACATGTATCGAAGAAAGAACAGAAGAAGCGATTTTTAGAGCGTTTGGAAGACTCAAAAAAGAACTGGAAGTTTTCGATGGCCGATGTCAAAGAACGCGGCTTTTGGAAAGACTACCAGGAAGCCTATGAAGAGATGATTCAGAATACTGCCACGAAACATGCGCCGTGGTATGTAATCCCCGCGGATAACAAGTGGTACACGCAACTGATCGTAGCCTCGGCGATTATCTCTACTCTAGAAGAACTCGATCTTTCCTTCCCCGACGTCGATAAAGAAAAAAAGAAGGAACTGGAAAGCGTGCGCGACTCTTTGTTGCACGAGAAGGACTAGCGCGGCGCAAATTCCGCGACGGAAAACGGCACGGCGCAGAACCCCTTGCTCCGCGAACCAAGGGAATCTGCGCCACGTTTGCTGGACTAGAATTCGAACCGAAGCGCAAACTGCATGACGCGCGACGGCTCTTGGCCGGCCAGTGAATTGATCACCCCGAAGGTGGAGGAGGTGATCAAAGTGTTTGGCAACCCGAAGTTCGGGTGGTTGAACACGTTGAAAGCTTCAGCGCGGAATTGCAGGCGATACTTCTCTCTAAACAGCGGAAAGAACTTGGAGACTGCCAAATCCACGTTGGAGAAATGCGGACCTCGCAGCGTATCGCGGCTGCCAACTTCCAATCCGTTCACGAACGAGAATGCACCGATAGCGTTCTGAGGATTCGCGAAGAATTGGATTTGATTGTTGTTGGCTGTGTCGGTATGGATGCCGGTAGCGACCGCGGACCTGCTTCCAGTGAAAAACACTCCCTGATCCGCCGCAAGGCTCGTGGTGCTGCCGCCGCCATTCGCGGTGAGAGCCAAGCCCGATCGCCACGTTACGATTCCGGAAGTCTGCCAGCCGCCAATGACTTCATCCAGCCACCGCGCGGAATTCCGGCCGAAGGACTGGCCGCGGCCGATGGGCAGATCGTAAACGAAGTCGGAGGTGACTTGATGCGTAGCGTCAAACTCCGAGTTGCCCTTGCAAACGCCTGGATTAAGGGCGTCGCAGAGAATTTGCGTAGACCCACCCACGAAGTTTCCGTTGTTATTGGCGATCACCGAGCTGTTGTCTATGGAATGGGAATACGTGTAGTTAAAATCAAACTGGAGATTGTGCGACAACCGCTTCCGCAGCGTGGTAAACAACGCGTTGTAGGAAGAGTAGCCTTTGTTTGTTCCCAAAGCATTTACGAAGAACTGAGAAGGTATGCCGACGTTTGCCGGCACAAGTCCAAAGATACTCAGCATAGCTCCGCCGAGATTTCCTTGCTGAAGCGCAGTCTGGTTTATGGCGTAGACCGCCTGGGTACATGTGGAAAAAGGAGTACCAAATACAGCTTGGTTGACCTGCGCACAAGTCGCGCCGGTTCCGGCCATGATTTGGTTTTCGAAAAAAGGCAGCGGAGCGATGTTTGCGGGCTTGATGCCCTGGCGTGCTTCTTGTTCCAGCGTCGTGAAATCGCCGACGAGGCTGTGCCCGGACGCGGGGTCAACGAAATTGATGACCTGTGCGCCATCGGCCAGCACGAAGAGCCTGCGGCCCAGGCGGCCGTAGTAGTCCACCTCTACTTGAAATCCGCCGGGCAGTTCGCGTTGAACGCCCAGGGAGAACGTTTCTGAGTAGGGCGTATGGAGTTTATTGTCGACGCCATAGTTGAAGATGGCGTTGGGCGTCACCGGAGTCTTGAAGGCCGGCGCCGTAACTGGAAACGGCAGAGCGTTGGCAGCCGTGAAGCGCGGGTCGGATTGCAGCGAGGCGGTGGCTCCGCCTCCACCAAAGAGAGCAGCAACCGTGTTTCCGTAGACATAGTTGGACTGGTCTTCAAGGTTCGTGACGGCGTTAATGACCGTCTGATCGTAAACCACGGAGCCTTGCGCGCGTATGACGGTCGTGCGATCGCCCAACACCTTGCCAAGCAAACCGGTGCGGACGCTCGGGTTCCACGCGAAAGCAAGGCGGGGAGAAAAATCATCCTTTTCAGGATTGTAGAGCGGCTTTCCGCCAGGGTTTCCTTTTCCCGAAAGTTGATAGGTGAGTTCTGGGGTCGCGGTGGGGCCGGAAATGCTTTTCAGTCCATTGGAGACGCGGGTCGCAAGGATATCGTTGAGAGATGTATTCAGAAAGCTGGCTTGCAGACCGTTCACTTCATAAGGAACAGAAGAATACTGATAGCGGACTCCCATGGTTACAGTAAGGTCGCTGCGCAACTTCCAGGCATCCTGCACATACCCTGCATACTGATTCGTGCGCCAGTCGCGCCGGTGACTTTCTGCACCTTGTGGAATGATGGTGCCGTTTTTCGTGTAGCTGATCGCGCTTTGCAGATTGTTGATGATTCCCAAAGCACCGACGAAGAAATTGTCCCAATTACCGTCGGCGATTCCGCCGGTGTCTTGCAAAATGTTGGCGGGTCTTAGATTGCCCGGAAGGCTCGCGATGCTTCCGCCAAGTCCTTCCTGGATGAAATTGAAATTGTTGGTGAGCGTGCTGCGCAGCTTGATGGGGTGCCACTCACCTCCGACGGTGATGGTGTGCTTGCCGCGAAGCAGGGTGACGTCGTCGCGGAATGTGGGAACTGGGGAAATGTGGCCGATTTGAGACTGACGTGCAAAGGGGGTTGCGATAGCGCCGCCGAAGAAGGTAAGCGGGACAAGGCCAGCCGAAGGATTGAAGAGGACGGGCTGGTCGAGATTGGAACGAGTTTCGCCGTAGACGAATTGATTGATGGTTCGCGAGCTGACCGTCCAGGTCTCCCCTATGACCCACGCGCGATCGCGCAGAATGTTGGGCCCCGTCAGCGGATCTCCTTGAAATTGAATGGGAATGTTGATGGAGTTCAAGTTTCGGAAGTTAAAACGGACGAACATCTTATTTTTGTCGTTGATATTGTAGTCGCCGCGGGCGGTGTAGTCGTTCTCCGTCAAAGGGTTGGGCGCGTTGAAACGGAAGCCGGCGGTGTTGATGCCGTCGCCCGATGAAAAATCATTCGGTGTAGGGTAACGAGTTTTGAAGAGATTCAGCAGAGATGGCGCGACACCCGGCGCCGTGAAGCCCGGAGCATTGGGGCAGCCGCCCGCCTGGGAGCACGGATCAAACGCCTGAACTTGCGCGGCAGAAAGAATGGTCACACAGTCCGTGCTCGCATCCGTGGAGCTGAGCCTGCTAAAAGGGCTGCAAGGCTGGCCAGTCGTTTTGTTTGTGGCGGTGATGTAAGCGAGCTGACCATTTTGCACGTGCGGCAAAGGCACGATTTGAAGTTCATTGATCTGTTGGGCGTCGCGCCTACCTTCGTAATCAAAAAAGAAAAACAGTTTGTCTTTTTTAACTGGGCCGCCAAGATTCGCTCCGAATTGGTTGCGCACCAGGTTTGTTCGAGGAACGCCGTTCTTATTGTTGAAAAACGTGTTGGCTTCCGTGGCGGCCGTGCGGTTGTATTCGCTCGCGGAGCCGTGCCAGTCGTTCGTGCCGCTTCGGGTGGTGATGACGGTCTGCCCGCCGCTGCGGCCGCCGTAGGCGGCTGTGGCATCACCTACTTGCGTGCTGAATTCCTGAACCGCGTCCACGGGGATGGCGGCTTGCGTGGCAAAAGCGTTGCCGAAGGCAAAATCCGTAGCATCGATGCCATCCACGGTAATGTTGTTCTGATCGGCACGGGCGCCGGCGACAGCTCCATCCCGGCTGCCGCTAGGATCAGCGGACGCGCCACCCTGCGCACTGACCACGCCGGGCTGCAGCCGCAGCAAATTGGCGGGGTCATCGCGGAACTCGTTCGGCAGGCTCGCGACGGTCCGCATGTCAAAGTTGTTGCCGATGGTGCTGTCGGAGGTATTCAAGCTGACCGATCCCTCGGACCTGACTTCAACCGTTTGATTCACCGTGCCAACGTCCAGCCGAATGTCCTGAGATCGCGTGGTTGCGACGGCCAGGTAGAGGTTCGACACCGAAACCGTCTGAAAGCCCTCTTTGGTGACTGTCAGTGTGTAACCCGGTCCGGGCGGAAGCTGAACGATGCGATAGACTCCATCGGAACCGGTCTTCGCCTGATGAGTCGCTCCATTACGGCTATCCACGAGCTTGACGTCGGCGTCTGTGACAGCTGCGCCCGTTTTGTCTGTAACAATTCCTGTAATGCCTGCCGTTTCTTGCGCCGACGCCGGCGAGAAACTTGCGCTCAGCAAGAATACGAACGCAGCCAAAGCGCGCCAAATATTTTTCTTCATTGAACACTCTCCTGAAGCTCGTCGTTGCACGAAGTCCCCCCCTGAAAAACCAGGTTTCAACGCGATGGAAAGGCACGAATGGGGCCAGAATGTTCGACGGCACGAGCCACAAAAAACCGACTGAAAATAAAGCGCTTGTCTGACTTCATAGGGCTAAATTGAGAAGCGATTTTTATTTAGGATCCAAAGGTATGAGGCCTTCATACGAATATCCGTTCGCTGACGCTTCCAACTTCGATTCTGCTCGAGGGCACGCCCGGTGGTAAGATGGGCGGACGACGACGCAGCGTACGGTTCGCAAGCCAATGGATAACTGATGGCGAAGCCGATCGAACTTGAAATCAACGGCAAGCGTTACGCGGTGCAGTGCGACCCGGAAACGACTCTGCTTTCTGCGCTCCGCGACGAACTCGGTCTAACCGGCACAAAATACGGTTGCGGCGAGGGACAATGCGGCGCTTGCACGGTGTTGATTGGCGGAGCGGCGCGCCGCTCGTGCCAGATTTCCGTAAGCGCGGCCGCAGCAAAGCCCATCACCACCATTGAGGGCCTCGAGAAGGACGGACGGCTCCATCCGGTGCAGCAGGCGTTTCTGGATGCAGAGGCTTTCCAGTGTGCCTACTGCACTTCGGGAATGATCTTGAGCAGCGTCGGCCTTCTCTCAACGAATCCCAAACCCTCTTCGGCGGAGATCGTACAATCCTTGCAAGGGAATATCTGCCGCTGCGGAACTCATCCGCGGATCATTGACGCCGTTCATCAAGCAGCCAAGTCAATGCAGGAGCGCGGACGATGAGCAGCTCTTCCCTTAAGTTTGTTCCGGAACCCGAGCGCTACGAATTCAGCGCCGGCCCCATGCGTCATTTCGAATTGGCCCGTCGTGATTTCTTCAAGTTTTTAGGCGCGGGGATCGCCGTTTTCGCGGTAGCAAAAAATTCGCTGGCCAAACAGGAAACCGCTGCCACCCGTGGCTTTCACTCGGAAGAGCTTCCGCAGGAGATCACCGCATGGCTGCATATTGGGGAAGACGGAAACGTAACGGCGTTCACCGGGAAAGTTGAGATTGGGCAAAACATTCGCACGTCGCTGGCACAAACGGTGGCTGATGAATTGCGCGTTCCGTTTGAAACCGTAACCATGGTTACGGCTGACACGGCTCTGACTCCGTTCGATTTTGGCACCGTCGGCAGCCGCTCGATGCCAACTATGTCTCCCCAGCTGCGGCGAGTGGCTTCCTCCGCGCGCGATTTGCTTGTCAGCGCCGCGGCCAAAGAGTGGAACGTCGCCGTGGAAGGACTTTCGGCGGCGGACGGCAAGGTTACGGATCCAGCCACGGGCCGGTCGCTTCGCTATGCGGAGTTGGCTCGCGGCAAGACACTGGCGCAAAACCTCCCCGCGGAAGATCCCGTTACTCCGCCGGATCAGTGGACGATTGCGGGGAAATCGATTCCAAAAAAAGATGCCCGCACATTCGTCACCGGCAAGCACCAATACACTCCCGATCTTCGTCGTCCAGGCCAGTTGTACGGCAAAGTGCTTCGTCCTCCATCCTTTGGCGCTACGCTCGCTTCTTACGATGCAAAGGCTGCCCTGGCAATGAGCGGTGTGATCGTCGTCCGCGATGGCGACTTCGTCGGCGCCGCCGCTAGCAATGAGCGGGACGCAAGCAAAGCTCTCGAGGCAATTCACGTGGAATGGAAGGAAGTGCCTCAAACTTCGAACAAAGAGCTCTTTTCCTATTTGAAGCAGAATGCTAGCGCCAAGAGCGACGATCGCTCGCGAAGAACAAAGGGCTCCATTCAAGATGGCCTTGCCGCTGCCGCGCACCGTCTGGATGCGACCTACACTGTTGCGTTTATCGCGCATGCCCCGCTTGAACCGCGCGCGGCTGTGGCCGAGTGGTCCGATGGAAAACTCACTGTATGGACCGGCTCGCAGCGCCCGTTTGCTGTGCGCGACGAGCTGGCCAGTGTCTTTCACATTTCCGAGAGTGACGTACGGGTGATCGTCCCGGACACAGGTTCAGCATATGGTGGCAAGCACACTGGAGACGCAGCGCTGGAAGCTGCTCGGCTGGCACGCGCCGCCGGGCGCCCCGTGCAGGTGGTTTGGACCCGCGAAGAGGAGTTCACGTGGGCGTATTTTCGACCAGCTGGCGTGATGGAAATCAAGAGCGGGGTTGCCGCGGACGGCGGGCTGACGGCGTGGGAATTCCACAATTACAATTCGGGAATGTCCGCCATCGATACGCCCTATGTCGTCCCCAACCAGCACATCCAATTTCACTCGACGCAGTGTCCTCTGCGGAGCGGGTCCTATCGCGGGCTGGCTGCCACGGCGAACTTTTTCGCGCGAGAGAGCCACATGGACGACCTCGCACATGCCGCGCAGTCTGATCCGCTCGAATTCCGCCTGAAGAATCTATCCGACTCCCGGCTGCGTGCCGTGTTTGAGGCGGCAGCCAAATCTTTTGGGTGGCCGCGCAAGAAGACACAAGAGGGCCAGGGATTCGGCATCGCAGGCGGCCTTGAAAAGGGCGGCTACGTGGCAACGTGTGCCGAGGTTTCGGTAGATCACGTTTCCGGCGCAGTGCGCGTGGTGCGAATGACAACGGCGTTCGAATGCGGTGCCATCGTAAATCCGGATGGATTGCGCAATCAGGTGATCGGCGCAAATATCCAGGGACTGGGTGGCGCTCTTTTCGAGGCCATCGAGTTCGAGAACGGCCGGGTCACAAATCCACGTTTTTCGCGTTATCGCGTGCCGCGCTTCCGCGACGTCCCCGAAATCGAAGCTATTCTCTTGGACCGCAAGGACCTGCCCTCGGCCGGTGCGGGCGAAACGCCGATCATGGCCGTGGCCCCAGCCATTGGCAACGCCATCTTTCACGCTACGGGCACACGCCTCAGAGGCCTTCCCATGGTCCCGAACGGCCCGAACACGTCGCGCAGCTAAGTTCGGCTCGGCCAGCAAAAAGCGCCCTGGAACCACACCACCTGTTCCACTCTGAACTGCTTCCTCGCCATTATCCCGACCTGGGAATCCCTTGTTCCACGCTGGCTAACGTCTGCGCTCTAACCTTCTTTGATTCAACGGTTTAGAAATTACAATCTGGGCCGTCTCTGGCCTCCGTATTGCCCCCAAAAATGGGGGTCTCGGTGCAATTCCGTTTTGCCTTTGGTCTTGCAATGTCGGCGATAGAGGGCCGCGTGTGCTTGCCGCGCCCGTTTCCTGGGCGCGGGGCTGGCAGCATCTCCCTTCTTCGCGAGCCAAGAAGGCGCCTCCCGTTGGAAAAGCGGATTCTAAGTGTCGTCTTTCTTGGACTACTCATGGCATTGGCGCTTCACTGGCCCCTTTCCTTCGCCCGAGAGGAGAAACTCAACGAGTACGAGTCAAAAGCCTCGTTCCTTGCGGCCTTTCCCAAATTTGTCGACTGGCCCGCCGACGCTTTCTCGGCCGAGCAATCGCCGGTTGTCCTTTGCGTTTTTGGAGATTTTTCTTTCGGAACCTCTTTGGCAGCGGCCACACGGGGCACATCCATCCGCGGACGGAGCGTGGAAGTTCGCTGGGCACGCAAACAACAAGATCTGCGCCTTTGTCACATTCTTTTCGTTAGCCGCTCGGAGGGTAAGCGGTACGCAACCATCTTCAAATCTATTCAGGGAGCCAATGTGCTGACCGTCGGCGAAACTCCCGATTTTCTGGCTAGCGGCGGCGCCATCGATTTCCTGATGGAGGGAGACAAGTTGCAGTTCGAGGTGAACATGGGGGCGGCTGCGGACGCACACCTCAGAATCAGTTCGAACATGCTCGCGCTGGCCAGGCATGTCATCGCCAGGACGGAGGCGGCGAAAAGCTAACATGACATTCGGACGAATCTACGAACTCGCTTTTACCGCCTCCTGCGGACAGGTGCGCAGTGGAGCCAATGCAAATCAAGTTGGCTCGAGCGGAAACGGAACACCTTGGAGATTCGAGATTCAAACATGGACGTGCAACGATGAATAAAAATGAAGAAAGTCTTTCCGGACAGGTTTGGAACCTGGCCGAACTGCTTGCGAGGGTCGACAACGATCAGGAACTGCTGCGCGATCTCCTGACTATCTTCAAAGAAGATTTCCCGCTGACGATGCGGTCTCTCGAATTGGCTGTTGCTGCCGAGGACTTCAAAAACTCCGCGAGGCTGGGCCACACGCTCAAAGGGATGCTTTCCAGCCTGGGTGGACAGCGCACAGCCGCGGCGGCCGCTCGACTCGAAGTCATGGCCTCCGCCGGGGAAACGGCTTCCCTAAAAGGCGCCTTGGACGCCTTGAAACACGAAGCCGCCCGCCTGCAGCCCGAACTGGATGCGTACATGTCGGAGGTGCGCCATTGAAGATTTTGATTGCAGACGATGAGGCCGTTTCGCGTCGATTGCTCGAAAAGACCCTGGAACGCTCCGGCTACGATGTCACTGCGGTGGAAAACGGCAAGCGGGCGTTGGAAGAACTCGGCAAGCTCGATGGACCCCGCCTCGCTTTACTTGACTGGGTTATGCCTGAGGTGGATGGCCCGGGAGTTTGCCGAGCCGTCCGTACACGTTCCCAGCAAGCCTACGTCTACATGGTGCTTTTGACCTCCAAGGGAACCAAGGAAGAAACCGTGCTTGGGCTCGAATCGGGGGCCGATGACTATCTGACAAAACCCTTCAATGTGGAAGAACTGCGTGCACGCCTCCGCGTTGGAGAGCGCATCCTGCTCTTGGAAGACCGGCTGGTGGAAGCCCGGGAGAACATGCGTTTTCGGGCCACGCATGACCCGCTCACTTCTCTGCTCAACCGCGGCGCGATCCTGGACTTGGTTGCTCGAGAGCTCCATCGCTCGCACCGCGAACAGAAATCCACCGCAATCCTACTCGGCGACATCGATCACTTCAAGCGTGTCAACGACACCTATGGCCACGTGGTGGGCGACGAAGTCCTTGTGGAAGCTGCCAATCGCCTTCTCGGCGCTGTGCGATCCTATGACTTCGTGGGACGTTACGGAGGGGAAGAATTTCTCGTTGTGCTAAACAGTTGCGATCCACATTTCGCTCCGGGCCGCGCGGAAGAGATTCGCAAATCCATCTCGAATCGTGTGATTCAGACCGCGAAAGGCTCTCTCACTCTCACAATGAGTCTCGGCCTGCTTCTGAGTTCGGAGTGGGGTCCTCGATCGGTCGAGGAATTGCTGCACCAGGTAGATAACGCGCTTTATGAAGCTAAAGCTGCGGGGCGCAATTGCATTCGTATTGCCAAGCCGGCCACGATGGTGGAACCTGCCCCCGCCGTTCTCCCTCAATCCGTGCGGCTCAGGCGTTGATGGTTATCCGCCGAACCTGAATTCTCCACCGCAAACGAAATCAAGCTCCAGCCTGTTTTTGCCGCGCTTGATCCATCATCTGCCGCATCGCCGCGCTCGACCCCGGCGCCCTCTTCTCGCGCCAGGCCTCCAACCGCTTGCAAGTATCTTCAATATTCGAAAACAACTGCGGATTCTTGAAGGCGGAGCGCCAGATGGGCACGATGGTATGCATGCGGTCCCACACCACCCAAATCTCTCCGTTGCTCTCGAAAAAAAGCTCATCGTTGATCAAGCCGCGATTCACGATGCTGGCCACCATATCCCAATAGCTGATGACCATTCGAATGAACGTGTTCTCTTCACCGCCCTGGGGAAACTTCTGCATCATGTCTTCGGGGGATGTCGGATGGAAATTCTCCAGAAACCAGCCGCGGGCCTGCCGCAGCCTCGGCTCCCGCCTCATCTCGTAGAGCTTCAGCATCAAATTTACTTCTTCATACGTGACTTGGCTCATTTCGGGTTCTCCTTGCTCTGATTTTGCTGTTCTGGCTTGGGTGTCTCTTGCGGAGAAGGAGAGGCGCTCGCCAGTTCGAAGCGTTGCACACTTGATAGCGGAAGTCCTAGCCGTTGGAATTCAATTTGGATACGTCGCCGAAGTTCGCGCGAGACTTCATCCTGCCGCGTCGGTGCCGTGCGCACCTGCAAACGCACCGTGGAAGCAGAACGGTCAAAGGCCTGCACGCCCAAAATGCGGGGGCCATCGACCAGCGCCTGGGACCACGACGGATCTCCGCGCAACTCCGCGGAGGCCGCTTCCAGAGCATGCATTATTTTCTCGAGGGATATTTCCGGCGCGATGGATATGTCCACAAAGGCCTGCGACCAGTCACGGCTCAGGTTACTCACCGTGCGTATTTCGCCATTGGCAATCGTCACCAGCGCGCCGCGCGCATCGCGCAACACGGTGCGCCGCAGCGTCAGATGTTCGACGCGCCCAGTCGCATCTCCAACCTGGATTGTATCACCTATCACATACTGGTCTTCGAGCACGATGTAGAAGCCGGTAATCAAATCGCGGACCAGATTTTGCGCGCCAAATCCCACGGCGACGCTGGCAAGGCCGGCCAGTGTGAGGGCCGGCGCAACGTTAATATGCAGCTGGGCCAGGGCCGTTAGAAACGCCACGAACCAAACAACCTTGCTTCCCGAACTGTAAAGCACCGCCGCGAGCGTGCGGGTCTGCTGCTCGCGGACCTGCGCCGCGCGGCTCTGCGTGGAGGCGGGCTTGATGAGCAGCTTGGTCAGAACGCGCAGAAAACGGTTGATGAGCAGTGCAATAAGAATGATGGCTACGAGGTCAAGTAGAGTGCTTAACGTGAATTCGGGCCAGCGAATGGAGAGACTGGTCATCGTTTTTTCGGGAGGGAGAGTATAACATTGGATGAGCAAGGATGCGCGTCTGATGAAAGCTCAGTTCTGAGCTGGAAGACCACAGAGTGAGGTAAATATGTCTGACACAAGGCGCAGATTTTTGACAGCTTTGGCCGGCACTGGAACGCTGCTGCTCGTGGGCGCGGGCAGCCTCAGCGGTCAAGCCAAGCCATCCGGCCGGCCACCCGCTGACCCGTCGATGGAACCTGAGAGTTCTGACCCCTTGCCGGCGAAATCGCCTACCAAGGCGATGCTCGAAGCCAATGAGAAGGACATCAAGAAGAACATCGAGAAACTCTATCAACTAGCCACGGACTTGAAGACGGAAGTCGAGAAGACGAACTCCTCTCAAATCCTGTCGCTGGCTCTGGTGAAAAAAGCGGAAGAAATTGAGAAGCTTGCGCACGACATTAAGACTCGGGCAAAAGGTTAAACTGGAAATCGTTGGCCCGAACACTCGAGCAATAGAGGCGCGCTTCTGGGCGGTATGGCGCGGAATGCGCGCAAGCGTTAAAATGAGATGTAAGCAGCAGTCTTAACGTGAGGGCATTTCTATTGCCTTCCGGTGAAGAGCAACAGGGCGCCCGTAGCTCAGATGGATAGAGCGACAGCCTCCGAAGCTGTAGGTCGTGAGTTCGAACCTCACCGGGCGCGCCACTTTTTTATTGAATCCAAGCGCGTTGCTCCGTTTTTGCACCGCCCACCGACCGCCATGGCAGCTCCCACAAATGCCGAGCGGAGCGATCATCTCCATTCTTCAGCCTTACGGTTTCCTAATTAACCGGTCAGGACTTTCTAACCCCTCTTTTCTTAGGCTTCAAGTGTTGTACGACGAGACTTACGCGTCCGTATGGCCGCTGCCATGGTCATGCGCAGCCAAACGATTTCCGGTTGACCGTGGCTCTGCCGTGGCCCATCCATCTCCGGCCGACGGATCGTTAGGCGCCAAGAAAGGAACCACAGTGTCCATCCATTTAGAAAGCGCTGATCAGGATTTGATTGGTAACTGTAGTGTTTGCGGCCGTATTGCGGAGCTCTTCGACCTCCCAGGAAGGGCCGACAAGTGTTGTCTACCCTGCAGCGCAGACCTGGCAACCACCATCTTGTTGACCACGGAGATTGACGCCGCGACCCTGGCTGGCCGGAATACTCGTGCGCTCGCTTCTGAATTTGCCGAAATCAGCAGCCGGGTCCTCCATCGGGCGCAATCTAGATAAGTACCCTTCTGTCAGATTTCTGTGCGGCAGAATGGAGTTTACGTTCATGGTACGTTTTCTGCGAGAGCTCTCGCCGAAAAACCACAGTGCTTAACTTCTCGTGGGCGGGATCGTCCAAGCGTAACCCGTCCTTTTCAAACTGAGCAGGGTGACAACCAAAGCCGCAAACGCAGGCAACCACGAATCTACTCGCACCGTTTGCGCGCTCCACCCACCAGCAGGCGAAACACTTCCTCGGTTTGTTGAAACTCGCTCGCTACCCTACTCTCTCAAATCGAGTGTATCCTTTTGCTTCTGAAGCAGAGTCCATTTCGCGCAAGCACATGCGAGGCGGATGCTCCGGTTGGAGCAACCCAGGTGCACCGACTTTAGGAGAGACGCCGTGGCTCCGGAACTCGTAAATCCTATCGGCCCCGTCGCACAAGGTCACTCACTCACTGGCCGCGCCAACCGGATCGCAGAGGATCTGAGTCTAGTTTTGCACAGCAAAGAAGTCTCCCAATCCTGGCAGCGGTGCGCGGCGGATTATCGAGTGGACCGGGAAAGCGGCTCGACTCCTAACGTGGTCACTCTAAGCGAGCTGAAGGTTTCTCGGGAAC
>Ga0210405_10001649_pt1 | contig 24789 bp, 15 predicted proteins | sample IncBWH11MmetaG_FD_155492 | JGI IMG/M metagenome (GOLD analysis project Ga0210405, IMG submission 155492) | Forest soil microbial communities from Barre Woods Harvard Forest LTER site, Petersham, Massachusetts, United States - Inc-BW-H-11-M | ecosystem: Environmental > Terrestrial > Soil >... | reverse complement strand
ATGGTTTGGGACCTGGACGGGAAAACCCCGCCGCGCAAACTCTTCGACCCGCAGCATAAGCAAGTCATCGAAGCTTTGGCTTGGCGCCCGGATGCAGAGCAATTGGTCACCGCCAGCGCCGGCAGAACGATTATCTGGGACCTCGAAACGCTTTCGAAGGTCATCGCCCTTACCGACGATTCTTCGGAAGGCGTTCTGGATGCCGCGTGGAGCAAGGACGGAAAGCTTCTGGCCACGGGAAGTTCCGTCGGCAAAGTCGTCGTCTGGGATGCGGAAAAGCACACCCAACTGGCAAGTGTTCCCGGCCTCCTCGGCCGCGCCACCACCGTCGCTTGGAGCCCCAACGGGCATCAACTCGCCATCGGAAGCAACGATTGGCTCGCCACGGTCTGGGACCCCCAGGTAAAAACCCAGCTCCTCACCCTCCCCGGCCACACCGCTGGCCTCGAAAAGCTGGTCTGGAGTCCCGATGGTAAGCGCCTGGCCACCGCTTCCGACGACGGCACGGTCTTGATCCATACGGTTAGCGTCAAAGAGCTGATGACCCTCGCCGGGAAACGCGTTACAAGACCCCTTACCGATCAGGAATGCTCGACTTACCTGAAAGCAAAGAAATGCCCGCCGCCCCCCACCTTGGAGTCCCCATGAAAGCCTGACCAACGAACAGGATCGGCCGCAAAATCACTTCCTGCACCTTCATCGCCCGCTCCATCCCGGCCCTGGTGTACTCCATTCCAGCAACCTCGCGGATTACGGTCTGCCCCAGGCCGCCTCTGAAAAGCGGACATTTCACGTGCTAATAAGGCGGACATACCATGTGCTAACGACAACTACTGAGCGCTTCTTCTTGACGCAAGATTACCCAGAGCATATAGTAGTCCTTAGGTAATATTGAGCCTTGTCTCTGTCGCGCCAGCATCTTGCTGGCGCTTTTGCTTTCTGGGTACTGTCCTTGCAGTTTAGGTCTTGCGGTTGCAATATACGCGATGCAAGGCTCTTCCCCAGTCTCAGCAATAAGTCATTTAGAATCAGCACCTGCAAGGTGCTCGTAAGTGTTGATTGTAAACGACTTACAGGAAAGCTAAACTGTTTAAAATCAACATTTAGGAAAAACAGGGGTAGCCGGTGGACGAGACGCTAGTGGGACAGCCAACTGGCTGTCCTCTTAGGGAATTCCCAAACGAAGCATGCGTCTCCATCACTCCGCAATGTACCTTCCCCATCTACAAGATTCGCAATGAAACAAGACGTTCCCGTCCGAAGCTCGTCTCAATCGTATGTAATTAAGGGAGTCGGGCACTAGGCCCAGACCCGTTTAGCGGGAACAAATTCTGTCACAAACCGTATTCTCCGTTGCAAACCAAACTCCCTGGAAGGATAAGCCGAGCGAAATGAAAACCATCGCCTCCCTCGACACGGCATTTCGCGATTTCAAGTACGCTCTCCGCACCCTGGCCCGTACCCCCGGCTTCACCGCCATCGCTATCCTTACACTCGCCCTTGGCATCGGCGCCAACACCGCCATCTTCACCCTCCTCGACCAGATCCTCCTCCGCCTCCTGCCCGTCAAGAATCCCCAGGAACTCGTCCTGCTCACCATGCGCGGCCGCCATTACGGCAGCAACTGGGGTGGCAACGCCATCTCCCATCCCATGTTCCGCGATTTTCAAGCCCACAATGAAGCCTTCTCCGACATGTTCTGCCGTTTCCCCTTCGACGCCAGTCTCTCCTTCAATGGCCAAGCCGAGCACGTTCAGCTGGAAATGGTCTCGGGCACTTATTTTTCTATTCTCGGGTTGAATCCCTACCTTGGACGCGTGTTCACTCCCGAAGACGACCGCCTCCCCGACGCGTATCCCTACGTCATCCTCAATTATGCCTACTGGAAATCGCGTTTCTCCGCCGACCCCCACATCGTCGGCAAGACTCTCATCCTCAACAACCAAAACATGACCATTGTCGGCGTCCTCCAACCCGGCTTTGACGGCGTTGAACTCGGCCGCTCTCCCAAACTCTTCGTGCCCCTGATGATGGAAAAGGAAATCGTCGTCGGCAATCCCAACGACATGTTGAAGGACCGCCGGCAACGTTGGGTCAACGCTTTCGGTCGCCTCAAGCCCGGCGTCACTCGCAAGCAGGCCCAAGCCTCGCTCCAACCCTTCATGCACTCCATGCTCGAAATGGAAGTGAAGGAAAAAGCCTTTGCTCACGCTTCACCCTATGATCGCGAGCAATTCCTGAAGTGCTATATCGACCTCCTCCCAGGCTCTCAGGGCCGCTCGTACACCCGCCAGGCCCTCTCCACCCCTCTCTGGGTTCTCATGGCCACCACCGGTCTCGTCCTTCTCATTGCCTGTGCCAATCTCGCTAACCTTCTTCTCGTACGCGGCTCAGCCAGAAAAAAGGAGATCGCCATTCGCCTCGCCATGGGGGCCACTCGTCCGCGCATCATCTCGCAACTTCTCATCGAGAGCCTTTCGCTCTCCGCGTTCGGCGCCCTCGCTGGCTTGGCCCTGGCCTACTGGGCCGACAAGGCCCTCATGGCCGCCTACCTTCCTTCCGATTCCGGCGGCCTCAAAATCGCCACGACTCCAGATCTCCGCATTCTGCTTTTCACGCTTGCCGTCACCGTCATTACCGGCGTGTTCTTCGGCCTGGTTCCGGCTCTACAGACCACCAAGCCCAATGTCGCCTCAACTCTCAAAGACGAGGCCGCCGCCGTTGTTGGCGGTGGTCACGGCGCCCTCAGAAAATCCCTCGTCATCGCTCAAGTCACTCTTTCTCTCTTGCTCTTGATCGGCGCCGGGCTTTTCACTAAAAGCCTCGGCAATCTTCGCAATCTTGGTCCCGGCTTCGCGCCACAAAATCTGGTCGGCTTTGAGATCGATCCTTCTTACAGCGGCTATAACGTTGCGCGCATGAAGGTGTTCTATCCTCAGTTGCTGGACTCCCTCTCATCCATCCCGGGCGTTCAGTCCACCGGCCTCGCTTCCATGCGCATCCTCGAAGACAACGAATGGGATAGCAGCATGACCGTCGAAGGCTTCACCCCTCCCACTCCCGACGCCCATCCCGAGCCTTTCATGAATGAAATCAGCTCCAACTATTTCGCCACTCTCGGCGTTTCTATCGTCAACGGCCGCGACTTCCGCCCGTCCGATACTCGTGAAGTCAATCACCACCCCGAAGAACCTTTCGGATGGAATCCTGGCGTTGTCATGATCAACGAAACCTTCGCCAAAAAATATTTTGTCGGACGCAATCCAGTCGGTCTTCACGTCGGTTTCGGCTCTGACCCCGGCACTCCCACGGACATGGAAGTCATTGGTGTCGTCAAAGACATCAAATATACGAACCTGCGCGACGAAATTCCTCCGCAGGCTTATCTCCCCTATATAGCCGACCGCTACATCGGCGGCATGGTCATCTACGTCCGCACCGTAGCCGACCCCACTCTGCTCATGTCCTCTATCCGCGCCAAGGTTCGCGATCTCGACGCCAACATCCCCATCTCCTCCATGCATACGACCGAAGCCCAGATCAATAACTCGCTCTCCAGCGAGCGCATGATCGCCAGCCTCTCCGCCGTCTTCGGTTTTCTCGCCACGCTTCTCGCCGTCATCGGACTCTATGGAGTCATGGCCTACACTGTCGCGCAGCGCACCCGCGAGGTCGGCATTCGCATGGCTCTCGGCGCCGCTCAGGGCAGTGTCATTTGGATGGTTATGCGCGAAGTGATCGTGTTGGTAGCGATCGGCGTCGCGGCAGGCGTGCCCGCCTCTTTGGCGCTCACCAAGCTCGTGCAGAGCCAGCTCTTCGGCCTCTCGCCGCACGACCCTGCAACGCTTGCTCTCGCCGCGGTTGCTCTCGGATTCGTTGCCTGCGCCGCCGGCTACATTCCCGCGTGGCGCGCCAGCCGCCTCGACCCCATGAAGGCTCTCCGCTACGAATAACTCATCATTCGACGCAGGCCGAACCTGGAAAGCAGTGCCGTCTCGCTGCTCGGAATTAAACGTCTGCGCTTTTTTTCTGCGGAATGGGCAAGACATCCCTCAAGTCATTACCTGATTCATTTTTCGGGAATCTACCCGCTTGCCCGATACCAGGAAGTTATCGCAAGCTCCCCCAGATTGTTGCGGGAGTGTGCGAATGAGCTCTCATGCAAGAATTTCGGACTGTCCGCCCGTACTGTCACTGACAGACCAAGTCGTTGGCGGCGGTCCGTTGCTCCTGCTTCCGATTTTCACCTTCACAGGATCTCTATATTTTAAATATTTTAACCGGACGCTTACCTCCGATTGATTCTCTCAGCAAATAAAGATTAGCCCAGCTCAAGATCAGCGTTTCGCACAAAAACGAACGGGAGAAGAGTCATGAGTATCAACCGCAGACAGTTCATTCGCAGTGTAGCCGGAGCCGCGTCAGCCGCGGCGCTTACCGCCGGCACCGAGCAACCCGTATTGGCTGGCGCTCCGCAATCGCTTCCGGCGCCCGGAAATTCCGGCATCGAGCACATCGTTGTCGTGATGATGGAAAATCGAAGCTTCGATCATTTCTTGGGCTGGCTGCCGGGCGCGAACGGCCGCCAAGCGGGCCTAAGCTATCTCGACAGTCAAGGCGAGGCTCATCCGACGAATCGTCTCACTACGTTTGTCGGCTGTTCGCATCCTGACCCGGACCACTCTTACTCCGGAGGAAGAAGCGAAGTCGATGACGGCAACATGGACGGCTGGCTGCGGACGACCACCAACGACACCTTCTCCATCGGTTACTACACTGAGGAAGACCTGCCATTCTTCAGCGCGTTGGCGCGTAACTTCACCACGCTTGACAACTATTTCGCATCGATCCTCGGACCAACCTTCCCCAACCGTGTTTTTCAGCATGCGGCCCAGACCGACCGTCTCTCGAACACACTCACCATCTCGTCGCTGCCAACCATCTGGGACAGCCTTGCTGCGGCAGGCGTGCGCCATAAGTATTACTACTCCAACGTTCCATTCCTCGCTTTGTGGGGAACCAAGTACATTGGCATCTCGGCGCTATTTGCTGATTTTGTGCAGGACGCCGCTACCGGGAATCTTCCGGCGGTGTCGTTCCTCGACCCGCGTTACACGATCCTCGATGACGGCGAGGGTAACGACGACCATCCACATGCCGATGTGCGCGCAGGCGAAGCTTTTCTCGGGCAAGTGTACTCGGCGGTTACCAAAAGTCCTGCATGGAAAAATACAGTGCTTATCGTGAACCGCGACGAGTGGGGCGGTTTCTTCGACACGGTCGCGCCACCAAGAGTGATAGCGCCCAACAACGTGGACACCGACTTAGTGAATGGAAACGCGCTGCTCGGTTGCCGCGTTCCGGTGGTCGTGGTCTCGCCCTTCACACGCAGCAACAATCCGGCAACACCACGCATCGACTCAGGGCTGTACGACCACACTTCGATTCTCAAACTGATCGAGTGGCGCTACAACTTGCCGCCGCTGACCAAGCGCGATGCCTCCAATCAAATCGGCAATCTTGTTTCTGCTCTGAACCTAAACAAGCCAGACTATTGGGTTCCCAATCTACCGGTGGTGCCCGCTCCAATACCAACGCCGTGTGGTTTGTTTCAGCTTGGAAGTCAGATCGACAACGAAAGCTACGACTTCTACAACCTGCTCAAGTCCGAACTGATGGCGGGCTGGAAACTGCTGTAGCGCTACGAAATCAGTGTCGTCGCCAGCATGGTGCGCGGCTCTCAGCCTAACTACATCTTTTTCCAGTCGCCAGACTGCTCGAAGGCGTGCGCCGCTTTGTAAATCGCCGACTCGTTCCAATGCTTGCCAATTAGCATCAGCGCCGTTGGCAGTCCGTCGATCATCCCGCACGGCACGCTCATTGCCGGATGATGCGTCACGTCAAATGCACACGTGTTCCCGATCATCTCGATCGCCCTTTGAAAATATTCTTCTCGCGTCGCGTCGGCGGGCGGCAAAGGCTGCGGCTTCATCGGCAGCGTAGGCATCATCAAAAGATCGTAATCCTTCAACACGGCATCGTAAGCTGCTCTCAACCGACGGCTCACGTTGACGGCTTTTCCATAATAGTGAGACCCGTGGTATTTCCGCGCATACGCGCCAAACGTCGTCCAAATCTTTGCCGTCTCGGACAACTCGTTCGCTCGCAGCGTCCACCCGTGCAGCTTGTCGATCAAACTCGTAACGTACAGATCCTGCCTCGACAATCCATATCCGTCCCCGAACATCATCGTCTGCGCAATGCCTTCCACGCCGATCGGCGTCCAAATCGCCGGTCCGGCAAGATGCATCGGGATGGACACTTCCCCGACCTTCGCCCCAAGCCTCCGGAAAATCTCCGCGCCCTGCCGCACTTTCTCGTCCACCGCCTTCTCCGATTCCGGCCTCCCAAATCCTTCCTTCACCAACGCAATCTTCATCCCCTCGACACCCGCGCCCAAGGCCTGCGTGTATTTCGCCACCTTCGGCGAATACTGCCGCGGATCGTACCCGTCCTCCCCCGCAATCACTTCCAGCATCAGCGCATTGTCTGCTACGGTCGCAGTCATCGGCCCGGTGTGATCCAGAAAAATCTCAATCGGCATAATTCCCGTGTACGGCACCAACCCGTGCGTCGGCTTCATCCCATAAATGCCGCACCAGCACGCCGGCATGCGGATCGACCCGCCCTGGTCTCCGCCCACCGCCATATCCGCTTCTCCCAGCGCCACCACGACGCCCGAACCCGACGACGATCCGCCCGCCGAATAGCCCATCTTGTACGGGTTGTGCACCGGTCCTTTCGCCCCCGTGAAACTACTGCCTGCCAGACAATACGATTCGCAATGCGTCTTTCCCACAATCTCCGCGCCTGCATCGAGCAATCGCGTGACAACCGTCGCATCCATCTCTGGAATGTATCCTTCCAGGATCGAGTTGCCATTCATCATCGGCACTCCGGCGACCATCGCATTATCCTTGATCCCAACTTTCTTCCCTTTCAGCGGCCCCTCTTTGGCCCCCATGATGGAAGTCTTCACATACCAGGCGTTGTACGTGTTTTCCTCCGGCGAGGGAAACCTCCCCGGCGTCCGCGGATATTTCACTTCCGGCTGACAGTCCGGCATCGCGTCCACAACGTTGTATGCATCGACGCTCGCCTTCATCAGCCCAATGTAGGACTGCACGTCGGCATCCGTCAGCGAAAGACCAACCTCGTCGGCCGCTGCGCGGACCTGTTCAGGTGTTGGTAGTTGCACCGCCATATTCTTCCTCCAACGAAACGAATTCAAATAAATACTACGCAGCGGCAAGATAGACATAGCGCAACAGAAACAGGGCGGTGAGAATCCAAACGAGAGAATTGATTTCCTTGAGTTTTCCCGAGGCCAGTTTCACTACGGTGTAAGAAATGAGCCCCAGGCTCAGCCCGGTCGCTATGCTGAACGTTAGAGGCGTCGCCAGCATCGTGATGAACGCGGGCAATGCCTCGCTGAAGTCATTCCAAACCACCAGCGCCAAAGACTGGGACATCAAAACGCCCACCAGGATCAGCGCAGGAGCCGTTGCGTAAGCCGGAATCGCGGTCGCCAACGGTGAGCAAAACATGGCTAGAAGAAAGAGTCCCGCCACGGCAATGTTGCTGAAACCGGTGCGCGCTCCGGCCGCGACGCCGGCGGCGCTCTCGATATAGCTCGTGACCGTGGAAGTGCCCGTCAGCGAGCCGAAAATCGTGCCCACGGAATCGGCGAGCAACACGCGGCCGACACGCGGAATCTTGCCATTCTTGATGAAGCCACCTTGCTCGCATACGCCCACCAGCGTGCCAACGTTGTCAAAGAGATCGACAAACAGAAACGCGAAAAGTATTTCAAGGAATCCGAGATGCAGAGCGCCGCGAAAATCCAGTTGAAGAAAAGTTGAGGACGGGTGTGGCATAGCGAAGAAGGTCGTTGGCCAGCTCGATATACCGCGCAACATGCCCAGAACAGTGGTTCCGATGATGCCAATCAAAATGGCGCCATGAATTTTCCGCGCCATCAGCACCAGCGTCAGGGCCAGCCCGAAGCATGCCGTTTGCACTTCTTTGTCTGCGAAGCTGCCTAGTCCAACAAACGTTGCTGGGTTGGCCACCACGATCTTGGCATTTCGCAATCCAACAAACGCGATAAACATTCCGATTCCCGCCGCCGTCGAGTGCTTCAAACAATCCGGCATGCCATTGACAATCTGTTCGCGGACTCGCGTTACCGTCAGAACCAGGAACAGCACGCCAGAAAAAAAGACAACAGCGAGAGCAGTTCGCCAGGGAACGTGCATCGCGAGGCAGACCGAGTACGTGAAATACGCGTTCAGCGACATCCCCGGAGCCAGGGCTATCGGATAGTTCGCGTACAATCCCATCACCAGTGTCGCGGCCGCGGCCGAGAGGCAAGTAGCAAACACAACGCCATCAGCCGGCATTCCGGCCTGCGCAAGAATTTGCGGATTGACCACGATGATGTACGCCATGGTCACGAACGTAGTAAGGCCGCCGAGCAGTTCCTGCCTCACCGACGTGTGATTCTCCGAAAGTTTGAAGTAGCGATCGATCAATCGTCCCCCGCACTCTCACCAGGCCTGGAAACTGTTTTTCGCTTGCAGATGTCCCCCCGGCGAAACGGCCCTTACAGCCACTCTAAGAACTTGCGGACGCGTTTGTCCCTCTGCCGAGCCAAATAGTTTCCTGGGTTCAGCGAAAAACAACTCCTGCCACACGCAGAAATTTCAATACGGAATCTTGTCAGGCCGATCAGTCCATGCGCGAAATCCCGCGAGCGCTTCGTCTCTCATGATCTGTATTGTCGGGATGCGCCGCTGCGAATGAGGCTGCTTCAGCTCGCTGTAGATAAACGAATCGTCAAATCCAGCCTTGGCCGCATCATCGGCGGTACTCGCGAAATAGATGCGCGAAAGCCGCGCCCAATAAATCGCGCCCAGGCACATCGGGCAAGGTTCGCACGAAGTGTAAAGCTCAGAATCTTTCAATTCGAAGACGCCAAGTGTTTCGCAAGCGCGCCGGATCGCCAGCACTTCCGCATGCGCCGTCGGATCATTGGTCGAGGTCACCTGATTCGCGCCCTCGGCGATAATCTTTCCATCCCGGACAATCACCGCGCCAAACGGGCCCCCGCGCCCCGATTGAACTCCTTCAATCGACAGTTGAATCGCCCGCGCCATGAAAGGATTACTCAACTATTGTCGCCGCCGATCCGTTCGTTCACTATCGCAGAGGCATTCTCCCAAGGCATTCCGAAATCCCCACAGAACGCCACGCGAAGGCCCGTGCCAATCGGCAAGTATATGCCCGGCAAACGGCCACACAGCACTTTTTTCGTCTTGAATTATCGATTTTGCTGACTTGAAAAGCTGCAGATATAAGTCTACGCTCGGCTTTCATTCTCGCGAGATTTTCTGCGGGTCCACTTTTCACTATGAATCTACGCGCCTTCGTTTCCCGCCGGGTTGTGACGCCGAACGCCGTGCGTCCAGCTGCCCTGCTGGTCGAAGGAGACCGCCTCCTCGACGTCATCGCTACCGATCAAGTCCCTGCACAAACCGAGGTCCATGATTTTGGCGGCGCCGCGATTCTTCCCGGCCTCGTCGATTCCCACGTGCACATCAACGATCCCGGCCGCGCCGAATGGGAAGGATTCGAGACGGCCACGCGAGCCGCGGCGGCGGGTGGATACACGCTGTTAGTGGACATGCCGTTGAATTGCTTGCCCGCCACCACCAACGTTGCCGCGCTCGATGCCAAACGTGCAGCGGCAAAGGGCCGATGCCGCGTTGATTGGATGGCCTGGGGAGGGGTTGTTGCCGACAACCCGCACGACATTGAGCCGCTGGCCAAGGCGGGAGTGCCGGGATTCAAATGTTTTCTGGTTCACCCGGGCATCGATGGCTTCACGATGGTGACGGAGCAGCAGTTGCGCACCGCTCTGCCTCACATTGTTCGAACGGGCCTGCCACTTCTCGTGCACGCGGAACTTCCGTCTCCGATCGATCAAGCAACAACAAAGTTGGCGGATGCGGACTGGTCGCTTTACGAAACATATCTTCAATCGCGGCCTGACGAAGCGGAACTCTCCGCAATTCGAATGCTGCTGTCCGCATGCCGCGAATTCAAATTCCGCTTGCACATCGTCCATCTGTCCGCCAGCAAGGCGCTTCCCGAGCTCCGTGCCGCGCGTGCGGAAGGGCTGCCCGTGAGCGTCGAGACTTGCCCGCACTATCTCCATCTATCCGCCGAATCCATTCCGCGTGGCGCAACGCTCTTTAAATGCGCCCCACCCATTCGCAGCCGTGAAAATTGCGACAGATTGTGGCAGGGCCTCCGTGCGGGAACGATCGACCTCGTCGCGACAGATCATTCTCCCTGTCCACCAGAAATGAAACGGCTCGCGGAAGGAAATTTCCAGACCGCTTGGGGCGGCATCGCAAGTCTTTCAGTCGCATTGCCGCTGATGTACACCGAAGCCAGCAAGCGCGGATTTTCGCTGGCCGATATCGCGCGCTGGATGTCGGAAGCTCCCGCAAATTTAGCCGGCTGCCACACTCGCAAAGGCCGCCTCGCCGCTGGACTCGATGCGGACTTCGTCGTTTTCGATCCTGAAAGCGAGTTCGTACTGAGCGAAGATCGATTGCACTATCGTCACCCGGTGTCTCCCTATCTCGGGGAAAAGGTGCGTGGCGAAGTGAAAGCCACGTATGTTCGAGGTCACCTGATTTTTACTGACGGCAAGTTTCCAGGCGAACCTATCGGCGTGGAGTGCCTTCGCTAGTGTGGCATCTAAAAAATCGGGCCTCTCTCGATTTTGTGGGGGCGAGGCTTGCCTCGCCCGCCAATGTATACGTAAGGTTGCGACCAAATTCTCGCCGCGAAAGCTCCCATAACCAAATTTCGAATCGTCTGTCATACACTAATACATGCGTGCAAGCATCTGCGAAACACAGGATGATTCCGCGATTCGAATGAAAAACACTCCCATTGTCGGCACCTCCGTTCCCCGCATGGAAGGGCGCGACAAAGTCACCGGACACGCGCGCTATGTCGACGACATGGTTTTACCCGGCATGCTCTACGGCGCAACGGTCCGCAGCAGCATCCCCCGTGGCAAAATCAAAAAGTTCACCTTCGATCCAGCAATCGACTGGAACGAATTCGTAATCGTCTCGCCCAAAGATATCCCCGGAACGAATTGCATTGCCCTGATCGAAGATGATCAACCTTGCCTCGCGGATGGCATGGTCAATCATCCGGAAGAAGCCCTTCTCTTGCTGGCGCACCCAGACCGCCATCTGCTAGCAAAGGCCGTCGAAAGGGTGTCAGTCGAGTACGATCCACTCCCCGCCATTTTCACTGTAGAAGAAAGTGAAGCGCTCTCCCAACTCATCTGGGGCGCAGACAACACCTTCAAAAGTTATCTGATCGAAAAAGGCGATGTCGACGCCGTGTGGCAAAACGCTGCCCATATCGTCGAAGGCGAATACACAACCGGCGCGCAAGAGCAGCTCTACATAGAAAACAACGGAATGATCGCCGCTTTCGACCCGCAGCAGGGCCTCACGGTCTGGGGCTCGCTTCAATGCCCCTACTACATCCACAAAGCCTTGATGAAACTCTTCGACCTTCCGGCCGATCGCGTGCGCGTCGTGCAGATGGAAACCGGGGGCGCTTTTGGCGGCAAAGAAGAGTATCCCTCGATGATCGCCGCCCATGCCGCGCTGCTCGCCAGGAAGTCCGGCAAACCGGTGAAGATTATTTACGACCGCATGGAAGACATGACGGCCACCACCAAGCGTCATCCTTCGCGCACTCGACACCGCACCGCCGTCAGCAAAGATGGCCAGATTCTCGGTGGAGAAATTGACTTCACCATCGACGGTGGCGCTTACAAAACTTTGTCGCCCGTCGTTCTTTCGCGCGGCGCCATCCATGCCGGTGGTTCTTACTTTTGGCCAAGCGTCCGGATTCGCGCCAAAGCCGTGGCCACCAATGCGCCGCCACACGGCGCGTTTCGCGGATTCGGCGCGCCGCAATCGCTCTTTGCGCTCGAGCGCCACATGGACCACATCGCGCAGGTCGTTGGTCTCTCGCCCGTCGAAATCCGCCGGCGAAACTTCCTCAAGCCCGGCCAGACCACGACAACGGGACAATCCGTGAACGAAGAGATCGATCTCGACAAGCTTCTCGACCGCGCGCTCAAGCTCTCGGACTATCACGCGAAGAAAGAGAAATTCGCGAAAGAAAATCGGCAGACCACACGCAAGAAAGGAATGGGCATTGCCGCTTTTTTGCATGGCGCGGGATTTACCGGTTCCGGCGAACGCTACCTCGGATCGGTGGTTGGCGTGGAAGCCTGCGCGAACGGCAGCCTGCGCATCCTTGTCTCAAGCACGGAATTCGGCCAGGGCACGAACACCGTGCTTTGCCAGATTGTCGCCGAAGCGCTGGATTTGAACTATGAAGACGTAAGCATCGCCCAGCCCGACACGCGGGTAGTGCCCAACAGCGGCCCCACAGTTGCGTCGCGCACGGTGATGGTCGTCGGGAAGCTTGTGCAATCAGCGGCCCTTGGAATTAAAAAGACGCTGAATGCCAGCGGCCTGCTTGGCGATTCCTACTCGCCCGAGGAATTCCGCGCCGCGTGCCGCGACTATGTCGTGAAACACGGCAAATTGCGCAGCCTGGCGCAATACGAACAGCCGGACGACATTGTCTGGGATGAGGAAAAATATCGCGGCTCGGCTTACGCCGCTTTTGCCTGGGCTGTCTACATCGCGGAAGTTACGGTCGATCTGACTGCGTACAACGTAACCGTGGACGACTTCGTCGCGCTTCAAGAAATAGGAAAGGTGCTTCATCCCGTTCTGGCGAAAGGACAAATCATCGGCGGCGTCGCACAGGGCATCGGCTTTGCGCTGTACGAAAAAGTGATTTGGGAAAAAGGACGCATGCAGAATGGACAGATGACCAACTACATCATGCCCACTTCCGCCGACCTCCCGCCCATTCGCGTTTATTTTGAAGAACTGGGCAACGTTCACGGCGCGTTTGGCGCCAAAGGGATTGGCGAACTGCCGATGGACGGCCCAGCGCCGGCAATCATCAACGCGGTCGAAGACGCGTTACGTGTTCCATTCCATTCGATTCCGCTGCTTCCAGAGGATATCTTCGCCGCGCTCTCCGAACGTGCTGTTACCGAGGGCGTGCTCCCATCGGCGCGAGGAAGCGAATGACCGACTCCTCGAAAGATCGCGCAAAATGCGCGATCTCTTTCACCGTGAACGGAAAGTTGGAAACCGTGCATGCGTACCCGATGGAGCGACTCCTGGACGTGCTCCGTCACGACCTTGCACTTACCGGAACGAAAGAAGGCTGCGGCGAGGGTGAGTGCGGCTCCTGTTCCGTTTTGATCGACGGAATGCTGGTGAATAGCTGCCTAATTCCAGTGCTTCAAGCCAACGGCGAAAAAATCGTCACGATCGAAGGGCTTGCCTCGGACGGCCGCTTGCAAGCGCTGCAGCAGTCTTTTCTCGCTTGGGGGGGCGCTCAGTGCGGTATCTGTACTCCAGGAATGATCCTCGCCGCCCATCATCTATTAAACAAAAAGCCGCTGCCTTCGCTCGAAGAAATCCGCGAAGGGCTTTCTGGCAACTTGTGTCGCTGCACGGGATACGCGCAAATTGTTGAAGCGGTAGCCGAAGCCGCACGCCGGGGAGCCACAACGTGAGGGCCTATCCCGCTGAATACGAACTCGTGGCCCCGCGCACTCTGCCCGCTGTGCTTTCGCTTCTCGCGCGGGAGCCGGGCGCGTGGCTTCCCATCGCCGGCGGTACGGACGTCATGGTGCAATATTCCGCGGGAAAACTGTCCGCGCGGAGGCTGGTCAGTATCTGGAATCTGCCGGAGCTGCGCCAAATCGAAGTTTTCGCTGACGAAATACAAATCGGCGCGGGCTGCACGTACACTGATCTGCGAGAACACGAAGTTATCAGCCGAGAGTTTTCGCTACTGTCCAGCTCGGCGAGTTGGACTGGCGGCATCGCCAATCAGAATCGCGGAACCATCGGCGGCAATATCGCGAACGCTTCCCCAGCCGCGGATTCGCTCGCTGCTCTTCTTGTTTATGGGGCAGAGCTCGCCCTCATTTCTGCTCGAGGCGAACGCCGCGTGCCTTATCGAAGCTTTCACATCGATTATCGCAAAACGCAGCTTGCGCCCGACGAACTGATTCGAGCCATCTGTCTGAAGAAACAGTTTTCAGGTTACTATGCCCATGCGCGGAAGGTTGGCGCGCGCAACGCACAGGCGATCGCGAAAGTGTGTCTCGCGGCATTGGGGCGGATGACGAATGGAGTCGTCGACGACATTCGTCTCGCGATGGGAAGCGTAGCCCCGGTTCCGCTTCGTTTGACACAGACAGAACGAATCGCAAAGGGAAAACGGATCGATCCGCGACTGGTCCAACTAGCGAGAACCACAGCGGCCGCGGAGGTCCGGCCGATTGACGACCTTCGCTCCACGGCGCGATATCGCGCGGCGGTAGCGGGGAATCTGGTCGCGGAGTTTCTGGAGCAACTGCGTGCGAGCGGCGGTCGAAACGAAAACGCCAATGGCGTGCTCGCGCGGTGGAACGCACTGCGACCGGAGGAAGCCGCTGAGAATATTTTCCCCTGTTGCGGTTCAAAAGGCTGGGCGCGGGGGATGGCGGCTCGAAGACCGATTGTCACCGAAGCAGCTCTGTTGGCCGCCTGCGACCAGGTTTGGAACAGCTTGCCGGAATCCGATTGGATGGAAGCGTTTTGCAGCCATCCTCGGATTGGCGAATCGCGCTCGGCAGCCGCGAGTTCAGCGCAGGCCACGGCGTGGTCCGGCGAAGAACAACGCAGCGCCGGCGCTTCGGACGAAAATGTTAAGGTTGCACTTGCGCAAGCCAATCGCGATTACGAACAGCGGTTTAGTCGCATCTTCATCGTCTGTGCCGCAGGCAAATCGGCGCCGGAAATTCTGGAAATTCTCCGGCGGCGTTTCGAGAACGATGAGAAAACGGAACTGCGCGAAGCAGCAGAACAACAGCGCCAGATCGCGCGTCTTCGGCTGAAGAAATGGCTCTCTTCATGAAGCGAATATCAACGCACGTTTTGGATGTCGCTCTCGGCAAGCCGGCGAAAGACGTGCCGGTGCGGCTTGAGAGACAAGAGTCCGCTGGCGAATGGCGCATGCTGAGTTTGTTGCGCACGGACAGCGACGGACGCTGTGCGCAATTGCTGCCCGAGAACGAAATCCTTCGCGCCGGGACGTATCGTGTAGCTTTCGATACGGCAAGCTATCACCGCGTTCAGCAAATCGAAGGACTCTATCCGGTGGTCGAGATTACGTTCCAGGTTCGCGATGGCGAATCACACTTTCACATTCCATTGCTTTTGAGTCCGCACGGTTATACGACGTACCGGGGAAGCTGATCCGATGATTACGCTGGCCGAAAACAGTTACGGTAAATCGCGCGTGCGCCTCGCAAGAGTGAAGCGGCATCCGGAGCACCATGATTTCCGCGAATGGACCGTCGAGATTCTCCTGGAAGGAGACTTCGAGTCTTGTTTTATCACCGGTGATAACAGCAAGATTCTTCCCACGGACACGATGAAGAACACGGTGTATTCGCTGGCTCAAACTTCTTCCGCGGAATGCGTGGAAGAATTTGGCAAAGAACTCGTTGCTTTCTTGCTGGACCGCAACCCGCAGGTCTCCGCCGCGCAAGTCAGTGTCTCGGAAAAATCCTGGCAGCATCTCCAAGCCAGCGGGAGGCCCCATCCTACGACGTTCGTGCTATCGGACAGCGAATGCCAGACCGCGGAGATTGCAGCGGCACGGAACACGAAGCCATCCGTGCGCTCGGGGCTTGAAAACCTGGTCATTCTGAAAACGGCGGGATCGGAATTCACTGGCTTCCTTAAGGATTCGCTGACCACTCTGCCGGAAGCAACCGACCGTTTGTTCGGCACTTCCATCCGCGCGCGCTGGAGCTATTCGTCGCCGAGTCTCCCTTTTGCCGCTCTGCGCTTCAGGATTCGCGATATTTTGCTGAGCGTCTTCGCCGCGCACACCAGCAAATCCGTGCAGCACACGTTGTACGCCATGGGCGAGGCTGTGCTGGCAAGCGTTCCGGAAATCGAGGAGATGGAATTGACGCTGCCGAATAAACACTTTCTGCTCGCGGACCTTTCGCGGTTTGGGCAAGACAATCCCAATGAAATCTTTGTGCCGATCGATGAGCCGCACGGCACCATCGAAGCGCGCCTTCGACGGCAAGGTTAGAATTCTGTGTCCACAGTTGCGAACACAAAAACTCGCGCGGAAGAAGTGATCGCCCGGTGCAAAAAACTGGCGTCGTTCTCGGAAGACACGGGCCGCACGCGCCGCACGTTTCTCTCTCCGCCGATGCGTGATTGTCACCGCGAGATCACCCGGTGGCTGACAGTGGCGGGAGCAAACGTGAGGGTGGACGCGGCTGGAAATGTGCGTGGCTTGTACGCTGCGTTGCAATCGACGGCGCCAAGGTTGCTCTTCGGCTCGCATCTCGATACGGTCCCGAATGCGGGCGCTTTTGACGGGATTCTCGGAGTTGTTATCGCGGTCGCCCTCCTGGAATCCCTGCAACATCGCCGGCTTCCTTTTGCAATCGAAGTCGCCGGTTTTTCCGAAGAAGAGGGCGTCCGCTTCGGCACACCCTTCATTGGCAGCCGCGCGCTGGTCGGCCGGCTCGACGAAGAACTTCTCAATTGTGTGGATGCGCATGGAATCTCCGTACGCACCGCCATCAAAGATTTCGGTTTGAATCCGTCAGAGATTCCACATGCGCGATTGAGCGACGACACACTCGCCTACCTGGAATTTCACATCGAGCAAGGGCCGGTCCTCGCATCCCTCAATCGGGCACTCGGAGCGGTAGAAGCGATCGCGGCTCAGACGCGCATGGAGTTTGTGTTCGTAGGCCGCGCCAACCATGCAGGCACGACGCCCATGCATCTGCGGCACGATGCTATCGCCGCCGCCGCGGAGTGGATCGTTGCCGTCGAGCGCATGGCGCATGACCATCCCGGCCTGGTAGCGACCGTGGGCCAAATCGCGACAAAACCCGGCGCCACCAACGTCATTGCCGGGGAAGCTCGCGCAACTCTCGATGTTCGCCACCAGACCGACGACATTCGCGACCGCGCTGTCGACAACCTCGTTCGGCTGGCTCACGAAATCGCCGAGCGCCGTGGAATGTCTCTGCAGCAGCGCGTGCTTTTAAGCCAGCCAGCGGTAGCGATGGATCCGTTTCTTGTCGATCAAATTCAAGAAGCCATCCGCGGCACGGGCTGCCAGCCGCATCGCATGACAAGCGGCGCAGGCCACGACGCCATGATCCTTGCTGAAAAAATTCCCGCCGCGATGATTTTTCTGCGGTCTCCCGGCGGAATCAGCCACGATCCCGCGGAATCCGTCGAGACGGAAGACGTGGCAAAAGCACTCGAATGCGGATTGCACTTGCTCGAGCAACTTGCGAATTCCTCCGAACTTCAAAAAAGGATGTGCCGTGCATAATCTTGGTCAAACGCGAAGCGCGCAAAAATCCAACCATTTGCTTCTGACGCCAGACACGTTCGTCCGGACCGCATTGCCCGGGATGAAAGCGTGCACAGCCATTGTGCATGCAGGCCCGGCGATGGGCGCAAGATTCACGGAGTACACAGCGGAATTTGAATCCGGCGGCGAACTCGGAGCAGTTACCGCGCAGCGCTTTGTTTACGTACTCGAAGGTCTGCTCAAGCTGGATGTTGATGGCAGTGAGACCGAGCTAGGAATCCGTGGCTACGCCTACTTGCCCGAAGGCACGCGCCATCGCATCGTCGCGACGAAACCAAGCCGCGCCGCTGTCATCGAAAAGACTTATCAGCCGCTTGCGTCGACCGAGAAGCCGCGCGCAATTATTTCCAGCGAAGACTCCGCTTCCTCACATCCGCTCAGCGACGACGCAAGCCTGCAAGTGAAATGCCTCCTTCCAGACACGATGAGTTTTGATTTCGCCGTGAACTCGATGGTCTACCAGCCGGGAGCGGCTCTCAGCATGGTCGAGATGCACGTGATGGAGCACGGCCTCCTGATGCTTGAAGGCGGCGGCATCTATCGCCTCGGTGATTCGTGGTATCCGGTCACTGCCGGCGATTTCATCTGGATGGCGCCGTGGTGCCCGCAATGGTTCGGCGCGATCGGCAAAGTTCCGGCGAAGTATCTTATATACAAGGACTGGAACCGCCACCCACTGGCAAGCGCAACTCCGTTGGTCACGCCATCCTCAGGCCCGCCGCGATGAATGTAGAAGTCGATCGAGATCGCCTGGCGGAGGAAATCGAAGAACTCAGCTCGATTTCCGAAGCAGAGCCCCCGGCAGTCACGCGAGTTGTTTTTACGCCTACTGACCTCCAAGCGCGCGCGTGGCTCATCGCGCGTTGCGAACAGGCTGGGCTGGCTGTGCGCCAAGATTCCATCGGAAATATTTTTGCCTGCTGGGCAGGTTCCGATCCGAAAGGCCCGGCGGTGGGCACGGGTTCGCATATCGACGCAATCCCCAACGCCGGAAAATATGACGGCGTCGTTGGCGCGCTCGGAGGGCTTGAAGCGATTCGCTCGCTGCAGCGCAGCGGTTTTCGTCCGAGACATTCGATCGAGTTGCTTATGTTTACGTCGGAAGAGCCCACGCGGTTTGGAATTGGATGTCTCGGCAGCCGCCTGCTGTCGGGCACTTTGTCCGCCGATGCAGCGCGAAAGCTCACCGACAAAGAAGGCGCTTCGCTCGAACAAGTTCGCCGCAATGCCGGATACCACGCGCCGCTCGAAGAAGTGAAACTGCCGGACGGCTACTATAAAGCGTTCGTGGAACTGCACATCGAGCAAGGCCCCCTGCTCGAGCAGCAAAAAGTTTCTCTCGGCATCGTCAGATATATTGCCGCTCCGGCGAGTTTGAGCATTTCTATTGAAGGCCCGGGTGGCCACGCGGGTTCGGTGCTGATGCCCGAGCGGCGAGACGCGTTGTGCGCCGCTGCGGAGCTGATCCTCGCGGTCGAGGACTGCGCGAGAACGAGCGGTGCCCTGGATACGGTGGCGACCGTGGGCATCTGCGATGTTTTTCCCGGCGCCGTCAACAGTATTCCGAGCCGCGTCAATCTGACGCTCGACATTCGCGATACAAATCTTGAGCGGCGTGACGCTGCGATGCGTGCGATAGAGACGGCGCGGCAGGCTATTGCCGCGAGGCGGCAAGTTTCGATCCGCGAGGAGCTTGTGAATGCGGACGCGCCGGCTCAATGCTCTCCCGCGATTGTCGAAGCCCTCGCTCAAGCCTGCCTAAAACACCAACTGTCCAACATTCTCATGGTCAGCCGCGCCTATCATGATTCGCTGTTTATGTCGCGCATCGCCCCGGTCGCGATGCTGTTTATTCCCTGCCGCAACGGGTACAGCCACCGGCCTGATGAATACGCCTCCCCCGAAGACATGGAACGCGGTGTCCTCGTGCTCGCGGAAACTCTAGCTGCTCTTGCGGCTTAAAAAAACCTATTGATCGGGACGTCCGGGCCAGACGGGCACAGCGTGCTGTGCCCCTACAACGGACTTGTTTGAGATTTGCGGCGTCATAGTTCTTCCTGAAAGCGGCGAATCTTGGCGTAGCCCGGCTTGATGACGGAGTAAATGAAGTGGATGCGCTGGTCGTAGGGCAGAAAGGCGCTCTTCATCGCGTTGATGGTGACTTTTTCGAAGTCGTCGAGCGTCAATCCAAACGTGTCTGCGGCCGCCTCGAATTCCTTGGTCATGGTTGTGTCGCTCATCAAGCGGTTGTCGGTGTTTAGCGTGACGCGAAATTTCTCCCGATAAAAGGTTTTAAACGGATGTTCGGCCAAACTGCGCGCGGCTCCTGTTTGGACGTTGCTGAGCAGGCAAATTTCCAGCGGAATTCTTTTGTCCAGGACGTACTGCGCGAGGTTGCCCAATTTCACTACTTTGCCGTCCTCGGCGATCGCAATGTCCTCGATGAGCCGTGTTCCATGCCCGATGCGATGTGCGCCGCAGTATTGAATGGCCTGCCAGATCGATTCTTTTCCGAAGCCTTCGCCAGCGTGAATGGTGATGTTGAAATTCTGGCGTTGGATGTAGTGAAACGCGTCGACGTGTTTTTTTGGAGGGTAGCCGCCTTCTTCGCCAGCCAAATCGAAACCCACGACGCCGCGGTCGCGAAAGTCCACGGCGAGTTCCGCCATTTCCAGCGAGGCGTCCATATTCCGCATGGCGCAGATGATCAATCCCGAAGAAATTCCAAAGTCCTTGCGGCCGCGTTCGAGGCCCTTCAGCACGGCGGAGACTACCTGCTGGTGGCTCAATCCCGCACGCGTATGAAACACCGGAGCAAACCGAGTCTCAAAATAAACTACCCCGTCGCCGCTCAAATCTTCCGCTTGTTCATAAGCCACTCGCTCGAGCGCCGCCTCAGTTTGCATTACGGCGATCGTATGTAGGAAGCCTTCCAAATACTTTGGCAGACTTCCCTGGTTCGCCCCTTGGTGAAACCACCGCGCGAGCTCTTCCGGATTTTCGGTGGGAAGCTGGCGGTATCCTTCGCTTCTGGCTAGCTCGATGACGGTTTGCGGCCGGAGCACGCCATCCAGGTGTTCGTGCAACAAGACTTTTGGAAGACTCTTCAGGACCGCTCGAACCAGCTTCATCGAGGCCTCGGCTTTCCATTCCAAGTGTAGACCATGTTCGGAATTTGGCCAGGCCGCAAGAGAATTGGGAGATTCTGGCACCGGGGACACCCACCCCGGGTGCACAGAGAATCGTGAAGTAAGCACATGAAAGGATTAGAGTTGTGGGCGTTGCTGTGCGTCGGATGTTTACTCGCTGTGGGAAAAAGCGGAACTGCTTGGGTGGGACGGACGCGTCCGATGCCCCACCCCCCTGTTTTTTGCAAAGATGTGATTCGATGAATCCCGCGTTACCTCGTACTTCCCCTGGGGCGATGAGACTTGCTCTTGCGATGGCCAGAGGAGGATCCGGGAGTCGATGGCGTTCCGGTAGGAGGGACATGGCCGCGCGGCTGACGCTAGAAGGAGAATTTAAGAGACATTTGGATTTGGCGAGGGCTGCCGATGGTTTTGTTGACAATACCCAAGCCGCTGAGGGTGGGTGAGGAATAGAGATTCGAGCCGAAGACGGGGAAGTCGTTGAAACCGAGGTTTTGGGAAACGTTGTTGATGGGGATATCGAAACTGGGAGTGTTGGTTAAGTTGAACACGTCGAAGGTGAAGCGGATACCGACGCGCTCGGTCAACTGGGTCATTTTGATGACGGAGAGGTCGGTGCGGCGCTGCCAGGGCTGGCGGAAGATGTTGCGCTGGCCGGTGGTGAAGGTGGTTTCGTAGGTGTCGCCGGCGGGGATAGCGCCGTTAAGATCGCCGGGGTTCAGAAGGGGAAGAGTAAAGCAGTTGGGATTGAGGGCTGGGGAGCCGGGATTGGTGCCGCTGGCGCCGGTTAAAGCTTGCGATGGGGTGCAGCTAGAGGTCAGGGGAACGATGGGATTGGTGATGCCGTCGCTGGTGCCGTAGTAGAGGCTGCCGACAGCGCCGGAGTAGTCAACGATGCTGTAGGGCTGGCCGCTTTGAATGATGGCCAAGCCGGAGACGGCCCAGCCGTCAGCGACGCGGCCGCGGAAGGAAGTCAGCTCGTAAAATTTCGGCAGCTGGTAGAGATAGGTGAAGTTGATGACGTGTTTGCGGTCGAAATCGGATAGGCCGTAGCTGCTGCGGAGGTTCGTGGCGTTGTTGCCGTTGTAGAAGAGGCCCATGGCGCTTTGCTCGTCAGTGGAGTGGGAGAAGGTGTAGGAGAAGCCGACCTGCAATCCGTGACTGATGCGTTTTTCGACATGAGCCTGGAGAGCGTTGTAGGCGGAGATGCCTGCGGCAGTATAGGACTCGGATTCGGAGGAATAGCCGATGAAGGGAACGCGGAGGTCGATGTTGCCGCCTTCGTAGTTGGCCATCATGGACGAGCCGTCGGGAAGGCCCATGAAGCCGCAGCCGGAGGTACTTCCGACCGCACCGCTTGTGTTGCAAGTGGGTGTGTAAGCGCAGGCGGACGGGGCGCTCGTAGGATTGCAGCCCGGGGGCGCGAGAACGGTGTAGCCGTAGGTGTATTTCTGGCCGTGGATGGGATTGCTAGGAGTGGCGATGCCTGCCTGGTTGAAGGGAACGGGGATGAGTTCGTGGCGACCGAGGTTGCCGACGTAGCCGATGGTGATGGCAAGATCGCGTCGTGGTTGCCACTGGATGTCGAGAGTCTGGTTCAAGGTGTAGGGGAGTTTGTTGGCGCGGTTATAGTCCGCAAAGGAAAAGAGTTGCGCGCCATTTGAAATGGCTGCGGCATTGGGGAGGCTGAGTTTTGAGGGGTCGCCACTGGGGGGAGGCTGGAGTTTAAAACCCCAAGGATTGGAGAAGGAGCCACCGTTAGGTTGGGCAGCGTTGGTTTGGGTGGGGTCGCAGGTGGGAATGAAGCCCTGATAGAAGGTGCCGATCGCGGTGCAAACCTGGGAGTTGACGAAAGGCGGAGCCTGGTTGGCGCCGAAGGGGCCTCCGGCGATCACGCCAGCGGCAAAGCCCGGGGAGAGATAAGTGAAGAGTTCGCCGCGGTCGTAGTACATGCCCCAACCGGCGCGGACGACGATCTTGCTGTTGAACATTTTGGGGCTCCACGCCACGCCTAAACGGGGGCCGAGACCCCATTGCCTGCCAGTCAGAGTGGAATTGCTGATGCCTTTGGAGGGGAAGAGCTTGTTATTGGCGGCGATGAGAAAGCCGTTGTTGACGATGGTGTCGGTGGCAGCGTTGTAATCGTAAAGGGAGGGATCGAAATTGTAGAGGCGGCCGTTCTTTTCGGTGAGACCGCCGTGGTCGTCAAAGCGAAGGCCGGCAGTGAGACTCAGATTGGAACGAATCTGGAACTTGTCCTGGAGAAACATGCCGGTTTCCTTGGAGCGGTAGTAGCGGTTGGCGTCGCCCTGGAGATAGGCGGTGGTGATGAAGCCGTCGGAGGTGTAGGGCACGACCAGTCCCTGGAGGAATTGGGAGAAGTCAGCGAATCCGATGGTGCCGGTGTTGGGGCGCCGATCGCGGGTGTTGAGCTGGGTGTAAGCAAAGCTGCCGCCGAAAGTGAGAGTGTGCTTGCCGAGAGTCCAAACGGCGTTAGCGGAGGGCATGAAGCGGTTTTGGAAGACGCCGGTGAAGGAGCCCTGGGAGTTGGCACCGCTGCCGATGTTGGTGGCGGCGTTGAAGACAAAGTTCTGGTTGTAGGCGGCGGGGGGATTGCCGTAGTCGTCGACGATGGAGATGCCGGGAAAGAAAGACGAGCCAAAGGTGTTGATCGTGGAATCGGCGAGGGATGCGCCGGTGAGGCCCTGAACGTAGGAGCCAAATTGCTGCGGGGTGAAAGGCTGGTCGATGGTGCTATAGATTTTTTCCCGGATGAAACCGAAGACTTCGACGACGCTGAGGTTCGGCTTTATGACTTGGGTATTGGTGATGGACGCGACCTGGCTGCCGGCGTCGAGATGCTGGGTGAAGCCGGGCGAGCCGGAATACGCGTAGGGAGCGGTGCTGGGGTCATGCTGATAGTAGTACTTGAGAGCGAGGGTGTCTTTGGAAGTGACGATCCAATCGAGATCGGAGACCGCTTGATGGGCGAGGAAGTAGGCCGTGCCCTGGGTGAAGGTGTTTTCGGGGAAATTGATGGTGGGAACGAAACTGTTGGCAGAGGGGATGAGGAACTGGCCGTTGGGCATTTTGTAGTTGAGCAGACCGAAGGCGATGGGGCTGATGTCGCCAGCGGCCGTGCCGACTGTTGGATTGACCTGTGCAGAAGCGGGGAAGTTGCCATTGACGAGAGCAGCGAGAGCCGCGGCGCTGCGGTCGGCGGTGAGTCCCGGAGGAACAGCGACGCGCGAGCTGCCAATTTCCGCGTCGGATTTCTCGACGTGCTGGTAAGAGATAAAACCGAAGAGCTTGTTCTTGATGAGCGAACCGCCGAGAGTAGCGCCCGCGGTATAGCTATGGAGGCCAGGGACTTTGGCGCTGGCGGGAATGTTGGGATCTTCATTGTAGAAGAAGGGCGCAGCGTTGAGGGCGTTTGATCCGCGATGGATGTAGGCGCTGCCGTGGAGATTGTTGGTGCCGGAGGCGGTGCTCATGTCGATGTGGGCGCCGCTGGTCGAACCTTGCTGGGCGTCGTACATGGAAGTGTTTACGCGAAATTCTTCGATGGTCTCCGGGGCGGGAGTGGGGAGAGCCTGGCCGATGGCGAGATAGGGGGAGGCGGTGCTTTGCAGAGGTTCCGCGGTAGTGCTGGAGATGCTGGCGGCGCCGCCGATGCCGGTGTTGTTGACGATGCGAGCGGAGGAAACTTCGCTGGTGCTCTTGCCGTTGAAGAGACTGCTGGCGTCGACGCCGTTGAGGAGGAAGGTGTTACTGGTGTCGCGCTGGCCGTTGGCCCAGATGGGGAGATTGCCGAGGCCGCTGTTGACGCCGGTACCGCTCGAGAGTTCGGCGTTGACACCGGGGGAGAGAATAGCAATGCCGGTAAAGCTGCCGGTGGGAAGGGGAATGGATTCAAGTTGGTCTTTTTCGAGAATGTAGCCGTTGGTGGTGTCGACGGCGTTCATGA
>Ga0210405_10001648_pt1 | contig 24790 bp, 24 predicted proteins | sample IncBWH11MmetaG_FD_155492 | JGI IMG/M metagenome (GOLD analysis project Ga0210405, IMG submission 155492) | Forest soil microbial communities from Barre Woods Harvard Forest LTER site, Petersham, Massachusetts, United States - Inc-BW-H-11-M | ecosystem: Environmental > Terrestrial > Soil >... | reverse complement strand
CGCCAAACCGGATTGAGGCGGGTCACGCGAAAGCGACCCAACAGCCACCGGGCGGCTAAAGCCACTGCGCCTGTTCTCGACTCTACTCGCGATTGCGCTCAGTGACTCGCCCCGCCAATTCTCAAAACGTGTAATGGCTGGTTTCATCAACTATCTCAAACTGACGACTCTGGAAGCTGTTTAAGGGTTTACCTCAATAGGCTGTTGTGGAAGATTTCCGTTTGCGCACCAGGAAAGCCGACACTCCTAACAGGAATATTGGAACAGCGTACGCACGCACTACGCGAGCGGGATCGACTTCACTGATGCCGTAGGCCTTTTGCCCTTCATCATTTGCGTAGAGCGTAATTGCGACCAGCATGGGCCTTGGGCGCTTTTGGAACCACGCGATGTATGTGGTCTGCGAGACCTTTGCTTGTTCGGAGGAGTGGGAGCCACTAAGGTGAAAGGTCGCGGTCACGCCAGAGTAATATCCAACTTGGATAGCCGTTGTTAACGATCCGGCTGCGGCTTTTGCTTGCTCAACAACCGTTTCGGCGTCTGAAGGGGCCGTTCCGCCCTCTCTTAAAGCGCCGACGACACGTTCAATATCCTCGTTCGGTAGTAAAACGGAATACAAAAGGGGGAGGAATGTTGCACACATGAAGAGCACAGAAAGCGCGAGCAGTATAATCGCGTAAGTTGGGCGACTCGATTTGAAGATAGTCTCCTCCGAAGTAGCCCAGCGTGCCGAACGCAGGGAGAATACCACAGGTTCGGCAACTGAGCCGTGGAAGACCTTGGGATCGGTAGTTGGCGAAAAATCTCGATTACGCTCAAAACCCCACCTGACGGGCGAACAGACGGCGCAAACTTGTGTAATGGCTTGGGTACATCAACATTCCCATCCAGCTTGTTAGAAACAAATAGGCTGGATTTGGCGAAATCCATTAATCCACAACTGACCCTAGACACTGTGTAACCAGTAAATGCCGAACAGCATCAACTATTACAGGTCTATGACGGCTTTGCGGATTGGCTGGAATACTCCTGCGAGCCGTCGACCCTTTAGGAGAAGGACTAAAAGGAGAAACGACATGTGCATTCTTGAGTGCTTTACGCAACGTTTCCGAGAGCAGGCGAGTGCATCGAAGCTGTTAAGGCGTCGCAACTGGGCCACGAAAGAATGGGTCGTAGCTGCGCTAGCGTGCGTTCTTCTGCTCTTGGGTGTGGGTGTGGCCGAAACGGTCGTGACCGCCAGCGCAAGTGTTCCCTTCGATTTTTGGGCACAGGGCCAAAAGTTTCCGGCTGGGGACTATGTCTTCGATTCTGGGTTTCCAGGTTCAATCTCAGTCCGCGACAAATCGTCAAAGCTAGGTACGGCTATTGCGGCCGTGCCCTACGGGGATCCGGTAACCAAGGAGAGCGCCAAGTTGATATTCGTTCGTCGAGACGGCAAATACTATCTGACTGAATTGTGGGGTGTGCTGGGCAAGAGGGTGGTGACCGCCGAATTTGAACATCGCGGAGAAAAGAATAACGATCAGCGCGAAGTGCGGCTCGTTTATCCGTAGATCCTGGCCCACCTCCTTGGGAACCTCTACGCTCCGCTTTGCCGAACCAACTCACCCGTCACCATATAGTTTCGATTAGATTTTGTTCGCTGTTGTAACATCGCGATAGCACTCATTGACAGGGCTCTGAGCGTAATGGCTTAATCCGAACATTTTCAGCTGTCCGTTGTTGGTTCAGGTTTGCGGGAGTATTGTCTCCCGGTAAACACTAATCCGGGAGAGACTTGGAGAAAAGCCATGGAAATAACTTTGGTTCGTCATAGGCTTTGTTCCAGCAGGGGTGTCCGACACCTGGATATTCGGTGTAGTGAACTTCGGCGCCGATCTGTTTCATTGCTTCGGTCATCCGTCGAGATTCGATGACTGGAACAATGTCGTCGTCGGCTCCATGAAACATCCAGACGGGTGTCTTGCCAACTCGCTCTGCTGCGGCCAAGTAGCTTTTGGGTGAGTCCGGTGGCGTCAGTTTCGCGAGATCAGGGTAGGCATTGAGCGCTGCGCCGGGAGGGCGAATGCCGCCGCAAATCACTACCAGAGCCGCGAATTTTCCCGGATATTTCTGAGCAAGATGCCAGGCGCCAAAACCTCCCATCGATAGGCCGGTGAGATAGGTCCGCTGAGAGTCCCCATGGAATTCGTTCGTCGCTTGCTCCAACGCGGCCATGGCTAAGTCGTCCATGGGCGGCAGCATCCACCAAAGATGTTTGGGACATTGCGGCATGACTACAATTGCTTTGATGGCGCTACGGTTGGAACGGATGGCCGTGCCGATGCCCACGTCGGTTTGCAGCAGGCCGTCGTCCCCGCGCTCGCCGGCGCCATGAAGGGCAAGAATCACTGGCCATTTTTGATGAGGCGTCCAATCTTCCGGAACGAATACCTGATATTTGAAATTAACGGCTTGGATCGTAATGGTCCGGTCGATGAACCCCGTCTCGTGTTTTTTTGCATAAGCCGGGAACGGGACCAGCAGGCAGAGAAATAAAAATGCTATCAACGTCTTTGAAAAAACCGCCACCAAGTCCCCCCAAGGCCAGACTCTATCACGCAATTTTGGTGCAGAGCCGCCCGTTTTGATATTCGAGTGTCGAATTCAAGCGTCGGTTGGCTGTCAGATGGCGTCTAAGTGATGTGAGTGCGGGACGCAGATTAGAACTTGATGCGATGCGGGGAGTGATGCTTGTCTGGATCGCTTTGACGCATCTGCCCACGGCTGCAAGTTCGTGGGTAAATCAGCCTTTTGGTTTCGTGGGTGCCGCGGAGGGTTTTATTTTTCTCTCGGCGCTGTTCACTGGACGGATTTACTTCCGTATCGCGGAACACGACGGCTATCGAGCGATGACGCGAAAGTTGTGGGCACGCACGCTGCGCTTGTATGGTTACCACGCTCTCTTGCTGGCTTTTGCGTTCTTGGTGGCAGTGCCCATTGCCTCCCATGGCGATCGGCCAGGGCTTCACAATCTCCTGGATTTTTATTTCACGGCCGGGACTAAGCGAGCGGTTGTGGAAGCCGCCCTGCTCATTTATCGGCCGCCTTTGCTCGATATTCTGCCCATGTACATCATTTTTCTGTTGTTCACTTCGGTTGCAATTCCGCTGGCGCGGAATATCGGATGGAAACCGATCTTGTGGACATCTTTCGCTTTCTGGATGCTCGCTCAGTTCGGCTTTCGCAGCGCCGAACACACCTTCATGATGCGATACATTCCTACGCGGATTCCGTTGAACGAGATGGGTTCATTCGACTTATGGGCTTGGCAATTTCTCTGGTTTGCGGGTGTGTGGCTAGGTGTGCGTTGGGCCCAGGAAACCCTGGCGATTGAAACATGGGCTAGGAGGGCGGCTATTCCCGCTGCGGTCATCGCTGTCTTTTGTTTCATCATTCGGCGAACACTCGAGCACGGTTTAGAACTGGGTCCTTTTGAGTTTCTCTTTGACAAATGGCACCTCGGACCGATGAGGATGCTCGATTTCGCGGCGGTGGCAGCCTTGCTAATCCTTTCGCAACCGATCACGAAGGCGGCAGCGATAAGGCCTCTCGTGCTGTTGGGACAATCTTCGCTGCAAGTCTTTTGCGTCCATCTTCTGTTTTGCTTCGCCGGTCTTACGCTGATGGGCAATGCGTCGATGCTAAACGGATGGCGACAATTCACACTTCTGAGCATGACATTTACGGCGATGTTAATCACGGCGAAGATTTTCTCAAAGAGCGAGGCCAAGAACGAACGGCAAGGACGAACACAAATATCTTCCGGATCAGATCCAGCACCTGCAACAAACTTGGGGGTGGGGAGAGTCAGCCAGCGCTGACCTGCTCGGATGCGATTTGATCCGTCTCACCGGTCGAAGCTCGGATAAAACGGTGGGAGAGACTGATCGCATTGTTCGTTGAAGATTGCCGATTAGTCGGCAAACCGGAGTTATCAGTGGCGACCAAGAAGGCAATCGTGTCAACTGGCGTAACATCGCCATTACACTCATTGAGGTGGTCGTAGGCCTACCGCCACTTTGAATATTGCCCAAAAACCTATCGCTGCCTGCCGCGGCAAACAGTTGAAACTGCGTGATCAGGGCACATCGGTATTCGCTGCCCACAAACAGATGAGACTGTTGAAAATCTCATGCGAGATGAGGGACATTTCGAGTCGATCATGGTTTTCGGTGGGATGTGATCTGATCCTCGTGGACTTATTCGTTTCTCCTGCACCTTCTTTAATACGCACCTCTCGTCATCCGACCTGCGTTTGTAGTAGGGGTGGCCGCCGTGCAAAGAATCGCACCAGGCGTTTCAAGTTCTGGGCCGTGGCTGCCAACAAGAACTGTTCGCTGACATTCCACAGGCGGCGTAGTCGTACCCGCCCGAGCCGCATGCGCTGCTTAAGTTCGGCAAACAAAGCTTCGATTTTGTAGCGAGCTCGCCGCGAACACTCGTAAGCTGGCGTTCCGGCTAGCGCGCGGACTGCCTGCCGGACGGATTCTTGCTCGTGCACAAACAGTCGGCGATAGGGCCCAGAGGTGCAACGTTTCTTTTGCGGGCAGCTTCCGCACTGCGCTTCCGTCGAGCGATAGAGGTAACCTTGACTCTCGCACCGGCGGCCGCGAAATGAGAGCACTTTTCCCTCAGGGCAGTAGTAGGCATTCTCCGCAGGCTCGTAACGAAACTGGTCGCGCGTAAAACGTCCCTTCGTCTGATGACGACGGTCGATAACCGGGATGTGCGGTTGCACACCGCGATCCAATAGCCACGCCAAGAACTCTCCACTGCCGTATGCCTTATCGGCTCCTAGAGTCTCCGGTTTAAGCCCGAACCTCTGGACCTGTTCCACCATCTTTCGAGCCGCCACGGTCTCTTGATGGAAGAGTGCAGGCGTAGCTTCGACCCCAAGGATGACTCGACTCCTGGTATCGATCAAGTAATAGTCGAAGTAGGCCATCTTGGCTGGCCCGACCTTCTTTGCCCAAACTGCATCCGGGTCGGTAGTCGAGGCCATCTTCGCATCGGATACCGGATTGGCCTTTTCCAGTTCGGATAAGTATTCTCGCACTGTCCCCGGCAGCCGCACGACGTCCTTCAGTTTCTCTCGCGCGACCCGGCTTTGTGGGCTTGCGTTCGCTTCTATCATCGTTCCATCTACTGCCAGGTTCTTCCCCTCCACCAAGCCTGCTTGCAGACAGCGGCGCACGATCTCTTCGAAAACTTTCCGAAACACGCCCGACTCACGAAAGCGTCCATGTCTATTCTTAGAGAACGTCGAGTGGTCCGGAATCTCCTGCTCGAAGTACAGATTGTCATTGCTCCTGGCGAGACGATCCGCCAAATGGCGAATGCTACCGTCTGCTTGACTACCATCTCTGAACCAGTAAGTGCGTGTTTCGGAATACATGACTTCCTCAGGAGAGCTTTCGGATCGAGCTTTGTTCAGTCTGCGGCTCTCCTGGGAGATTGCCGTCTCATCGATAGCAGCGACGATCCTGCGAACAGCGCCTTCAGTGTTCCAAAGCTTTGGCTCGTGCCGCGCGGGATCGAAGGTCTGAGGAGAGCGAAGCTCCAGGGAAAGATTCACAACGTCCCTGAGTCCCAGATGATTAAGCAAACTCATCTGTCGATGAGCAAACAACGCCAGTAAAATGACATCGGATTGCTCGTTGCTGGATTCGACGAAAAGTGGCCTGTAATTGTCAGTTTCTGGTTTCCGAGTAAGTTGCTGGAAGTCTCGCTCGTAGCGTTTTATCAATCGTCGGATCCGTTGGCACTCACCTGAATAATAGACAAAAGTCAGTTCGGGATAATAGACTTGCGCAGGACCGCCGCGAAGGCGTTCAGCAAAGTAGTCAACTGATTTTGATTCGCCATCCACCCTGACGGACAATCTGCGATCTTCGCCTTCCAGCGTCACCTGCCGTTCTTGCGCTTCGAATTGGAAACGGAAGTCGAACGGAGGCGATTTCTTGAAATAAAAACCGATGAGAATGTGGAGAATTAGCCTCAATCAGGTTCGATTTCCCGCTGCCGTTCCTACCGATGATTGCATTGAGTAGGAACGGCTGAGCGAATTCGATTTTGCAGTCAAGCAAGTTCTTGTAGTCATTCACATACAAGTTAAAAAGCTTCACGGGGAACTCCTTCCTGACGGGACAGTTGATGCATCTGCACCTGTGAGTTCGGCGACGAGGGCTTTGAGGAGATTCGCTGCCGTAGCATGGGAAGCGGCGAGCTGCGTCTCCAATACGTCCACAAGGGCCATTAGGTCATCCACCTTGGCTACTATCCGGCGCTGTTCAGCGAGCGGCGGAAATGGCACTGGGCAGTTTCTAACCTGCCGCATGTTGATAGATGCGAGATTGGTTGTTTGTTTCGACGCTGATTCAAAGTAGCTCCGTCCCTCAAGCGAGTTAAAGTAGCGCACAAACCAAAGCGGGCAGATTTCTTCTGAGCGCATGCGCGCACGGAAGATATGGTTCTGGTGCAGGCAGATTGGAATCTCATCGTGCCAAATCGCAGCGCGCCCGACTTTGTCCCAATCTCCACCCTCGGTCATTAGAAGATCGTTGTCACGGAGCCTGTAGCGCTCAACTTCGTCTTCCTCGACCGTCACTTTCTTGATTACATTCAGGTCGAGCTCACCACGCTTTACATTCGCCACTCGGAGGTAGGGCAACGTGATTGTCTTTCGGCCATCAAGCTTGCGCCCCAACGTGACACCTCCGGTAACCGCCGCAACATCTTCGAAGCGGACGTGGGTCCATGACGGTGGAGTCGAGCCTTCGTCCGTCCCGGAACTGTTTGGTGCGTACGCAGTCGCTTTCAGCCCTAGCCGAACGAGAGATTGCTCTGCGGGTTCGTCGGTCGAATCTTGGGGGACGAGTTTCCCCCGGACCGCAAGGCTTAGGATCGCCCCGCGGAGGTTAGCAGGAGAGATTGAGTACGACGGGTGAAAGAGAAAATCGAGGTTCGAAAGAGTGGGCGCTTCGGTAAAGCGTGCGAGCGACGCTCGGGCGAGGGCGGCGTGCCGGGTGTCTCGTTCCCGCTGCTGCACCTCTAGCTGACGACATAATGCCATCAACTCATTCACCTTTGACACGATTCGCCTCTGCTCGGCAAGGGGTGGGAGCCCAAACGGGAACGACCGGACCAAGTCTGTATTGAGGTTGAGTTGGGCAAGACCTCGCGCATTCCTCTCCGCGTGCTTCTTAAGTGTGTGAAAAAGATAGAGCAGGAATTTCTGACTGAGAAGTTCGTGTGGGAAGTTAGGGAACGCTAGGTAGCCGTCATGAATGCAACATCCATCAATGCCGAGCACAATTGGTATGCCGATAGTTGCGCTATTCGTGAGGACAAGCGTCCCTTTCGGTAAAAGCACTGATTTGCGCATGCCTGCTTCTGTGAGGAACTCATCCGTATCCAACAATAAGCCGTTTTGACCATGTTTTCGGATGTCGGAGATTTTGACCCAATGGTAAGGGGTTCGAGCCATTGAGAAGTATTGCGGGTCACCTTTTGGACGCGGAGAGGCGCCACGAATTACGTGTAGAACCTCACCGATAGTGGTTTTTACCCATCCAGACGGCAGTGAATTACCATCTCGTTCTACCTGCACCGCAGTTTCCGGCAGTGCCTCCTTGCTCCGTCCACTTCGTCCGATGAGTGGGTTTAAGGATTTGAATCTAATCAGTCTTTGGAGCAGCTTAGTGGCGGGCTCATCGTTTGGGTCTTGCTCAACCAACACCCCCTGCACTGCAAGTTCAAGAATGCATTCCTTCATCTTTGCAACTGCATCGGGTGCGTCAGCCAACTCGTCAAACTTTTCAAAGAAGGTTTCCAGCTTCATTCGGCTTTCCCGGCACTAGCAATGAGAGAATTGTGCAGTTCTTGTTTCAGTGTGGTGCGGGTTGTGGCGATCTGAGCCAGCAGCGTTTCATATTCCGGCAGGAGGTGGTCCACGTCGCCAGGCCCCACGTCGGCATTGCACGGATTCTTTTTGTCAAGGTTGAAGTTGCTAGCCTTGATCTGGTCGATAGATACGCGCCAAGCCTGATCGTTTTCCACGCGAGCGGCAAAGCCGTCCTCTTCTAGGCCCCACCAGGAGCGTTCGCCTTCAAACTCTTCGATACGTATAGGTTTGCCCTTGTTGTAGCTTTTGGCCCCCGGCGGATAAGGGTGCTCGTAATACCAAACCTCCTTAGTCGGAAATCCCTTAGTGAAGAAGAAAAGGTTAGTGCGGATGCCGGTGTAGGGATTGAAGACGCCGTTGGGTAGACGGACTATGGTGTGAAGGTTACATTCAGAAACGAGGGCTTCTTTGATGCGCGTCTTCACGCCTTCGCCGAAGAGGGTGCCATCGGGCAGCACGAGTCCGGCGCGTCCGCCGGGCTTGAGGATCTTCATCAGAAGCACAAGGAAGAGGTCGGCGGTCTCCCGCGTCCGAAAGTCGGCGGGGAAGTTTGACTCGATGCCGTCCTCCTCCATACCGCCAAAGGGAGGATTGGTCACGACGATGTCCACCCGTTCTTTAGGTGACCAGTCACGGAGGGGGCGAGCGAGGGTGTTGTCATGCCGCACATTGGAAGGTACATCAATACCGTGCAACAAGAGATTGGTCATGCAGAGGACATGAGGGAGGTGTTTTTTCTCGATGCCAGAGAAGCATTCCTGTATGAAAAGTTCGTCGCTCTCGGTCTGGGCTTGTTTGCGAAGATGTTCAATTGCACAAACCAAGAAACCGCCCGTTCCACAGGCGGGGTCAAGGATCGTCTCCCGCCGATCCAGGCGCGGGTTTACCTGCTCAACGATAAACTGGGTAACCGCACGAGGAGTGTAAAACTCGCCCGCGTTACCGGCGGATTGCAGATCCTTAAGGAGCTTCTCGTAAATGTCCCCAAACATATGGCGATCATCCGAGGCGTTGAAATCAATGCCATTTATCCTGTTGATGACCTGCCGCATGAGGGTGCCGTTTTTCATGTAATTGTTGGCATCCTCGAAAGTCATCCGTATGAGGCCAGCGATTTTGTCGCTGCCGCCCGTAAGGGACTTCAACTTAGGCAAGAGCGTGTTGTTGACAAAATCAAGGAGGGCTTCACCCGTGATGCCTTCTGCATCGGCAGCCCAGTTCCTCCAGCGAAGGTGCTTGGGCAAAGGCGACTTATAGTCGTCGCGAACAACCGCCATTTCCCTTTCGCGGTCGTCGAAAATCTTGAGGAAGAACATCCAGCCAAGCTGTTCAAGACGCTGAGCATCGCCGTATGTGCCGGCGTCTTTGCGCATGATGTCCTGAATGGTCTTGACGATGTTGGAAACGTTAGGCATGGATCAGGCTGCTCCCTCGTAAAGCTGAGATTCAAGCTCGTAAACGGCGGCCATGTATTGCTCTTTGCCACCGAAGATGTTGACGATCTCGATGGGCGTGCCGAATTTCCGTAACGGATCAACTTTCAGAATTTCGAGCGACTCGACACTGCTCAGTCCAGCATCGGCATACTTTTCAAGGAGTGCATTTAGCACCTCGCGAGTCTTGCCTCCGTATTTCGCGAATACGTTCCGTTTGCGAACGTTGTTTGCGCGTTCGCGACGGGTCAAAGGGGGCTGGTCGAAAGCAACATGACAAATCAGGTCGAATGCGTCAAAATCGCGTCCCACTTGCTCCGCGAGCTCATCCAGGAACACCCCTCGGAGCGCCAACTCCTCTACGATTGCCTGCTTTCGTTTGGCCTTGTTCCAGGTAGTCAGAAACGAAGTTGGTGAGGCGAATTCCTTTCGCACGGTTTTCCGTGTGTAGTCTCGTAGAGATTCAGTGATGAGCTTGCCGTTGGCATCGAGGTACTGAACCCGCTCCGTCGCCACTGTGACTGCGACATCGTCGACGTAATATTTCGTTCGTCTCTGCCCATCTGAGCCTTCAGTCTCGCTCGAATCAACCTTGAGCTCTGCGGCCCCCTCTTTTTTCATTTCCTCCGGTCCATCTTCGGGCGGCACAGCAGATTCGTCTGGTCCGGGCTCGTAGATTTGAACCGGATCACCATCGAAGAGGGGATCTGCAAACAAAGCGGTGGCGCGCTTGAAATCCATGATGGTGAAGTACATTTTGTTGTAATACTCATTGATGCGCGTACCTCGTCCGATGATCTGCTTGAATTCCGCGACAGACGCGATACGACGATCAAGCACAATGAGCTTGCACGTTTGGGCATCAACTCCAGTCGTCATAAGCCGGGAGGTAGTGACAATTACAGGGAAAGTGGACTCAGGGTCGATGAAATTGTCCAGCTGAGCCTTGCCTTCCTCATTGTCGCCCGTGATGCGCATGATGTAGCGACTATTCGCGGCGGCCAGATCTGGATTAGCGTTCACCAATGCTTGGCGCATCCGCTCAGCGTGGTCAATGTCTTTCACAAAAAACAATCGTTTTCGCGAATCGATCCGTGCCACGAAGGAACTCTGTGACTTTCGCTGCTACGAGCTGGGTCCGCTTTTCCAGAACCAGACTTCGGTCGTAGTCGCTGTCGTTATACTCTCGATCCTCGATCACTTGTCCATGCTTGTCAGTCCTCCCTCTTTCGGGCCGCCATCCCTCCAAGTCTTTATCAATGCCTATCCGAACCACTTTGTAGGGTGCGAGGAATCCATCCGAAATGCCCTGCCTAAGCGAATACGTGTAGATCGGCTCGCCAAAGTAGTCGATGTTGGAAACGTCTTCCGTTTCCTTTGGTGTTGCCGTCATACCAATTTGAGTTGCAGAGGAAAAATAGGTCAGGACCTTACGCCATTCAGCGTCGGCGGCTGCACTGCCACGATGGCACTCGTCAACGACGACAAGGTCGAAAAAGTCAGGCGAGAATTGCTTGTAGATGTTTTGCTCTTCGTCCGTCCCAGTGACAGCTTGATAGAGGGACAAATAAATCTCAAAGGCCTTGTCAGCCGTGCGGTTTGTGATCTTTGTCATCGCCTGGCCGAATGGCTTGAAATCGTTGATCTTAGTCTGATCGGCGAGGATGTTCCGATCCACGAGGAAGAGAATGCGCTTCTTGGCTCCCGACTTCCAGAGCCTCCAAATAATCTGAAAGGCAGTATAAGTCTTACCCGTGCCGGTCGCCATCACCAGGAGAATGCGCTTCTGGCCTCGCGCGATCGCCTCAACTGTTCGGTTGATTGCAATCTGTTGATAGTAGTGAGGCGATTTCCCAGAGCTGTCGTCGTAGTAGTCCTGAGTTGTCACGACTTCTTGAGCTGCAGTGTACCCCTTTGCAGCTCTATAACGCGCCCAGAGATCTTCGGCTGACGGGAACTCATGTAGAGGGATCTCCCTTTCGACGGTGCCGGTTGTTCGCGTTCTGTCATGCTCAAGGAAGGCGTCGCCATTGGAGCTGTATGCAAATGGAACGTCGAGAATCTCGGCGTACTCAACCGCCTGCTGCATGCCGTCGCCCACGCCGTAATTGTTGTCTTTGGCTTCGACCACCGCTATGGGTATGCCTGGCTTGTAATAGAGAAGATAATCGACCTTCTTTGCCTCTCCGCGCTTCACCGTCTTGCCGCGGACAATGACTCGGCCCCTTGTGAAACGGAATTCCTCGCGAAGCTGCGTCATCACATTCCATTTGCTCCCGGTTGGTCCGAGCAGCGCAGGTGAGATGAACTTGGTGCGGATGTCAGCTTCGGTAAGTTCTTTTTTGTTCATGCGCTAAATCCCGCACGATTAAAGGTGCCCAACTGCAGAGCGTCGTTTGCCATTTCAGGGAATCTTTATGAACCTGGGGAAACCGAATTATCGCATAGACGACAAGCCATAGCCGCAAAGCCACCTGTCGAGTCTAACCTACGAGCAGGCCGATCTATTTAACCCACGTGTGGACGGCTTCTCCCTAGCGGACGAGCAGACGGCGGAGCTCTCATCCGAGGCTAGCCGACAGATTACTTGGGTATAATCAGGCTGACCTTATCTTTCTGGCTGGGTGTTTCTCTAAGCAAGCGGATCCCAAAACTCAATGCATTACGAGAGTCCATATGTACCATCTTAATGTTCGTGTTGCGTGGCACGATAATAAATGGGACGGAACCGTCTGCCGCAATCCCTGCGGGAACTCATTCTGCTTGGATTTGGATCGGATTCGCTTGGAACGAGATGATGCCGCCGAGCAGCCGCTTGCGGGCAAGGAGTTCGCCGATTTGATTCCGAACCAGCATCCCCCATGCAAAGCTGAGAGCTCTTAACTCATCCCAGGTAAGAATTGCAACGCTCATGGCATTCCAAGCCAGCTTATCCTATTTTGGGATATTTGCTCCCGGCTGGCAATAATCCAGCCGTCTTGAAGGACGCCAGCTACCGTCGTCGCTATGCGCAATTCCTTGGGAGACTTAGGCAAGCCAGGGTGGAGGCTGGGCTAACCCAGGTCGAAGTTGCTAAAAGGCTCAAACGCCCACAGTCGTTCGTCTCAAAGATTGAATCAGGCGAGCGACGGGTAGACGCGGTGGAGCTAAGCGAGCTGGCAAGAATCTATCGAAGGCCGTTGGACTTCTTCCTCCTCTAGCGAGTTCGTCGGCGCTGCGGTTCTCGCGGTGAATCTCGGCGCTCTTGACTTCTATATCATCCAGCGAAAATAATTTAATTATGTCCCTCGTCTTCCACAGTTTTGCCCTGTTTGGGTACTTGCGCCTTCAGAACTTCCTGTAGTAAGAAAGTCAATGACGGCGGTTTCTGGTGGCTTCCATCCTTGCGATCGATGGAAGCCACCGCAGGGTGAAGAGTAACTCACGGGCATTCGCGGGGCCTGAACGTTTACGCGACTGTGATCGCAGTTTACGCCATTAGTGCGTCCATCCTCAGCCTGTGATGGGCCGTTTCCTTCCAGAAGGCTGTAACACCAAGACTTCCAGAGAAAACTGAATAGCTCGAGTTTGTTAAAAGGGGCTTATGAACGATCCTCTGCTGAACTTGCGCGAGTCGGATCTATCGACTTTCGCTCGGTTGCGCATTCCAATCGAACTGCTTGTTCTCGCGGGTGTTGAGCGAGTCACCGACCCAGAGGCCCGAGAAAAATTTGGAATCGCCGGCTCCGGTGATATGTCTGGCATCGTCTTCCCTTATTTGGATGCATGCAACGGACGGCGTACCACTGCCAGAGTCCGACGTGACAACCCGGAGATTGAGGCCGGTAGAACCAAACGAAAGTACATTTTGCCATTTGGCGATCGGCGGCATCTCTACTTCCCGCCCGGCTCTGCCGACCTACTCGCAGATCCGACAATTCCCATCATTCTTGTTGAGGCTGAGAAGTCCTCGCTTGCCCTGACCGCCTTTGCTCAACGCGCGGGGAGAAAATACCTGTCGATTGCCACGGGAGGCTGTTGGGGTTGGCGGGGTCGCACCGGCAAGCAAGATGGCGCTGATGGCAAACGAGTGGACGAAACAGGCCCACTTCCCGACCTTGCCGTCTGCCGCAATCGGGATGTGGTGGTGATGCTTGATTCAAACGCGAATGCCAAACCCGAAGTGCGCGCGGCACGTTTCGCCTTGGCGCGCGAGCTTGCCCTCATGGGGGCGAGGGTTCGCATCGCGACTCTGCCCGAGTTGGAGTCGGTCAATGGTCCCGATGACCTGCTAGCCGTATGCGGTGACGAAGCCATTCACTCTGTGCTCGAACTTGCTCAGCCAACCTCGGAACTTGCAGTTGCTGAAGTCGAAGCCGCAATCGGGGAGCTTCTGGCGGCGAAACCGAACTTCAGTGCTGAGCAAATGAGGTACGCCGTGGATGCCGTTACAGATGTCTCCGACCAGTCTCTACGCGCGGTGTTGGAAGGTCGAATTGTCGCAGCCGTGCGCGGCGTGGTGCCCAAGCAGACCATCGTTAGACAGGTGAGTGCCCGGCGTCACGAGCGCGAAGCTCGACAGCAAGACTTTGCCCGCCGGAATCGAGAATCCGAGCTCCGATCGGTGCCCGTCGATGCCGCGCGATTGATCGAGGATCTCGAGACCTTCTTCGGCGACCGCGCACACCTTCCGCAAGGAGCTTCACTGGTTCTGTCATACTTCGCCTTGAACACATGGACTTTCAGGCTGTTCGATACCGTCCCCTATCTCCTCCTGGAAAGCGCAATTCCCGGGTGCGGTAAATCGACGGTTATTCGTTTGCTGGATGCCATTTCGTGCGGGTCCCGAAAAGCAAGCTCGCTCAGCGAAGCAGTAATGTTCAGGCTCATCGACGCTGAAGCTCCAACGTTGCTGATCGACGAGGCCGAGACCATTGATGGCCGATCAGAAAGGGCAGAAGCTCTGCGAGCCATCGCCCATGAAGGCTACAAACGCGGAGGTCAAGTCCCGCGTTGCCAAGGCAATGACCATGAGGTCCGTTGGTTCGATGTCTATTGCCCCAAAACGTTTGCGGCTATCGGCGGCTTGACAGGTGCCCTGCTGGATCGCTGTCTCGTTATCCACATGGATAAGGCCCCCAAGGGAAGCTTCCGCAAATCGACCCGGCACCGAGCACTAAAGCGAGACGCACAAAATTTCGTACTACAGCTCGAAGCTTATGCCGTCCAGGCCTCAGATGCGCTGCGTAAACTGTACGAAGCGGAACCCGATGCCGGTTATTGGCCATCGATAACCGACCGCGAGGCCGAATTGTGGGGACCACTCCTCATTCACGCCAGGCTAGCCGGACCCGACGCCGAAGCGAAGCTCCTCGCGGTTGTAGACAAGTTCAGCGATGAGAAAGCCGCTATCAAATCGACGGATTGGAAGATTGCACAGACAATAGCACTGTTGGATGCCATCTCGGAGCATACCGACACCACATTCACACCGGGCGACCTCGTGCCCAGGTTAGCTCAATCCGAGGCGTGGGCGAAGACTTTGGCCGAAGCGAAGGGCCGCGATGATGATTCGGTTCGCATAACTCAGGCCGCGAGAGTCGGGTACTCTCTACGCAGTTTCAGACTGCGAGGCAAGAAGAACAGTACAGGCCACATAGCATACGAGAAAGAGGCAGCCATCGCATGCCTCTCCGCCCACGTACCGCAAAACACTCCGAACTCTCCGGAGTCTCCGCCGCAGAACGCTCAAGAAGTGCAACTCGCTAGAAATAAACTCTCTCCGGAGGGTATGGAGGCTACGGAGGGTTTTGCATCCCGACCCCGGCTCGACGGTAGAGCCAACCATGAACCATCCGGAAGCAGTGGACTCGATCTTTGGACCTTGGGCAGCAGGGGAGCTGTGGTACTGCCGCCAGCCGCTGAAGATGTCTGTAGCAGCAACGACGGCATGGTGGAGGGGGAGATATGACTGCCATCGAGCTGTTGCACGCTGTCGAGAGAGTCGGTGGGTCGCTGGCACTGAATGGCAACCAGATCAAATACACGGTACCCAGACCGGCGGTGTGGCTGGTTCACCCAACTCAAAGAGCACCGGGAAGAGCTGATCGGTCTGTTGAGAGAGGAACGAACGCCTCCGCCGATGCCACCGGGCGTGCGTTTACTAAGATGGGAACCGAAAACACCTCCCATCGCCGTTGTCCACATGGGGATCGTTGGCAACATCTACAAGTTCGCTGCAGCTACGCTATTGCAGCTGCGGGCTCGGCTGGACGGTAAGGACTATCTTGCAGGGAATTGGTCATTGCGTGAGCTCGTCGATCGTCTGGAGCAAGTCGGAGTCGTAGTGGAGATCGAAAGCACGAAATCCAGCGGTCTATGGAAATGAAGCTTCTAACTACCAACGCGGTTGCCGAGATGATCTCAGTTCCTGGCGGCACGCTTCGATATTGGCGCAAGGTCGGCCTCGGACCTCCTTGGGTCAAATTAGAAGGATCCATACGCTATGCGGAGGAGGATATTTTGCGGTACATTGAACGCAATCGCCGAACTCCTTCCGTGCGGGCATACATGGAGGAGAAAGATGCTGTATAGGCGAGGCAATATCTGGCACTACGACTTCACGGTTGCGGGCCGACGCCGGCGTGGTTCGACTCGCGAATCATCGGAATCTAGAGCGAGAAAGGTCGAATCAAAGTTGATCGCACAAGCAGAGCAAAGGGGAACATCGGCGGTTTTGCGTCGGGCTCCTCTGCTTTCGGACTTTATCCCGCGGTTCCTGAATTGGGTAGATCAGGCCCGGGATCTTGCTCCGAAAACACGTCGTTATTACCGAATCGGGTGGGCCTGCGTTGGCAGGACGCCCCTGGTCGGCATGACGCTCGATCGCATAACGGCAGAGGAGGTGGACTCGTTACGATTTGCGGGGTCGCCTTCTTATGTCAACCAAGCCCTCCGCACCTTACGGAGGCTGCTTGGCAAAGCAGTGGAGTGGAACATAATTGCCGTGGCACCAAAGATCAAACTGCTCAAAGAACAGGGGCGGGAACAAACCATCGAGCCGGACACCGAGGCAAGATTGCTCGCGGTGGCCAAACAGCCGATGAAAGACGTACTCATCATCATCCAGGACACCGGGATGCGACCTGAGGAAATCTTTCGCATTCAGATTGAGAACATCGACTGGACCCGGCGGGTGATCTTCAATCCTCACGGCAAAACCAGTGCATCAAGGCGAAGGGTGCCGATCAGCGAACGCATGTTCAATCTTTTGATGCTTCGCTGCGCCGGCAAACAGGATGGTTGGTTGTTTCCTTCGTCGAAGGCGGAATGCGGTCACCTGACGACCGTGGCCAAACAGTTTCGTGAAGCACGTCGCGACGCTGGCCTACCCGAGTCGTTGGTTCTCTATTGCGCCCGCCATACTTTCGGTACGGCAGCGTATGAAGCAACCGGAAACCTGGCGATGGTCATGAAAGTCATGGGCCACACGGATGTACGTACCTCAATGCGGTATCAGCATCCGGGGCTCGAATCGATACGCGAGGCCATCGATCAGCGCAATCTACGTCACAATCCACGTCACAGTGGATTGGGCGTGCAGTGAGAAGCAGGAGTAAGTCGTTGGAAAGATGGAGCCGACGACCAGAGTTGAACTGGTGACCTGCCGATTACGAATCGGCTGCTCTACCAACTGAGCTACGTCGGCCCAGCTTCGATTCTAAATGGGGGCGGAGGTAGCGTAAAGGGTAGGACTGCCAGGCTGACCTTCCGACGAGCGGCTCATGGCCCCGGAGAGCGTGCCGCTGCTAAATGCGCTGCGGAGCTTTGCTCCGCATGGACGGGCGAGGGCGCCCTTCCCCACACGAGCAGTCCCTACTCAAACTGCGCTGACGCTTCTTACTTCTCTCTCGTACTCGCGGTCGGACTCGGCTGGCAGCAGCACCCAGAGGGTGTAGATGCCAAGGGCGGTACCGAAGGGGACGTTGAAGAAGAGCGAAACAAATCCGAGTGCGACGGCGAGCGTGCGCGCCCAAGGTTCTCGCTGCAGCAAACCCCAACCAACGACGAATCCCGCGAAAGCTTTTACGATCACTACCGTTGCAATGAGGCTCAGCAAGGGATGCAGGAACGCGGGCCGCTCGGGATGGGTCCCCAGATTGAAAACGGTGTTGGCTACAATATAAGAGGCGACCGCCATCAGGCCATCGAGTGCGGAAAGCGCCAGCCAGAGAATTCCGAGCAGTCGAACGTGCTCCCGGACGCGGTTACGTTGCGGAAATCCCAGCAGCGGTCCCGCGACTTCTTTTCCGCACCGGCTGCAAAAACGCTGATCTCCTTGTAACGTGGCGCCGCATTTATCGCAGAACATGATTTCCTCCCGGCTGAACTGCCGTCGTGCGCTTACAAATTGAATACGAACTATAACGCTGGACCGTTCCAACAAAACAGCCGATGGATGCGACGAGTTCATGCGATGTGACACGATCGGCGGGCGAGGACGCCTGCCCCACACGAGCATGGGAGCGCAAAATGAAAAGGCCGCCCGGCAACTTGGGCAGCCTTTTCTTTCAAGGGAGAATAGTTCTAACGGAGATCAAAACCGTCAAAACTTTCTGGCGAAATCTTATGAGCCTAAAAAGGGGGGTGTCAAGAAATATCTCGGAAATAAGCACCTTCATTTTCAATGACTTAGAAAATAGGTTAATAGTCCCTGTGGGATGCTCATTGTGAGACAATCCCGCCTTCAGATGACCTTAACCCGCTTTTATTGATGGACTTACCGTGTCACCAAGGGGGTCGGGAGGGGTTTCCGAGAGGTGGAGCGAGATAAACTCGCGAGACTCCGCCCGGTCAAATCCGCGACCGGGGAACAGTCGTGGGGCAAGGATGCGAATGCCACCAAAGGCTACACCGGCGACCAGTGCGAGACCAGCAATGATCAAGCTGAGAATGATGCCGTTCATCACGATCTTCGCCATGGTCGCGCCCTTACCGAAAGATGTGTTCTCGTTCCAGGTAACGTTGGCATCGTAGTTCACGGAAGCGAGCAGCGCCTTAGCCTCATCTGGTGAGAGCGGACCAGCAGCGATCACCACCATGGGTCCGGTGCGCTTATCGAAGATCGGTCCTTGAAGAATCGGGAGCGTAATCGCGGCGTGCGAGTCGTTGGTTGCTTGCGAATTTCCCTGGCGTGCAGCCTCAATGCGCCGCAGATGATCAGCTGCAATCTGCGGAGTCGGATAGGAGATCAACATCAATGTGGCTTCGCCGGCTGAGCTGTTGTAATTTCCAATAACCACCTCGGCGCCAAGATTGAAGTCCACCAGTTCCGCTGGCACGGGAGCGTCGATCTTTTGCAGAACTGCCGGACCAATTGCGTATTTAGCCGTGTTTTTCACATACGATTGACTTGGCAGGTATGTGGGCAAATCCGGCAAATTGCGGGTATTGCCGAGCGGGAGCGGAAAGCCCTCTGCGAGTTCGCGCAACTCGGCGGCGGACATGGCAGACAGCTGCTGAAACACAGCGTCGACCACGATGTTGCCCCGGTAGAACAGCACGCGTTCGTTCATCGAGGCAGCGCCGTCCCCGATCTGCTCAGTCACCATCTCCCGCGTCTTGTAAAAGGTGTAGGCGCCATAGGCTCCGCTGGCATCGGCGAACCGAGCTGCCTTGAGAGCCAGTTTGCGGCCGTCGTCGCGGGTGTAGGTCGCGGATTCGAATCCGGTAAAGCCGTATTCTTTGAGAACGGCTGTATTCACGGGGTCTGCAACCGCAGGGTCATTGCTGGTTCTTGCCGAACCTGAAATCTGCCAACCGCCAAACTGCTGGGGAAGTATCGAAGAGCTCGCGTCGTTAGCGAAGCTGGGCCCAGTCAACGATATTGCAAGCGCAAGAACAGGAATAAGCTTAAAAAGCTTCACCAAGGCGGAATAGGCAGGGGACGACACAATCTTATGTTAATTAGACTACCGGGGAGCCAGGAAAGTTTCCAGAGCAGAGTTCCGCGATCAAGTCACACTGCCAGATACCCTCCGTCGACCGGGAATACCGATCCGGTTACCCAGGAAGACTCGTCGCTGGCAAGGTAGACCGCGAGCCCGGCGATATCCTCCGGCTGCCCCAAGCGGCCGACGGGATGCACGGCGATTCGCTCCGCCCGAACCGAATTCGGATTCGGGGCCTTGCTGATGACGGCGGCAGTGAGATCCGTTTCGACGAATGAAGGGCAGATGGCATTTACCCGGATATGTTCGTGTCCGTGGTCGATGGCCATGCACTTGGTGAGCAGAACCACAGCGCCCTTCGAGGGCGCATAAGAGGCGCGGTTGCGAGCTCCGTTGATTCCCAGGACCGAAGCCATGTTGATGATTGACCCACCTCCAGCTTTTCGCATCGCGGGAAGCACGGCGCGGGAGAGCAGCCAAAGCCCGCGAACGTTGACATTGAAGGTCTCGTCCCACTGTTCCTCCGTGATCTTCTCGGCGGTTCCAATGTGAAGGACTCCAGCATTGTTAAGCAAAACATTGAGGCCGCCGAAATGTGCCACGGTCTGCTCGACAACGCGGGCAATTTCATTCTGGACCGACACATCCGCCGCCAGGACGAGAGCCGAGTCGCCGATCTCTCGCGCCGTTTCTTCCAGCCGTTCTTTTCGGCGACCGACTAATGCGACGTGAGCGCCTTCGCGTGTCAGCGCGACGGCACAGGCACGGCCAATACCGCTGCCCGCACCGGTTACGACGGCGATCTTGTTCTTAAGTCTGGATCCCAAGGAAACTAGTGTAGACGATTAGAAGCTAGCAGCCCCAGTCAGCGCAATGTCTCAGAAAACAATATCAATACTAGCGCGAACTGGCTCGGCGTTCGAGATGCTCCCGGCGCATTTGACGGCGCTTCCCGGCGTCGTCATACCGGCGGCGCTGATCTTCTGTTTCAGGAATGACGGCAGGGACCTGAATGCGCCGTCCGCCGGCGTCGACGGCAACGAAGGTCAAGTACGCAGAACTCACGTGCTTGCAATCGTCGAGGATATAGTTTTCCACCCAGGCTTTTACACCCACCTCCATCGAACTGCGGAACACACGGTTTACCGAGGAGCGCAGGATGACCAGATCCCCAATGTGTACGGGAACCCAGAAATCCATGTGATCAATGGCCGCCGTGACTACATAGTTTCGGGAGTGGCGATGCGCGGCCATGGCACCGGCGAGGTCGATCCAATGCATAAGGCGTCCGCCGAGCAGGGCGCCGAGCGGGTTGGCGTCGTTGGGTAGAACAATCTCGGCCATCTCGGATTGCGAGTCCCGGACGGGGCGTGGCAGTGCAATGTCGTTGTTCTGGTTCATGGAGGTCCGATTAATGGAGTTGTGCCCGACGTGAGGCCCGCTGTGGCGGGCTGGATTCTACGCAGCAAGTACGATTGCAAATAACATTCTGCCATTTTCTGAATGCGCGGGTCGGTGTGAGAAGAGATCCACTGGCTCGACAACAAATCATATTCCAGCGTTCCATGGCCCGCGGGGCAATGTCCGGACTCGTGAACGAACCAAAGGCTCAGCCGTGCTCCATGGTCGCGAGCGATCGAAAACCGTACGGCATCGGAAGTACGATCCTCGGGCAGCCGAGGACAGGCCGCAGCGTAACCCAGATTGCAAAGTTCCCGCAGCTCCTCATTCGTTGGTTGTGCGCCTTCGTGCCCCGGTGCGGAACAGTGGCCAATCCATCCGCCGCCCAAGGGAAGCCGCGACGGATGAAGCCAGCCGCCATCTTCGAGTTTGCTCGTCGGCATAAAGAATGGACATGCCATTCGCGAAGACTCCTGTTGAGGAATGAAGGCATTGTACTCAGCGAAGAAATAGATCGCTAGTGCTAAAGGCAATTCGCTGGGAAAATTGACTCGCCGCTTATAGTAATCTCGTGCTTGAGTGGTTAGGCTGAGAGCTGAAAATCACAAATGACGCTGTAGAGACGTAGCTAGCTACGCCTCTACAGTCGGTCGGATTGCTGAGGGCTGAGAGCTTACTTTATGGACCGACTTGCAATGCTCAACGAAATTCTTTCGCAGAGCCCTGACGATGCGTTCGCGCGTTACGGCCTCGCCATGGAGTACTCGAAAGCGGGCGAAGTTGAACGCGCGCTGGAGGAGTTCGCAAAGTTGCTGTCCACTCATCCCGACTACACGGCGGGATACTTCATGGCAGCGCAGACGCTGGTCAGTGCAAACCGAGTGGACGAAGCCAAGAGAATGTTGGTCGACGGAATCTCGTCGGCGAGGCGCACGAGCAATTCCCATGCGCAGTCTGAGATGACCGCAATGCTAGATGAGCTGAAATAACCTACTTACGCTTTTGAACCATTTTCATCATCGACAATTCGACAAATCCCGGGAACAGCTGATAGATTTTGATCACCGGAATCATCGTCCAGGGGACAACCACTTCCCGCTTTTGTTTCAAATACCCTCGAAGCACAGCCTTGGCAACACGTTCAACGGTGATCCCTCGGACTCGACCGGGCCGTACTTGTTTCGGTTCCTTGCCTTTGACTGCATTGGCGCCGAAGTCGGTGCGCACGTAGCCGGGACATACGGTCAGCACATTTATCCCGGAGCTCCTGAGTTCGATTCGCGCACCCTTGCCGATCGCGTTCATGGCGAACTTAGTGGCACTGTAGACCGCATGAAACGGGATTGGAATATGCCCTGCGACGCTCGATATGTTGATGATCGACCCCGAGCCTTGCTGCTTCATCACCGGAATCACAGCCTGCATGGCTTCGACCGCCCCGAAGAAATTGGTTTCAAAGGTCTCGCGACACGCGGCCATATCCACGTTAGCGACGGAATCCAATATTCCGTGGCCGGCGTTGTTAATCCATAGGTCGATGCGCTGGAAGTGGTGGAGGGTAAGGCCGACGACGCGATCAATCTCCTCGCGATTGCGCACGTCGCAGGCCAGCGCTAAAGTGCGTTCGCTGTGGCCGACCCGCCCGCGGGCCGCCTCAGCCCGCTCCGCGTCGCGTGAGAGCAGCACGACGCTTGCTGCATGGTCGGCGAAGATTTTCGCAACCGCCTCGCCGATGCCCATGGATGCGCCGGTAATTACGACAACCTTCCCCGAGACTTGCATTTTGCTCGACCCCATTTCGAGCTTCTATGCTTCTCGCGCTCTCAAGTCAAGCCGGTGAGGTCGAGCTCTGGCGTACAATCCTAGAAATTCGCGCCGTGAAGGATCTCGGAGGCTGTTCTTGCGCATACTGCTGCCGCTGTTTCCCCTCGACCTGGTTCTGCTTCCGGGCACACCGTTGCCGCTGCACATTTTCGAGCCTCGCTACCGAGAGATGATTTCCGAATGCCTCGATCGCAACCAGCATTTCGGCGTGCTGCGAGGCAAGGATCAGGAACTCGCCGAGATCGGTTGCACAGCGGAAATCCTGACGGTCACCAAGAAATATCCTGACGGGCGCATGGACATCGTCACCGAGGGCCGCGCCCGCTTCGAAGTCCTGCAACTGAACCAGGAACGATCGTTTTTGCAGGCAGAGGTTCTCTACCTCCACGATGAACCCGGGGTCGCGTCGCAAGAGCAAATCGTGCAAGCGATGAAGCTCCACGGCGAGATTATGACCCTGGCCGGAGCGGAGCCGGAAAAATCCTCGGAAATCGACGAACGGCAACTCTCGTTTCATCTGGCCGGATCGCTACCCCTTGATCTTGATTTCAAACAAGCGTTGCTGGGGATGAAATCGGAATCCGAGCGCTTGCAGGCCATCATTTCGTTCTTCGAAACCATCTTGCCCACGATGCGCCGCACCGTGCACGTGCGCCGCAAAGCCGGCGGCAACGGGCACGCGGGGTAAGATTGGAGGCGGGCGTATAATCGGGATCAGAAAGCTGTTCTCCCTGGGGGTTTTTTAATCATGAGTCTTCCACGGACGCTCGGCGAGTTACGCCACAGTCCATTTTCCGAAGAACAACTGCGAAGCCGGCGCGTGAAGGACGAATTGCGCGACAACCTGATGGCGAAACTTCGCCAGGGGGGACCGATATTTCCCGGAATCGTCGGCTATGACGATACCGTGGTGCCGCAGATCATTAATGCCATTCTTTCGCGGCATAATTTTATTTTGCTGGGACTTCGTGGCCAGGCCAAGAGCCGCATCTTGCGAGCTCTGACCACGTTGCTGGATGTCCAGACACCTTACATCGCAGGCTGTGAGATTCATGACAATCCCTACTCGCCCATCTGCCGCCGCTGCCGGGACGAGGTTGCGAAGCACGGCGACAACACACCCATCGAATATCTTACGCAGGAAGCGCGTTATGTCGAAAAACTGGCTACGCCCGATGTGACCATTGCCGATCTGATCGGGGATATCGATCCCATCAAAGCGGCACGGGGCGGCCACGAACTGGGCAGCGAGATGACCGTCCATTACGGGCTGCTGCCTCGCGCCAATCGTGGCATCTTCGCGATTAACGAACTGCCGGACCTAGCCGGGAAGATTCAGGTCGGTCTGTTCAACATCATGCAGGAAGGCGATGTGCAGATTAAGGGTTATCCGATCCGCCTGCCGCTCGACGTCGCGCTCGTATTCAGTGCCAACCCGGAGGACTACACCGCTCGCGGCAAAATCATTACGCCGCTGAAGGACCGCATCGGCTCCGAGATTCGTACTCATTACCCGGCTTCGATTGAAGAGGGCATTGCCATCACCAGCCAAGAAGCCTGGACGCAGCGTGATGGCTACAAGCTGCACATCCCTAAGTATGTGCAGGAGGTCATCGAGCGAGTTGCCTTTGCCGCCCGCGAGGACAAAAAGGTTGACAAGCGCTCGGGAGTGAGCCAGCGTCTGCCCATTTCCTGCATGGAGAATGTGATCTCAAACGCCGAGCGCCGCGCTATCCGACATAGCGAGAAGCTGGTGGTGCCACGCATAGGGGACGTTTATGCGGCCATGCCCGCGATCACCGGCAAGCTCGAACTGGAGTATGAAGGCGAGATGAAAGGCGCGGATCATGTAAGTCGAGAACTGATCCGAACCGCCATCGCCAAGACCTACGATGGATATTTCAAAGGCACGGACATGAACCAGATCGTGCAGTGGTTCGACCTCGGCGGCGAGATCCAATTGGCCGATACGGCCGGTGCGGGCGAGGCCCTGCAATCGCTGCGCGGTATTCAAGGTCTAATGGAGAAGTTGGTCAAGCTGAACGTGGGACCGAAGGAGAACCCGGAGTCGCAAGTGTCGGCGGCAGAATTTGTGCTCGAAGGTCTACACGCGCACAAACGCATCGGACGGAATGAAGAGCGTCTGTTCACCGCCGGAGAAAAGCCGCAGAAAGTCGCGGAAAAGCCATTCGAGCGGGAAGATCCGCCGTTCCGCGGCAGAAGGCCGTTTAATTAGCTATTTGGTCGTTCGTCGTTGG
>Ga0210405_10001646_pt1 | contig 24811 bp, 17 predicted proteins | sample IncBWH11MmetaG_FD_155492 | JGI IMG/M metagenome (GOLD analysis project Ga0210405, IMG submission 155492) | Forest soil microbial communities from Barre Woods Harvard Forest LTER site, Petersham, Massachusetts, United States - Inc-BW-H-11-M | ecosystem: Environmental > Terrestrial > Soil >... | reverse complement strand
CTAGTGTCCTGAGTCAGAAATTCGCGTACAATAGCGACCCAGGGCCTCGAGGATCTCGTCGGCGGTTTTCCGCCAGTGGAATGGCTTGGGTTGACGGTTGTATTCGATGAGGTAGGTGCGGATTGCCGCTTCCAGCGCCACGGTGCTGCGATGGACGCCGCGGCGAAGCTGCTTCTCGGTAAGGAGACCGAACCAGCGCTCGACGAGATTGATCCAAGAAGCACTCGTGGGGGTGAAGTGCAGATGATAGCGGGGATGCCGAACAAGCCAATTGCGGACGAGTTCGGTTTTATGGGTCGAGGCGTTGTCGAGGATGAGGTGAATGTCGAGATCATCGGGAACCGCTTGGTCGATCGCCGCCAAGAAACAGCGGAACTCCTGCGAGCGATGACGACGGTGAAGTTGTGCCAGAACCGTTCCCGTTTGGACGTCGAGAGCAGCGAAGAGATCGGTCGTCCCGCAACGCTTGTAGTCGTGGGAGCGTCGCTCGGGAGTCCCCGGGCGCATCGGGAGGAGTGGTTGCGAGCGATCCAAGGCTTGAATCTGGGTCTTCTCATCGACGCACAACACCAGTGCACGGTCGGGAGGATCCAGGTAGAGACCGACGATGTCGCGCACCTTCTCGATGAACTGCGGATCGGTGGACAGCTTGAAGGTTTCACTACGGTGGGGTTGCAAACCGAAGGCTCGCCAAATGCGGCTGACCGCACTCTGGGTCAGCCCGGAGCGCTGAGCGAGAGACCGCGTGCTCCAATGCGTAGCGTCCGGAGGGGAGGTTTCCAGCGTCAGGGTCAGCACGCGCTCGACGGCGGCATCGGAGATGCTTCGCGGCGCGCCTGGACGAGGTTCGTCGAGCAATCCAGCCAGCCGGTCACGGACAAACCGCTGTCGCCACTTGCCGACGGTCTGATGGGTGACTCCGAGCGCCGCCGCCACTCGCTGGTTCGAGTGGTTCTCCGCACATGCCAGGACGATCCGCGCCCGCAACGCCAGAGCCTGCGCCGTCTTCCTGCGGCGCGCCCATTGGCTCAGAACGGTCTGTTCCTCCGAGCTCAACACCAAGACTGCCTTCGGTCGGCCGAAGCCCATAGGCGATTCTCCCCTGTTTTGGGGGAGAACGCTCGAAGGCGCTTACTTATTCCGCGAATTTCTGACTCATGACACTAGGCGATCTCCTGGACGACCTGGTGCTGTCCACCTTCGCCGGCCGCAACCTGTTCTCCGAGCCGGCGCTGGCCCTGGTGGGCGAGCTGGCGCGCATCTACGGCCTGGACCAAGGCGAGCACGCCCCCGCCGTCCTTGGCGCGCCAGCGAAGGAGGGCGAGTAGCGATGGGCCTCTTCGACACGGTGATCGTTGACGTGCTCGCCGCCGACTTCCAGACCAAGCAGCTTGGCGAGAACATGCTGACCTACCGCCTGGGTGAGGATGGGCAGCTGGTGGCCCCGGGCGGCGCCGTGGTGGCCTTCCACGGGCTGCTTCACGTGCTCGGCAAGGGTGGCGCCGAGTTCATGACCGTCTTCACCCATGGGCGCCTCGAATCGCTGGACCCTATCGTCGGGAAGGCTTCCGACACCTACCGCTGTCTCGGGCGAGGGTTGCTCTGGACGCGGGATTCCTGGTGAGCTGATCCCCCCGGTTCCGCCGGCCGGCGAGGCTCCCCGGATCGACGCCTTGCCGGCCGGCCCCTTGAAGGGGTTCGCATGAAGTCCATCCACACGCCCGAGTACCGCCACCTGCTCGCGAGGCTCCGGGCAGCCCGCAGGGCGGCGGGACTCACGCAGGCGCAAGTCGCGGAGCGCTTCGGCCGGCCGCAGTCGTTCGTGTCCAAGTGCGAGTCCGGCGAGCGGCGCATCGATCCGACGGAGCTTGCAGCGTTCGCCAGCCTGTTCGGGAAGCCGCTCACCTCGTTCGTAGACGTGTAGTTTCGCCTTCACGCACAGACCGTCAGCGATATCATCGAGCTAGAGCAATATCGCAATGACCTTGACGCCAGGTGTGCTCGACTTGTATCGTCGATCCGCACATGAGACTAGCCTTTCTCGGAGATGCACTCGACCACTGGAAAGGTGCGGTGCTGTCGCAAGCCGGTAGCGGATGCTTTCGCGATCTCTCTATCGACGCCATGTTGACGGACACCTTGCTGTGGCAAGCGCCTCACCTACAACTCTATGCGAATCTTCTGCAAGTTCAGGTCGAACAAATTATCGAGCATCAGGCCAATATCACCAACCAACGCGGCGCGTACTTCAACGAGCTGGTGGGTAATAACGGGGACTTGTTCCTCGATCCAGACACGGGGATACGCACAGGCTGGGTGTTTCATCGAGAGCGTTACATTGAGCCGCGCGAAGTAGCCAGCCTCCTGGCTGCCGCCCCAGCGCGCCTTTTAGTCGTGTACCAACACGTCCGCCAAGCGCATGTCCGAACTCGCATAGGGAGAGTCGCGTCAGTCCTCTGTGCAGTTGACGCCGCGGTAGTAGGCTGTTCCTGCGAATCGGCGACCGCCGCACTGCTCTTCTTGTCCCACAGTCCTGATCGCGTACAATGCGTATATCACGCACTCGGAGCATTCTTCGGACCTTTCGCAGACGAAAGAGTCATTCAGTGGCCGCACGCACCACAGCCAGACCAGCGATGAAACGGACAAACTCCGTGAAGTGCTCGTTTCTCCACGCAAGCGGACTTGCCGCGTCTCTTTGGCTGATCGTCGGCATGACTGTCGGATCGCTCGCTGCGGTGAGCCAGGAGCCGCATTCCGGCTCGTCCCCTGTCATCGCTAAGCACTACGAATCGCCCCCCGCCGGGCCTGTCCTCGCGCTTGTAGGGACCGCTCGACACTAAAGAAGACAGATGACCAGAACCTTCGATCAGACCTATGAAATCATCCCTGGACCAAGTGCGGAGGAATTCCAGTCCTATGCGCAGAGAGTTGTCCTTGAGAGGCTTTCCTACTGGCAGACCTGGGCGCGGCGCGGTGCGCTCGGGATGATAAATACAGGAGATCGGGAATGAGCAGTGGCGAGCCCTTCCTTGCGCCGGTGTCGCCCCGCTCGGGAGCGGCGCCGGTCCATAGAGGAAGAGCGATAGCGCAATAGGCTTGCGGCGGCGGCGAGGACGCGGATAGCCTGATCCCGAAGAGCCTAAGTTCGATCAGCTACCCGCTACTGCGACGGAGGATACGGCAATGCGGATTCCTTTTGGCTTGGCGTTGGTTCTGATGTTCACGTGTCTTCGCCACAACGCTAATGCAGAGGTAGTTAAGGACATGGCTGGCTGGCAAGGTACTCGCTGGGGCATGTCTCCTGCTCAGATCAAGAACCTAAAGCCCGACTTCACCATCGGTAAGGACAGACTTGGCGCCACGGCCGGAAGACTTCCGGATGAAAACCTCGTCCACACATCCTTCGAGGTTGAGTTGGGATTCGCCGGAGTAGGCAGCATGCTGGGGCATCGAGCTGGTAGCACGGAACCTGATGCACCTGCGCCACCGGAGAGTGAGTGGAAGCTGGCCGAGGTGACACTGAGCGGCTCGCCCGATGCATGCTACCGCGTGAATGAACCGCTGATCGCAAAGTACGGCCAGCCAACGAAGGTTGATGGTGATGGGCACCTCACGCTTTGGATAATGCCAACTACAACAATTCGCCTGATCCATTATCCGAACATTTGCTTGATTGTGTACCGGCCTACGCCCAAAGGCGACGGTCTGTAGGAGAAGGTGCGGCTCGCGAAGCGCCTTACCCTCGATTACGAGCGCCGGAAGAGTCAAATGATTACAAAGTGGTCAGTGGGATTGGCTGGTGATCGCTCTGCATTGGAGATGTTTGCTGAGGTGTTTAGCGGTGGTCGCGTAAGGGTGGTAAAGGAGGACGCAGCGTTCTTGCTGGTCACAGACGATTTCATGCGGTTCAAGGATGCGACGCAGGTTATGCTTTATGCTGAGCGTTTATTAGAACGCTTTATGGGAGTTGTGCGATTACATGGTGGCTATTATAACGAGGTGAGAGTTGAAAGCGCACTATGGACAGACCAAAGCGGCAGGAGCGGGGGATGCAGGTGGGTGCAAATAACAGGTGGATGCATATCAACAGCGACAGCCGGGCGATTGCGACAGCTTGCGGAAATTAGCACGATTGATGGACGACAGGTCACACGAGAGGCAATTATTATGGACCTTGTATCGCGCGAGCCAGCTATCCAGGCATTGGTGGCTCATGCTGCAAGGTGGAAGTCGGGGTGGCCTGGGTGGGATGACCTGTGGAGGGTTTATGAGATTGTACTTGAGGTCTGTGGGAGGGAAATCCCCAAGCAGAAAGGGCGGAAGGAGAAGCTTACGAAGAAGATTATGGCGCTCGGATTGTTAACTGATGAACAGATAGAGGATTTTACGAGTTCGGCGAATTTCTTTCGGCACGGAGCAGGTAAGAGAAAGAGTAATAAGCAGCGGATTTCGTTGCCCATAGCGGCATCGTGGATGGCTGAGTTGGTTGCACGGTATCTTGAACACTGTATGCAAGGCGCTGGAGAAGAGTAGCTCGCCTGGCGCGACGGCCGGTCACGGTCGAGCGGCTAGCGAGGTGCACTCTTATCGCACTAGGTAATGCACGATCGGGGTCGAGTTAGTAATCTTTTTAATATTTATCGTATGCGCGGTCGCAGAGTGTCGCAGGGTTGCGACTGACTCTCGGGCGTGCTTATCTTTACTGAGTTCCTCCTTCATTGTCGCAGGTGTCGCAGTCGCAGAGCACGTACTCCTCCGCGCGGCGACCCGGTTGCAGAGACGCCCTCACCAATCCGGCAGCTGCGAGATCGTTCAGGAGTTCACATGCTCTGGAACGGAACCGGTAGGGGCCGTTTCGGGAGAGGTCGCGCAGGGTGGTCTTTCCTCCCCGATTCGCGATCCAGTCACACACAGCCCGTCGCTCCCGCTCCTGTTCGTTCTCTTCTATGCCGCGATACACCCGCCTAGCTTGTCCCTCGAACCAACCGCTTAGCGCGATTCCTGCTTTCATTTCCTCGACGCCTACAGCGGCGGCTTGCGGATCGCTCGCGAGCTGCGGCTTCAAACCAGCTTGCCGCCACGCTCGCGCGACGACCGTATGCTGCAAACCCAACACCTTGGCCAACTTGCGCGTGCTCCAGTGGGTCGAGCCGTCCGGCGGGGCTTGTCGAGTCAAGGAGAGAATACGCGCCTCCATCGCCGGCGTCTCGCGGCCGCTGAGGAATAGCAGCTGGCGATCGGCGGGGAGGCGGCGGATCTCGTCGGCCAGGAGAAGGCGACGGGGGGTCTTTGGACCTGCCCCGGTTCGGTGGACAGTAGACGGAAGGCTGCGGCAGGAGCTTCGCAGGAGCGCCGGCGCTGGCCGGGCACCTGCGGCACTGTGCGCTGCGGCGGGAGCGGGTGCTGCGGCAGGCGGCGGGTGAAGGATAGGAAAGATGGCTGCGGCGAGCGAACGGCGGCCTGGCAGCACCCGGAGCGGGGCGCGCTGATCGAGCAGGCTGGGGCTGGGGCTCGCTGCTCGAGCGCGCTGGCAGCGAAGGCTGAGCGGCGCTGGCAGCAGCGCTGGCAGCGATGCGCAGGCGCCGCTGAGCGGCGATGTGCAGGCGCCGCTGAGCGGCGATGCGCGACCCGGGGCGGCAGCCCGTGGAGCCGATAATTAGTTGCAATGCGACAGCGAGTATGCGATTATACAGCTAGAGAGCGATTCCTGATGCCCACGATGCGAGCGGCCCGGGTGAACCACCGCGAGGCCTTAGGAGGGAACTGTCGTGCGAAGACTGGCTTCGGCTTTAGCAATTGGTGTTTGCCTGCTGCTGGCAGGCCCAACCCCCGGTCGTTCCATACCAATACCCCACTGCCCGCCGACTGTTGAAGGTCACTACGGCGGCACCATCTTCATGTGCTTTCTCACGGCAATTGCCGTAGATGCATCGGGTGGTTACGAGTGCTATTACGGTGATTGCATAACGAATTACAACTAGGGCAGCTGACACGACGATCCTGCAGCGCATTCGCGAGGACAAAGGCCATGATCAAGAGGAGGCAGCTTACAACCGCGTTCGGGCTCGGATGCTGGCTGGTAGCCTGGTCCGCAGTGGCAGCGACCGGTCTGAGGGTGGAGGTGGTAACTCGTGACCTGGCACCAGGGACCAAGGTTTGGCTGGAGGTGCAGCCGGCATACCACCAGCTGATGCGCCCGGCCTCGCCTGCCGAAAAGGCGCTTGACTCCGGCGTGCTACAGCAGGCGAAAGGTGAGTCTATCTGGCAGTTCGACACCTCAGGCAAGGACTCCCCAATCGCGCATGACTTCTCCTTCCCGGTCGATCTCGACCAGACGACAGGCTCGGGTCATCTCGGGGTCATCATGCTCGAGACTCGATTCCGCATCGACGCCCCGGGATCCGAGGAGCGGGTCGGTTATGGAAGGGTCCATGAGATGACGTTTGCAATGCCGGTCTTGGGTGCTGCTCCGCTTACCCGGTGCCTGCGGTTGCGGGAGGCCGGCGGCCGATTGCTGGTCGAGAGTGCGGTCGATTGTCGCGATTCGTCGTTCAAGAAATCTACTCAAGTCCATCTCCCGCCAGCTGCTCCCTGAGGCGCGGCGTACCTTCCGCTCAAGCCGCGGGGTGCCGGGGACGCTCGCCCGGCGAGCTCCGGCCGCACCGCTGGTGGAGCTCGCCGATCGCTGCCACCGCGCACACAGGCGGCCCCAGGTGCCGCAATCGGCGCTCCGTTGTCCGATCGAGTTGACGCTGGCGCAGAGGGCCGTCCGCGGCAGGGCATTTTCTTTGATCGAGCGAGCGCGCCACGTGGGCTTCAGGGCGAGGCGAGTGCGCCGGTGCCAGGGCGAGGTGATTGGTCACGACGACGATTCTGCCAGGTCGGGGAGAGCGGGAGCAAGCAGCGCACGAGGTGGTGGCGCGCGCGCGAGGCAAGAACCCTGATAGGGCAAGGGCCAAAAACCGTGATCGCAGAGAGCGGTGGATCGAGACTCGATCGTGCAATCAGCGACGACTTCCTGCGCGGCCCACAGGAGGAAACGGTGGCAACACCCGACGCGGGCTGAGCGGCGGCCGTGCCTAGCGCACTAAGCCATTACATGATATGGTCGTGAGTGCATGCCCTGACGGCTGGCTCTGAGCCGAGAGGGTGTTGAGGAGAGAGGGCGGGGCGATGCGAGACGACCTGCTATCCACGGCGGAAGCCGCCTGCCATTGTCACCTTTCACCGCGGACGCTCGATGGATACCGGAGGTCCGGTGGCGGGCCGGCCTACCACAAGCTTGGACGCTTGGTCCGCTACAGCATCCAGGATCTCGACGATTGGATTGCCAGCGGCCGGCGGCTGCCGACCGCTCGCGACGGGGGCGGGTGAGCCGCCGGATCGGCGAGGCCGCCTACCAAAGCAAACGCTCATCGCGGCGCGCCACCCGTCGATCAGCATGAGATCGCTCGCTGACTCTCCTTGCATCACCAACTGCGCCAGCCACGTCTCTCTACTTGAGCGAAGCTGTAAAGGGCGCCGAGAACTGAGTACTTAGGTCAACCAGAGCCGTCGCAGCAGCCGATTGACTGGTGAACGCACCCGTGGAGCAAGCGCCGTCGCGGAAGGTCGAGTTGACAGTCAACGCCGCCGGCGCGCCGCTTTCCACGTATACGGTCTGACCAGGCGCTGCTACAGCGACGCCAGGCAGTATTCCGACGCCGTTTCCTGCGTATATGTAAGCTTGACCGGTGCAGTCTGTCGAGAGGAAACCCAGGAGTTGGAACGACGACGGGTCGAACCCGCCCTGCCCAACGCCGATGACGAAATCAACACGACTGAAGCTGAGAGCCACGTATAAGTCAGTGACGTTGAGAACACCAACGACCGTACCGACGCGCTTGCCGTTTGCGTCGGTGACCACCAGCCGATGCTTGACCCCGCCAGCTGTCGCTGACGCCTCTTCCGCCCGGTCGCGGAAAGGTCCAGCGGCGACCGCGGATGGACTCACGAGAGAGAACAACACAGCGCAACAAACGATTGAATAGAAGGTTTTCCAGGACATGATCACGTGCCTCCTGTGGGTAGATCGCTGTTTCACTTGGTAGGCGCTGGCCTTGCCAGAATTGAGCCTCCCTGGCGTCAACAAACACCCACCTCGGACCAGTCTATTTAGCCACTGCTAAAAAGAAGGTTTTCGCTGAGCACAGCGTCAGCACTCCAGCTTGCTCGCACTGTAGCGGCGGAGCGCTCTAGCAGTCAAATAGAACCGTGTGCATATTGCCAGCACAATGTGATAGTAACAAACCCGACTGCCAGGGCCGATCCAATGCGCTGGATGGCGTACCTCACCGCACGGGCGGCCCCGCCCGGCGCGTCGCCTCCTGCGCAACGACGTTGCCGCTTTCGGCCGCGTTCAACACCAAGACGAGCATGTGCCCTGGTTCTCTCTTGCCGTCCTGTCGCCGCTGTTTCCAGCTCCCCCCGGGCGCGGCGGCGCATGATGAAGATGAAGATGCTGCGATCCGGGATCGTTTCGGGCGGCCGCCCGATGATCGCCACCGCTTTGGGCGCCCAGGTCGAGAACCGGCGCGGCTCGCGCTCGTTGCCGACCGTGCGCGCGACGTAGGCCACTGTTGAGGAGAGCTTGAAATAGCATGGTGATGCCGGAGGCGGTGCCGGCGAGGAGGTGTCCGATGGACTTGGCGGGGGTGGGAATGCTGGTGCTGGTCGTCGGTGTGCTGGTCGTCGGCGTGCTGGTCGCGGCGAAGGGCTTAGCGCTGTTCGCCGAGGTGATCGCCGGGCGGCGGATCGCGGAGGCGGTGCGGGCCGGGGATGGGGCGCGGGTGCGGCGGGCGGCCGCCGGCGCGGAGGGCCTGGCCGGGCTGGAACGGATCCTGCGGCGCCTGCCGACGAGCGACTTGATAGCGCTGGGCGACGAGATGGCGGCGGCAACGGGCGAGGAGCGGGGCGCGGAGATCCTCGGGGCTATCGCTGCGGCGGTCGAGCGCCGGGAACAGGTCGCGGCGCGCTGGCGACGGCTACGGGAGGAGTGGGAGGCCCGGCGGGGGGCGGGGGCGTCGAGCTGAGCCGGCGGTGGGCGCGCGGGCTGCCGGCGATGGGCGATCCTCCTCGGCAAGCCCGGGCCGCCCGGGCGTGAAACGCGCCCCCGCTGCGCTGGGCGCCTGCGCCGGCCCGGATCGCCTCGAGGTCACGAAGGCGGGCGGCGCCACTGGCGGGCGGCGCGAGCTCGGAGACGTGCGATGGCGCGGCGTTCGACCTTGAGCACCCCGGCGGCGCTGCCGCCGAGCAGGCGCGCGGCTTCGACCAGGGTCATGCCGAGACGGTAGCGGAGGTAGAGGACCCGGCGCTGGCGGCGCGGCAGATGGCGGCAGGCGAGGTCGAGGTCGAGGAGCAGGTCGCGGCGCTCGTTGACGACGCCGGCGGTCTCAGGTCACGGTCAGCAAGTACTGCGACCACCACCCACTCTACCGCCAGGCCCAGATCTACAGTCGCCACGGTGTGACGCTGTCGTGCTCAACGCTCTGCGGCTGGGTGGCGGAGGCGGCCAGTCATACGTTGAGGCTCGGGATTTTCAGCTGTCAATTTGAGGGGTGACGTACAATGCTCGATTGACACTGCCTCAACACTACTGCGTCGCCTGCGTTCAAGTGGGATCTCGCGGGCCGCCACGGGCCGCGGCGGGTAAGTTACGGCTCGACGGCTAGAGCTCCCGCCCGGCGAGTATGGTCTCTACATCAAGATGGAGACGACCATGGGCGGCGACTGCTACGCGAATTCCTCTCCTCGTGGAGAACTCCTCGGAGCAATGGCACGCAAGGAATGGAAGCGAGTCATGGAGCAAGCCGCTGACAACGGTTGCGGCGCAATCCAGTTCATCGGCGGAGAGCCGACGCTCCACCCTGATATCGCGGACTTGATTTCGCATGCGAAAGCCCTGGGCCGCGGCCGTGCCCACCGGGACCGTTCGCGGCGTGCCGCTCCTGCTGCCGCGCGGGGCGTCGTTGCCGATACCCCGGCGATTCCCATCGTCCTCGGCGATGCCACCGTAGCCCTCGGCGGTCCCTGGAAGTTCCACACCGGCGACGGTCCCGCCTGGGCGAATCCCCGCCTTCGACGATACCGGTTGGGAGAACGTGGACCTGACGCCGTCGCCCGGCGCCAACGATGGGGACGTGGGGCTTTCAGGTTATGTGCGCGGCTGCCAGGGGGGCACTGCAAGCGCCGCCAACCGCGATCTCCTTCTCTCCGTAGAGGCGCTCGGCGATCAACCCCATGCGCCGGCAGTCCTCGATGAGCCGGTTGGAGGCGATGATCGGGTCGGACTCGGCTGTGTAGGTCTTGGCCATGATGTACTTCAGCCAAGGCTCCATCCCCATGGCGTAGACGTAGGCCTGCCGGCAGTTGAAGCGCCGCACGATGTCGATGCCCCGCTCGTAGTTGGAGCCGGAGAGGCGGCGCGAGTGGTCGATCTTGCGGTCGAGGGGCCGGGTGATGAGCGGCCCGTACATCCATGACAGCGGCGCGCCGTCGCACTCCATGCCGAGGAAGAGGATGTCGACGTCGCCGGTGATGCGCTGCACGTGCTGGTAGATGCGTGGCTCGATGTTGCAGGAGTCGGCGGCAAGCAGGATGTTGGCGCCGCCCAGCCGCACCAGGTACGCCATCTTGGTGCGAATGTCGAGATCGCTGTGCTCCCCCAGGAAGGGGATGCCGGTGAGCGTGCCGCCGGCCAGCTCCAGGCTCTCCAGCTCCTCGATCTCGATCACGTTCCGGAAGCCCATGTGGCGCAGCACCAGCCGGAGCGACGGGTCTTGCAGGCCGCCGCCGCCGCCGCGCGGCACGATGACGGTGCCGATCTTGTGGCGCAGCTGCAACATGGTCTCGAGCAGCACGTGGTCCTGATGGTTGTGGGTGATGAGCACGTAGTCGATGCGGTCCGGCAGGTCCGAGTAGGTGTAGCGCGGCAGGTCGGCATGGTACTCGTAGGACAGCACCGGGTCCGAGAGCAGGTTGACGCCGCGCGCCTCGACCAGGATGCAGGCATGACCGAAGTACCGGGTGCGGATGCCGGCGCCGGAGTAGGGCTGGTAAGGGGCCGGCGGCTGCGAGGTGAAAAAGCTGCGGAACAGCTCGTCATGGTCGCCGCTCACCCCGAGATCTTCCTTGATCGCCTGGTACGGCCGCGGCGACCTCTTCATGGCGAACAGCTGATCGATCGCGGGATGGTCGAACGGCCGCTCGACGAACAGCAGGCCTGGCTCGGCGAGCCGCGGCGTGCTCAGCACGAAGGGACGCTCCCTGTCGCCTTCGATCAAGCAGAGGGCGAGGCTCTGCAGCGAGGTGTCGTAGTAGGAGCTCCGGTAGAGGAGCGGCTCGAGCAGGCGAAACGACGGATTGTGGTTCAGGTCGTAGACCAACTCGACGAACCCGCGCAGCGGCTCGGGCACGCGCGAGTACAGGGGCTCCAGCGAGAAGCCTTTCGCCTCCGTGCGCAGCATGCCGTCGAGATCGTTGACGGCGCGCGCCAGCACCAGCAGATCTCCCTGGGAGCGCAAGGTCGTATCGATCAGCTGCGCGATATCCTTGACCCTCTCCGGGCCGTAGCTGATGAACGGCCCGCCGAGCATCGCTGGATTGCGCACCGCCGCCTGGTGCACCTGCGGCGCCTGCGTGAAGGAGCGCATGATGTTGAGGTGGCGCTCGAGCACGTTGCGCCCGGCCGTCACCGGCTGGATCAGGTGGGTCCAGGCATACCAGTTGCACACCAGCGGCTCGGCGAGCACGTTGGGCCTGAGATAGACGTCCTCGGTCATCGTCGGCCTCCTCTGACATCAAGGTGCGGCAACCGCGCCGGCCGGCGGTGCGCTGCCCGCGAGGACCTCGCGCCACGCCGCCAGCCTCCATCCGCCTGCCATCGATCGCGGGCCTCAGCCCCTGGGCAGGCGCGCCGCGGCATCTCGACGCGGCCGGGGAGGCAACCGCGGGGGAGACTCCGGGAAACCGGCCGGAGCCGGCGGCTGCCTGGGCGCCGCGTTGGCGGCAAGACCGCGCATCGCCAGCACGTCGCGCAGGCTCTCGACGTTGAGCGCATACTCCTCGAAGCAGGCCGGCATGGGAAAGCGGGCGAGGTCGATCTCCGCGGTGACGCCCTGCGCCCGGCGGCTCAAGCAAGCATAGAGCTCCTTCTGCTCCGGCGAGGCCTCGGCGACCTCGTCCAGGGAGAGAGCGCTGCGCTGACGCCAGAGCTTGGGATCGATCCTGGCCGCCATGCGCCGGATCCTATCCGCAGCGTCGCCTGGCGCTCCGAGCTCCCGGCCCAGGTGGTCGCTGATGCGCCGGCAGCTCTCGGCCGGCGCGCCCAGCAGATCCTCGTAGGCGATGAACATGGCATTGGTTCCCGCCGTGTCCTCGAGAATGCAACGCATGAAGAACTGCCAGCGTAGGAGGAAGTAGGCGATGGTGCGGAAGCTGCCTTGCAGCTCCGTCGGCACGAGGTAGCTCTGGTACGAGAGCGCCGAAAGGTATGGGTTCCGCAAGGTGATCATGTAGATCGGATCGCGACATACCTGCTGCCAGAAGGGGAGAGAGACGCTGACCAGCGGCTCCTTCCACACCCACGGCCTGCCTGCGACTTCCATTTCCGACACCAGCCGTTGCGCTCTCTCCCGGAAAGCGGGGGATCGCCCGAGCTCGCGCAGGGCCGGGCGGAACTCCGCGCTCCACCAGCCGGTCCCGGTGGCGGCGAACAGCTCGACCAGGAAGTGCTGGACCGGCTTGTATTCCCAGAAGCCTTGGGGGTTGAGCGGGCTCGCGGCGGCGAGCAGACGCTCATCTCCGGCCCAGCACCCCCAGTGCGAGAGCACGTCCGTGAGCATGGACGTCCCGCTGCGGTCCAGGCCCAACACCAGTATGGGCTTAATGTGATGCATGGATGCTGAAGGCAAGAAGGGTCGGGGTCCGCCAAGCGGCCGCCCGCCGATCATCTCCGACTATAACCGAAAACTACGCATCTGCCTACTTGCTCATGCTGTTAGGCGATAATATTGGGTAGTCCCGCTTTCCTTCACAGCGCACACCCTAAATCACAGAGAGTCTCAACAGGTAACAGCGAGCCGCGTGGGAAACGAGAGCCGATCGCCGGGCTCGGGCCGAGGGCTGGTCCGCGGCCACGGCGGAGGGTCTGCCTTGCGACCTAGAGGAGGCGCTAATGACGAGGGAGAGGTTGCGGCCCGATACCCTGCCGTCGCGGCTGCCACCAGCCCTGCTCGAGGAATGGATGCGCGAGTTCTATTTCTCGACCGAGATCGACATTGGCAGCAGCGGCGTCGAAAACTTCTCCGTCGACGACCTCTCCCGGCTGCTCGGCTTCTCGCTCGAGGAGCTGCGGCCGCTGGTGCTCGAGGACAGCCTGACCCTGGGCGGCAGCGGCTTGCGGGAGGCTCTCGGGGAGCGCTTCCTGGCCGGCGACGGCGCGCGCGCGATGGCGACGCACGGGTCGAGCGAAGCCAATTTCCTGCTCTCCCATGCGCTGCTCGGGCCGGGCGACGAGGTGGTGGCGTCGGACCCGATCTACCCCCAGCTCGCGTCCGTCGCCGCGTCGATCGGTTGCCGGCTGCGGCGCTGGCCGCTGCGCTTCGAGCGGGGTTACCGCCCGGATCTCGACGAGCTGAGACGGCTGCTCGACCAGCGGACCCGCATGGTCATCGTGAACTTTCCCCACAACCCGACCGGCGCCTCGCTGACGCCCGCGGAGCAGGCGGCGCTGCTCGACGAGGTGGCGCGCGCGGGCGCCTACCTGGTCTGGGATTGCGCGTTCTCGGAGCTGCAATATGAAGCTCCTCCTATCTCGCAGCGCGCGCTGCTCGAGTACGAGCGCAGCGTCACCATGGGAACGCTGTCAAAGGCCTACGGCCTCCCGGGGCTGCGAGTCGGATGGTGCCTGGCGGCGCCGCCCATCCTCGAGCGCCTGATCCGGGTCCGCGACTACGTCACCCTTCACATGTCCCCGCTGGTTGAGTGGTTCGCGGAGCGGGTGATCCGCTCGGCCGACCGGTTGCTCGCGCTGCGCATCGCGCAGGCGCGGCGCAATCTCGAGGTCGTCGCGGCCTGGATCGGCGAGCACCAGGGCGAGGTCGGCTGGGTGCGGCCGCAGGGAGGCGTCACCGCCTTCCCGCGGCTGGCGCTGGCCGATAGCGAGCCGCTCTGCCGGCAGCTCGCCGAGGAGCACAGCGTGCTGCTCGTGCCGGGCAACTGCTTCGACCAGCCGCGGCACGTGCGGCTGGGTTTCGGCTGCGCCACCGCCGAGCTGCGGGAAGGCCTGCGGCGACTCTCCGTCTGCCTCAGCGAGCCCGCCGGCGTACCAGCGACCACCCTTTCGGGCCGGCAGCGCCAGGAGCACCACGTATGACCTCGACCGCCGCACTCGGCATCGCCACCGCACTCGCAGGAGAGAGCACTGGAATGGGCCGGTTCGTGCTCGCGCCGGCCGAGGTCGATCAGGTGCGCTCGCTGCTCGACGACATCGTGCTGCGCTTCCCGTCGGCGGAGAGCCCCGAGTTCCTCCGCGAGGCGACGGTGTGTGCTCAGGAGCTCCCGCGCCGCCTGCGGCTGTTCCTCAACGACTTCCGCCTGCTCGAGCCGGAGCCGGGCTGCTGCTTGGTCTCGGGATGGCCGGTCGACGACCACAAGATCGGCGACACCCCGCGGCACTGGAAGCACCGCGTCCAGCCGACCCCTACCTTCCCCGAGGAGGCGTTCCTGGTGCTGGTCGGCTCGCTGCTGGGCGAGCCCATCGCCTGGGCAACCCAGCAGGCGGGCTTCCTCATCCACGACATCTTCCCTATCCTCGGCAACGAGAAAGAGCAGCTCGGCACCGGCTCCGAAGAGACGCTGACCTGGCACACCGAGGATGCCTTCCACCCCTGCAGCGCCGACTTCCTGGCGCTGCTCTGCCTGCGCAACCACGACGGCATCGCGACCACCTGGGGCAACCTCGACGCGGCGCAGCTGAGCCCCGGCCACCGCGAGATCCTCTTCCAGCCGCGTTACACCATCCGGCCGGACGAGTCGCACCTGCAGAAGAACAGCGCCTGTCCGGTCACCGACGCCAAGCTTGGCGCGGCCTACTCGCAGATCCAACAGATGGACTCGGCGCCGGCGAAGATCGCGGTGCTCTTCGGCAGCCGGGATCGCCCCTACCTCCGCATCGACCCCTACTTCATGGATCCGCTCGCCGACGACCCGGAGGCGCAGGCGGCGCTGGACGCGGTGATCGCGGTGATCGACTCGCGGATGGACGAGCTGGTGGGCCGGCCAGGCGACATCTTCGTCATCGACAACTTCCGGGTGGTCCACGGCCGCAACCCCTTCAAGGCCCGCTACGACGGCCGCGACCGCTGGCTGAAGCGACTCAACATCGCACGGGACCTCCGCAAGTCTCGCGAGCTGCGGATGGGCGCGGAGTCCCGCGCCTTCCGCGGCTGAGGGCAGTCCGGCGATGAGCTTGGCGCGCGACCAGCCGTCGATACCGTCCGGGGCCGAGCTGGCCGAGGCAGCTCCCCGGCTGCGATTCGCCGACGCCTTCGCGATGGTCGGCCGCACTCCCCACCTGCGGCTGGAGTGCCGCGAGGCCGCGGACGCGGTGATCTTCTGCAAGCTCGAGGGAGCGAATCCCACCGGCAGCATCAAGGACCGGAGCGGTCTGCGCCTGATCCGCGACGCGGTCGCGGCGGGCAACCTGCGGCCAGGGATGACGATCCTCGATGCCTCGAGCGGCAACATGGGCTGCTCCCTGGCCTTCTTCGGGCGCCTGCTCGGCTACGCCACCACCGTCGTGTCGAGCTCGAAGCTCACCGCCGACAAGCACGGTTTCATGCGTTACTTCGGCGCGGCGGTGGAAAAGCTGGGCGACTTCACGATCGAGGGCAACCGCCGCTGCGCCGAGCTGGCGGCCGGCGCGCCGGAGCGCTACTGCTTCCTCGACCAGCTGCACACCTGGGGCAACCCGCAGGCGCACTACGAGACCACCGGCCCCGAGATCCTGCACGCGTTTCCGGAGATCGCGCTGCTGGTCGGCTCGCTGGGCTCCGGCGGCTCGCTCTACGGCACCGCCAGGTTCCTCAAGGAGCAGCGGCCGGAGGTCCTGGTCGCCGCGGTGCAGGCGGCGCCGGGCACGCGGTTGCCAGGCACCGGCGCCTTCGACGACGGCGACTACGTCACGCCGTTCATCGCGAGGGGCTATGCCAGCGGCCTCTTCGACCGCTGCCTGAAGGTGGACGCCGCGGCGGCGGCGGCGCGGACGCGGCAACTTCGCGACCGCGGGGTCTTCGCCGGCCTGCAGACCGGGGGCGTCTTCGAGGCCACGGTCCGCGCGGTGCGCGAGCTCGGAGTGCGGGGCGAGGTGGTGATGCTTTCCGGAGATTCCGGGTGGAAGAACATGGAAAAGCTGCTGGCCCTGTGAGCCCGTGCTCGATGCCGCACCGCCGCGCCAGGCAGTTCGTCCTCTTGGTGCCTGACGGCGCGGCGGACGTCTTCCGCTCGAGCGGGCTCTCACCGCTCGGCTTGGCGCACACTCCGGCAGCCGATCTCGTGGCGCGGCTAGGGGTCTCGGGCTTGATGCAGACGTTCTACCCCGACCTGCCGCGGGAAAGCATGGTGGCGCAGCTCGGCATGCTCGGCTGGTGCCCGCGGCGGCACTACCCCCACGGCCGCGCCTCCTGCGAGCTGCTGGCGCTCGCCGGCACCTACCTCGGCGACCGCGACCTGGCCTTCCGCGCCAACCTGGTGCGGATGCGCGGCCGGGTGCTCGAGAGCTACAGCGCCGGCTGCGTCGAGAGTCCCGCGGCGCGGCCACTGATCGCGCGGCTCGCGCGCGAGCTGGCCGGCGACTTCCCGGATTTCGAGCTCTTCCACAACTCGGACTTCCGCAACACCCTGGTGATCCGGAACGCCGGCATCGAGCCCGGCCAGCTGGTCTGTCCGGAGCCGCACGAGCACCAGGGGAGCGAGTTCCAGCTCCGCGAGCTGGTGACGGGCAAGACAGCGGCGGCGGCGCGGCTGGCGCTGAGGATCAACGCCTATCTCGTCCGCGCCGCCCGGCTGCTCGCGGCGGAGGCGGCGAACGCCCTCTTCCCCTGGAGCGCCTCGCGGGCCTTCCGGCTGCCCTCGTTCGCCGAGCACCGCGGCTTCGACGGGCGGGCGGCCATCGTCGGCTTCATGGATTTCCTGGCCGGCATCGCCAGCGCCGGCGGCATCGATTTCGTCCGCGTCGGCAACGGCCGGCCCAGCACCGACTTCCAGGCCAAGGGCGCCGCCACCGTGCGGCTCCTGTCGGCGGGCTACGACTTCGTGCTCTGCCACGTCAACGCTCCCGACGAGGCCTCTCACATGGGCGACCTCCGGCTCAAGGTCCGCTGCCTCGCTGCCTTCGACCGCGAGGTGGTGAGGCCGGTCGTCGAGTGGTTCCAGCAGCGGCCGGAGCGGCTGGGCGGGGTGATGATCGCGCCGGACCATTACACCAACCACGAGGCCGCCGGTGGGCGGGCGCTTGCCCACTCGCTGCATCCCGTGCCGTTCACCCTCTGGAACGGGCGCGATCGCGACGAGGTGACCGCGTTCAGCGAGGATGCCGCGCGGGCGGGCGATCTCGCCGCCACCCCGGTGAGCCACCTCGAGCTGCTCACCCTGCTCGGAGTTGGGACGGAGGCGACCGCGGCGCAGAGGAGGGCGCGGCCGTGAGCGCTCGCCAGGAGCCCATCGCCATCGTCGGCATCGGCTGCCGGTTCCCCGGCAATGCCGGCGGCCCCGAGGAGCTCTGGGAGCTGCTTTGCGCGGGCTTCGACGGTGTCGTCGAGGTGCCGCCCTACCGTTTCGACCTGGCAGCGGTCTACGACCCGCGTCCCGCCGTCCCCGGCAAGATACAGAGCCGGCACGGCGGGTTCCTCGGACCGGTGGACGCGTTCGACGCCGCCTTCTTCGGCATCTCGCCGCGAGAAGCGGCGCGTGTCGATCCGCAGCAGCGCCTGCTGCTGGAGGTCGGCTGGGAGGCCTTGGAGGACGCCGGCCTGCCCCCCGAGCGCCTGCCGCGCGCGCGCACCGGGGTGTTCGTCGGCATGATGTCGAGCGATTTCGAAGAGCTCACCCACCAGGACCCCGAGACCCTCGACCTCTACGGCCTCAACGGCGCTGGCCGCTACGGCGCGTGCGGCCGCCTGTCGTTCTGCCTGGGTCTCGAGGGGCCGAGCCTCTGCGTCGATACCGCCTGCTCGTCGTCGCTGGTCGCGGTGCACCTCGCCTGCCAGAGCCTGCGCTCCGGCGAGAGCGAGGCGGCGCTCGCCGGCGGCTGCCATCTCATCTTGCAGCCCCACGCGAGCATCGCCATCTCGCAAGGCGGCATCCTCTCGGTCGAGGGGCAGTGCCGCTTCGGCGACACGCGGGCGGCCGGCTTCGTGCGTGGCGAGGGGGCGGCGCTGGTGGTGCTCAAGCCGCTGCGCCAGGCACAGGCTGATGGCGACCGCATCCGCGCCGTGATCCTGGGCAGCGCCGTCAACAGCGACGGCTGCAGCAACGGCGTCATGGCCACCCCCAGCCAGGTCACCCAGGAGGAGATGCTGCGCCAGGCCTACGGCAGCGCCGGCATCTCGCCGGCGCGGGTGCGCTATGTCGAGGCGCACGGCACCGGCACGACGATGGGCGACCTGATCGAGCTGTCGGCGCTGGGCGCCGTGCTGTGCGCCGGGCGCCCCGGCGACCGCCCCTGCCAGGTGGGCTCGATCAAGACCAACATCGGCCACACCGAGGGTGCCTCCGGCATCGCCGGCCTCATCAAGCTGGCGCTCTGCCTCGAGCACCGGCGGATCCCGCGCAGCCTCCATTGCGACGAGCTGAGCCCGGCGCTGCCGTGGGGCCGGCTGCCGCTCGTGTTGCAACGGGAGACGGCGCCCTGGCCGGCGGATGACCCGCATCCGGCAACGGGAGGGGTCAACAGCTTCGGCCTCTCGGGCACCAACGCCCACGCCGTCTTGCAGGAGCCGCCACTGCCGCGGGCAGCGCCGGCGGCAGCGGCGGCCGGGCGAGCCTGGCTGGTGCCGCTGTCGGGGCGGCAGCCCGAGGCCTTGCGCGCGCTGGCCGGTGCCTGGGTCGAGCTCCTGGCGCAGGACACCGCGCCGGAGCTGGCCGACCTGGCCCATACCGCGGGGAGCCGGCGGCGCCATTTCGAGCACCGGCTCGCGGTGGTGGCGCGCTCCCGCGCGGAGCTGGCCGCGGAGCTGCGGCGCTGGCTCGACGACGGCGGCGAGCCGGCGTCAGCGCCGGCGGCGCCGGCCGCCGCCATGGCGGAGCGGGGCAGGCGGATCGCCTTCGTCTTCCCGGGCCAGGGGGCGCAGTGGCCGGGAATGGCCCGGGAGCTGCTCGCAGAGCCGGTATTCCGGGCGGCGATCGAGCGCTGCGACCAGGCCCTGCGCGCCGAAGGCGACGAGGGTCTGCTCGCTCGCCTGGAAGCTGGCGCCGACGGCGACGCCAGCCACTGGCTCGAGGAGATCCACCTCGTCCAGCCGACGCTGTTCGCCATCCAGGTCGCCCTCGCCGCGCTCTGGCGCTCCTGGGGCGTGGAGCCGGCCGGCGTCGTCGGGCACAGCATGGGCGAGCTGGCGGCCGCGCACGTGGCCGGCGCGCTGCCGCTTGCCGATGCGGCACGCGTCGCCTGCCGGCGCAGCCGGCTGCTGCGCGGGGTGAGCGGACGCGGCGCCATGCTGGCGCTGGATCTGCCGCTGGCGCGCGCCGCGGCGGCGGTGACCGGCCAGGAGCAGCGGATCTCCGTGGCGGCGAGCAACGGCCCGGCCTCCACGGTGCTCTCCGGCGATCCCGCGGCGCTCGCGGCGATCGCCGAGCGGCTTGCCGAGCAGGGAACCGCTTGCCGCTGGGTGAAGGTGGACGTGGCGTCCCACAGCCCGCAGGTGGAGCCGCTGCTGGCGCCGCTGGCCGCGGCCCTGGCGGGGCTCGCGCCGCGGCCGGGCGCGATGCCGCTCTACTCGACGGTGGACGGGGCGGCCTGCGACGGCGCCGGTCTGGACGCCTCCTACTGGGCGCGCAACCTGCGGCAGCCGGTGCTCTTCGCGGCGGCGGTCGAGAGGATGCTGGCAGACGGCTTCGCAGCCTTCGTGGAGATCGGCCCGCATCCGCTGCTGATCACCTCGATCGAGCAGATCGCCCGTGCGTCCGGGACGCCGACGCTGGCTGTCCACTCGCTGCGGCGCGGCGAGGACCGCGCGGCGATGCTGGGCTCCCTGGGCCGCCTCTACACCGCGGGGCATCCGGTTTCCTGGCAGGGGCTCGACGGCGCCGGCGCTCGCGTGGTGTGCTTGCCCTCCTATCCCTGGCAGCGCGAGCGTCACTGGCCGCGGCAACCGCCGGCGCCCGGCGCCGCCCGCCGCCCGCGTCCCGGCGGCCATCCGCTGCTGGGACGGCACGTCGAGCTCGCCTCACCCGCAGGGCTGCACGTCTGGGAAGGCGAGCTGAGCGCCCGCGCTCCCGCCTATCTCGGCGACCACCGTGTGCACGGCGCCTCCGTCCTGCCTGCCGCGGCGTATCTCGAGATGGCGCTCGCGGCGGCGCGGGAGGCGCGGCTCGGCGCCGCTCGGCCGCACGCGCCCGGGGCGCCGGCCGAGGCCGCGGACGGACCCGAGCCGGTGATCGTGGACATTCGCTTCGAGAGCGCCCTCGTGCTGCCGGAGGAGCGGGCGAGGGCCGTGCAGGTGGTGCTCGCGGCGCAGCCCGGCGGCGCCGCCCTCGAATTCTTCGGCAGCGACGCCGGCGCCTGGACCCGCCACGCCGCGGCCCGCATCCGCGCGGGCGATGACGCCGGCGCCGCTGCCGCGCCGCTGCCGCCCGCGGCGCTGTGCCGCCGCCAGTGGGCAGAGGAGATGGACGGCGAGGCCCACTATCGCGCGCTGGCGGCGCGCGGCCTCGATTACGGGCCGGAGTTCCGCGGTGTGGATCGCCTCTGGCGCGGCGACCGCGAGGCGCTGGCCCGGTTGCGGCCCGCGCCGCCCGCGGCAGGAGGCAGCGGCCCGGGTCACGGCCATCGGCTGCACCCTGCACTGCTCGACGCCTGCTTCCAGACTCTCGTGGCGGCGTTGCCGGCACGGTGGCGGCAGCGGTCCGCCGATACCTTCCTACCGGTCGCCCTGCGCGAGCTCAGGGTGTGGCGCCTGCCCGCGCCGGGTGCCGTCTGCTGGGCGCTGGCGGCCGTTGCCCCGGCTGCGACCGCGGGCGATGCCGGAGATGCCGGCGAGGCAGCCCTGGACGACGCGACCGTCGAAGGCGACCTCACGCTGCTCGACGACGACGGCGGCGCGCTCGCGACCGCCCGCGGCCTGGCCCTCCGCCGCTTCGCGGCAGACCCTGGCCGCGGCGCCGAGGACTGGCTCTACGAGCTGCGCTGGGACCCTGCGGCACCGCTCACGGCGGCAGCCGCGGCCCCGGGCCTGTGGCTCGTCCTCGCCGTGGAGACGCCATGGACCCGCCGCCTGGTGAAGCTGCTCGCCGGCGACGGCAGCCGCTGCCTGGTGGCGCGGCCGGGCAGCGCCTGGCGAGCGCCAAGGCGCGGCACGGTGGAGCTCGCCCCCGAGGACCCCGAGGGGTACGGGAGGCTGCTCGAGCTGGCCGCCGGCCAGGGACTGCCGCTACGCGGTGTCGTCCATCTCTGGAGCCTGGCCTGCTCGCCGGCCGGGGAGCCGGGGCCGGCGGAGCTGGAGCGCGCGCGGCTGCTCGGCTGCCAGAGCGCTCTCCACCTCGTCCAGGCGCTTGCCGCGACCGGCCTCCATACCCGGCTGTGGCTGGTCACCGACCGGGCACAGGCGCCGCGGGGCTCGGAGGCGGGCTCGCCGCCGCAGGCGCCGCTGCTCGGTCTGGGCCGGGTCATCGCCGCGGAGCATCCCGAGATCGGAGCGGTCCGGGTGGACGTGGACACGCGAGAGACGCCGGAGGCGCTCGCCCGGGAGCTGCATGGCGGCGGCGAGCCCGAGCTGGCGCTGCGCTCCGGCAGCCGCTGGGCACCCCGTCTGGTGCGCACCGCCGTGCCCGGCGGCGGCGGCCCGGTGGCGTTCCGGGCCGACGCGACCTATCTCCTCACCGGCGGCCTGGGCGGCGTGGGGCTGGCGGTGGCCCGCTGGATGGCCGAGCGCGGCGCGCGGCACCTGGCGCTGGTGGGGCGCCACGCGCCGGCGCCCGCGGCGCTCGCCGCGATCGGCGCGATCGAAGCCATGGGCGCCCGCGTGCTGCCGGCCGCGGCCGACGTAGCGTCGCCGGCGGCGGTGGCGGGCCTGCTGCGGCAGCTGGGCGCCGAGCTACCGCCGCTCGCCGGCGTGCTCCATCTCGCCGGCGTCCTCGACGACGCGCCGTTGCGCGATCTCGACGGCGAGCGGTTGCGCCGGGTGATGGCGCCGAAGGTGGAGGGAGCTTGGAACCTGCATGCCGCCACGCTCGACCTGCCGCTCGACCTCTTCGTCCTCTTCTCTTCGGCAGCCTCGGTACTGGGCACCCATGGCCAGGGGAGCTACGCGGCGGCGAATGCCTTCCTCGACGCCCTCGCCCGCTATCGCCGGGCGCGCGGCCTCGCAGCGCTCAGCGTCTGCTGGGGAGCCTGGTCCGAGGTGGGCCTCGCGGCGCGGGACGGCCGCCTCGATCGGCTGGCGGAGCGCGGCATCGGCGGCCTGCCGCCGGCGCAGGCTTGCGCCGTGCTGGGCCGGCTGCTGCAGCATCCCGCGGCGCAGGTGGCGGTGATGGCCGTGGATTGGCCACGCTGGCTGCGCACGGACCCCGCGGCCCGGCGCTCGCCGCTGCTTGGCGTGCTGTCGGGCGCCGCCTTCGACGCCGGCGCCGCTGCCGGCGGGGCGGCCGCCGCCGCGGCGGCGGAGCGCGATCTCCGCCCTGCCCTCGAGCGCGCGCCGCCCGCCGAACGGCGGTCCCTGCTCGAGGCCCGCCTGCGCCGCGAGACCGCCGAGGTGCTGCGCCTGCCGCAGCAGCGCCTCGACGAGGCGCAGGCGTTGATCCGCCTCGGGCTCGACTCGCTGATGGCCCTGGATCTCAAGCTGCGCATCGACGCCGGCCTCGGGGTCTCGGTGCCGGTATCGCGCCTGCTGCAGGGGCTCTCCTTCCGGCAGCTGCTCGCCGAGATCCTGGCGACGATCGGCGAGGCTGCGGACAGCAAGGCCGCGGCGCCGGCGCCGCCCTCCGGCGGCGGCCGCCAGGCCTGGGAGGAGCTCGAGATATGAGCGCCGGCGAGCTGCTGAGCGCAAGCGAGCTGCTCTCCGCGCTGACCCGGCAGGGAGTCCAGCTCTGGGCCGAGCGCGGGCGGCTGCGCGCCCGCGCACCGGAAGGGGTGCTCACGACGGAGATCCGTGGCCATCTCTTGGTCCGCCGCGACGAGCTGCTGGCGCTGCTCGGGCGCACCGGCCAGGATGGCGAGAGCGCCGCCGCCCAGGTCCGGGAAATCGCGACGGCTGCCGGCGGCGGCCGCTCCGGCGACCTGCCGCGGATCGAGCCGGCGCCGGGCGAGCGGTGCGAACCGTTCCCCTTGACCGAGATCCAGCAGGCCTACCTGATCGGCAGGAGTGGCGCCTACGCGTTGGGCGGGGTCGCCTGCCACTCCTACTTCGAGTTCGACGGCCCGCCCCTGGACGTGGAGCGGCTGGCGCGCTCCTGGAACGTCCTCGTCGAGCGCCACGACATGCTGCGTGCCGTCGTCCTGCCCGACGGCCGGCAGCAGGTGCTCGCGCGCGTCCCGGCCTACGACATCGCGATCGCCGACCTGCGCGAGCTCGCGCCGGAGGCGGTCGCCGCGCGTCTCGCCGCCCTACGCGAGGAGCTGTCGCAGCAGGCGCGCGAGCCGCACCGGTGGCCGCTCTTCGAGGTCCGGGCCACCTGGCTGCCCGAGCACGGGATGCGGATCCATTTCGGCATCGATCTGCTGATCGTCGATGCCGCGAGCATCGTGGCCCTCCTCGCCGAGTGGGCCGAGCTCTACAGCGATCCCGGCTTGCCGGTCGCGCGGCCGGAGCTGGCGTTCCGCGACTACGTGCTGGCCGAGATCGCGGGCAGGGAGTCGCCCGCCTTCGCGGCGGCCGAGCGCTACTGGCGCGAGCGTCTGGCCGACCTGCCGCCGGCCCCGGAGCTGCCGCTCGCGCGCGGCCTCGAGGAGGTCGAGCGGCCGCGGTTCGTGCGCCGTGCCGGGCGCCTGGCACCAGCGGCCTGGTCGCGCTTGCGGGAGCGGGCGCAGGCCGCCAGCCTCACGCCGTCGGCGGCGCTCTGCACGGCATTCGCGGCGGTGCTCGCGGCGTGGAGCAAGAGCTCGCGCTTCACCCTGGTGCTGCCGATCTTCCAGCGCCACGCGGCGCACCCGGACGTGGACCGCATCCTCGGCGACTTCACCTCGACGCTGCTGCTCGCCACGGGCGGCGACGGGCCGGACGAGGCCTTCTCCGCCCGCGGGCAGCGGCTGATGGGTCGCCTGGGCGACGCCCTGGCCCGGTCGCGGGTCAACGGCGTGCGGGTGCTGCGGGAGCTGCAGGCGCAGGCGGAGAGCGGCGGCGCCGTGCTGCTGCCGGTGGTGTTCACCAGCCTGCTTGGCCATCGCGCGTTTCAAGGCGCCGCGGGTCCGCCGTGGCACTGGCTCGGGGATCTGGCCTGGGGGATCTCGCAGACGCCGCAGGTGTGGCTGGATCACCAGGTGTACGAGGACCGCGGCGCGCTGTCGTTCAACTGGGACGTGGTGGAGGAGCTGTTTCCGCCAGGCCTGATGGACGAG
>Ga0210405_10001645_pt1 | contig 24830 bp, 20 predicted proteins | sample IncBWH11MmetaG_FD_155492 | JGI IMG/M metagenome (GOLD analysis project Ga0210405, IMG submission 155492) | Forest soil microbial communities from Barre Woods Harvard Forest LTER site, Petersham, Massachusetts, United States - Inc-BW-H-11-M | ecosystem: Environmental > Terrestrial > Soil >... | reverse complement strand
GCTACAAGCGCAACAGCGGCGAAGCTGAGACTGAAATTGTCACCCGCCATGACGAAGGCGAAGAGACGAATGCTCAAGCCCGCGAACGCGAGAGTCGCAAATGCGGCAGTGGCAGCTGCCTGTAAAATACCCCCGATGATGAGGGCGCGCATGTAGCCAAGCTTCAGCGAACAGTATCCGCCGGCTGCGATGCCTGCAAACGTTGCGATGAGCCCGATGGACCCGCGCACCGCTCCGACCGTTTGCTTCGTAAGCCCGAGGTCGTGGTAGTAGGGATTCGCCATCGGGCCCATCATGAAGTCCGGCAACCGGTAGAGGCTGATTGCCGCTAACATTACAATCGCGAGCCAGCCGTGCGCGCGGAAGAACGCGATGAACGGCCCCACAATGGCGTCGAAGAAACGGCGCCAAACTGGCGTTTCACTTCCTTTTTCATGCCGCACCGCATTTGCGCGCTCCGGTTCTTTTGCAAACCAAGTGGCCATTATTCCGACGGCCATACAGGCCCCGTAGATACCGTAGGACATGCGCCAACCCACGGCCGCGGCCACGATGAGGATAACGGAATCCGCACACAGGAGCGCCAGCCGGTAGCTGAACTGATAGGCAGACGCGAGGAGCCCTTGTTCATCTCCGTCGTCTGCTGATTCAATTCGCCAAGCATCAACCACAATGTCTTGTGTCGATGAGGCAAACGCGACGATGAGCGCACAAGCGCCAAGCCGGCCGAGTCCCACATTCGTGCCCGTTGCCCCCATGGCACAAAGCGCAAGACCGACGACGATCTGGGAAAACATCATCCATCCGCGCCGATGGCCAAGCCGCTTAAACAACGGCAAGTCGACGCGATCCATCAAGGGCGCCCAGAGAAACTTCAGCGAATAGGCGATGCCCACCCAGGAAAGAAACCCGATCGCCGTCAGCGAGGTGTGTTCATCGCGCAGCCAGTAGCCGAACGTATTGCCGACCAGATAAAAGGGAAGGCCTGAGGAAAACCCCAGCAGTAACATCGCCACCGTTTTAGGCCGCAGGTAATCGGCGATCCGGTGCTTTTGGGGACTCACGCATTCATTGTCTATTGGAGGCCTCACGAAACTCAACGTTCATGCCGCCGAACGTTGTCCATGCTGGCACTCTCAACGGTTTGCTACGGTTCCGCCGCCGCGGCTTTCGATGCGCGAGTCGTTGTCGCGGCGCTCGGAGAAGTTTCCGCGGTCTTCTCTTCATTCGACGGCCGGGCTCGCTGAATCTTCACTCGGGCAACACGGCGGCCATCCATTTCCACGACGGTGAACCGAAACTGCCCATATTCGAAACTTTCGCCGCCGCGCGGAATAAAACCGAGTTGATCCAACACGAATCCGCCGACGGTCGCATACGCGGGGTCTTCTGGCAAAGTAATGTTGTACTGCGCATCCAAATCGCGAACGTTCAAAGCGGCATCAAAAATCACGGCGCCGTCGGCCAACGTCAGCGGCCGCTCAATGACATCGAACTCATCATGAATCTCGCCGACGACCTGCTCCATGATGTCTTCCAGCGTCACGAGGCCGAGAATGCTGCCAAATTCATCGACAACCATCGCCATGCCAATGTGACGCGTGCGAAGTTCCTGAAGCAGCTCACTTGCAGGTTTTGTTTCCGGAACGATTAGAACTTCACGCAAAATCCGGCGCAGGTCAAACGCGGGTGGCGGAAGATTTTCTTCCAGCCGCCGTTCGCGATCGAGCAGAATCCACAGCATATCCTTGATATGAACGAAGCCAAGAATATGATCGCCCGACCCTCGGTAGACTGGAATTCGCGAGCGTTGCGACGTAGCGAACACTCGCATCACTTCGTCCAGGCTCGCTTCGACGGGAAGCGTGTGCATATCGGGCCGAGGCACCATGATCTCGCGAACCTGAACCTGTCCTAGTTCGATAGCGCTGACGATGAATTTTTCTTCGCCGGGAGCGATCAGGCCCCGTTCGCGTGCCTGCTGGATCTGGATTTGCAATTCTTCGGTGGAATGCGCCGCACCGTGACCTTGCGGCGACGAAACGCCCATGGCCTTCACGATGCCGCCGGACATGCCATCCAGCAGATCAATCGCCCAGCGAAAGGTGTGCAGATACCACTGGAACGGCAGTGCAACGAGAAGCGCAACACGCTCGGCCTTCGCCAGGCTGACAGTCTTTGGGACCAACTCGCCAAGCACGACGTGCATTGCGCTAAGCAAAGCGAAAGCGCAACCCAATGCAATCGCGTGCGCGAAAAACGCCGTGCGCGTGCCGGCAGCGCCGTGCCAGATTTGCTGCAAAGCTGCCGCGAGAGTAGCTTCCCCGAGCGCTCCTATTGCCAAACTTGTCAGCGTGATGCCGACTTGTACCCCAGAAACCACGCGATGCAAATCCGTCAGTAATCGCTCCACGACGCGAGCGCGAACTTCGCCTTTGGCCACGAGTTGGCGAATACGGGAAAGCCGCACAGCAACGAGGGAAAACTCCGCAGCGGCGAAAAAGCCGTTAAGTGCCACGAGCGCCAGCACACCGATTAGCCGCACAGCAAACATAGCTTCTCAGGAATCCCCTAGCGGCATTGTAGCAGTACGCAAGCGATGCGCGAGGCGCGCGTGCCTTCTCTACACACGCGTGATGGTGACAAAAATGTCTTCTCCGCTGAGCGCCAGTTTCACGCCGCCGTTCGGGGTGGGATTCAATTCCAGCCGCTCGGCAAGAAGCTCATTGCGTAAGAATGCTTCGTGCGCCGTGATAGCCTCCGCGATCCGCGGCGACGCGGAATAGCTGACAACGATGCGGTCGGAAATATCCAGGTTCAGAGCTTTTCGCTGATCTTGCAGCATGCGATTAAAATCCCGCGCAAGCCCTTCCCGCTGCAGTTCCGGCGTTAGCTTTGTGTCCAAAGCGAGGAACGTGCCTTGTTCCAGACTACATTTCAGATTTTCCGGACCTTCAAACAAAATGACGATTTCTTCGGGCGCAAGTTCGAACAATTGATCCGGTAGCTGTATCGAAAACGGGCCACCCTTCAAAACCTGGGCTGGGTCGGCGATTTCAAGAGCTTCTCCGATGGCCTTCAGATACCGTCCCGCGCGGGGGCCAATCTTTTTTGCGTCTGGCTTGAGGCGCACTTTCACCAGGCTCTTCTCGTCATCGATCAATACGAGCTGCTTCAGATTACCTTCTTCCAGAATCTGCGCGACATAGTCGGAGTTTTCCAATACTAGACGATCGGCTTGATCCTTGGGGCGAACGTACAACGTGCTCAACGGCTGGCGAATCTTGACTTTGCTCTGCGTGCGCAGGCTGAGCGCAAGATTTTTGATGCGGATCACGGCAGCAATACTGTTCTCGAGACCCTCATCGATCAAAGAACCGTTCACTTGCGGGTATGCCGTCAGGTGGACGGACTCGGGCGCCGATGTGTCCACGGAACGCACCAGGTTTTGGTAAATGTTCTCCGTCAAGAAAGGCAGAGCGGGCGCCATCACCCGAGTAACAGTCGTAAGCACTTCGTAGAGCGTTTGATAGGCGTCTGCCTCACTCTTCCAGAAGCGACGGCGCGAACGGCGCAAATACCAATTCGAGAACTCCTCGTCAAAAGCCTGAAAGGCTTCCACCAATTTGTACTGCTCGTAGTTTTGGAACGCGCTGTTTCCCTGCGCCACCAACCGCTGCAGCTTACTCAAAACCCATCGATCCAGTTCGTTGGTAATTGGAATCGCGGCACCGCCCGGCTTCCAATCGTCCGCGCCAGCGTACATCACGAAAAAGCTATGACAGTTCCAGAAAGTCAAAAGCTTGCGCCGGGCATCGCCATCAATCGTTTGTCCCACGTTCCCGGTGGGATGGAGATCCGGAAAGTTGAGATTCTGCGCGGTCTTCTGCTCGGTGTAGATGTAGCGCATCACTTCGGCGCCAAGCGCCTCCGCCGCTTCATCAAACGCAATGGAGTTGCCCTTGGACTTGTGCATCTCCTCGCCGCGCGCATCGCGAACGAGGGCGTGGCCCAAGAGCGATTTGAAGGGAGCACGACCGTCGATCATCGCGCTCATCGAAAGCATAGAATAAAACCAGTTGCGGAACTGCCCAGGAAAACTTTCGAGGACCAAGTCCGCCGGAAACCATTTCTCCCAATAAGCTCTGTCCGTCGAGTAGCGCATCGTGCTAAACGGCACGATTCCTGCGTCCAGCCACGGATTTCCAACGTCCTCGGTGCGCTGCGCCAAGCCGCCACACTTCTCGCACCGGATTTTGACGGCGTCGATGTAGGGCCGATGCGGCGAATTCCCTTCGAACACTTCCCAGCCTTCGACCGCCTTTTCTTTCAACTCTTCCCGGCTGCCGATCACAGTAAAGTGTTTGCAATCGCCGCATACCCAAATAGGCAGCGCAAGTCCCCAAAAGCGTTTCTTGGAGATCATCCAGTCGCTCATGTTGCGCAGCCAGTCCTGCTCGCGCGCTTCGCCATCCGGAGGAATCCATTTAATGGTCGGCACCACGCGTTGAATGCGATCGCGCCAATCCATCCGGATGAACCACTCGTCCACGGGGCGGAAAACCAGTTCTTCTTTGCAGCGCCAGCAATGCGGATACACGTGCGGATATTTTTCGCGCGCGACGAGCATGCCCGAAGCCTTTAGCGCGGCGATGATGTCGTCCGCAACTTCGTTCGCGTTGCGTTTCGTGAATTGGCCGAATCCATCGAGAAAAACAGAACTGTCGTCCAGCGGCGCGATGAACGGAATGCCGTTGTCTTTGCCTAGCTGCTGGTCTTCCGCACCGCAACCCGGCGCAATGTGGACAAGCCCCGTACCTTCCGCCTCGCTGATTTCTTTCCAGGCAATCACGCGATGAGCTTCCGCCGCACTTTTCCCGCCTCCGGTTTCGCCATACGGAAAAACGCCGCCCGGTGTTTTCTGAGCGGGAAGCTCGTCGAACGGACCTTGGTAAGTCAGGCCAACCAAATCCTTGCCCGGAAATTCTTCGACGACCTCAACACCGCCGCTGCCTTTTAGGATTGTCCGAATCGATGGCAGCTTATGCGTCTCGTGCTTCCCTTCCACCTGCAGGTCCTGCAAGCGATCGTGCTCGAAGTTCCCTTTCGCAACATAGTAGAACCAGTCGCCATGCTTGACCTTGAGATAAGTCATCTCAGGATTCACAGCCACAGCTACGTTTGAAGTCAGCGTCCACGGAGTCGTCGTCCAAATCAGCAGCGCAGTTCGCTCCTGCCCCTTGATCGGGAAACGCACAAAAACCGAAGTGTGGGTCGTGATACGGCGCCCCTCGGCGACTTCCATCTGCGAGAGGCCCGTTCCGCAGCGCCCACACCAGGGCATGACGTCGTGCCCCCGGTAAATAAATCCTTCCGTATGGCACTTCTTCAAGAAGGACCAGATGGTGTAATTATTCTCATCGGAAAATGTAAAGTAGCTCCCGCCATACTCAGCAGAACCCAACTTGCGGACAATCTCGCTAGCACGCGCCGTCTCCGTATGGCCGCTTGGCAACTTCGCGGTAACCACGCGATCTCCGTCAGCCAGCGCATCACGCAAAGCAATCAGTACTTTGGGATCGTCCCAATCGCACCAATAGCCCAAGCGGATGGATTGCTCCGTCTGCCTCGCGGCATAAGTCAAAACGCGTTCCTTGCATGCGCGCACGAAGTTCTCGATGCCAAAGTCGCGAATCTCGCGCTTGGTCTTCAGCCCAAGGCTCTTCTCGACCTCGACCTCGACCCACAGTCCCTGGCAATCGAATCCGTTCTGATACCGCAGCGCGCTTCCCCGCATCGCGTTGTAGCGATGGTACATGTCCTTCAGCGAACGCCCCCAAGCGTGATGCACGCCCATGGGATTATTCGCGGTGATCGGTCCATCCAGGAAAGACCAATGCGGGCCGTCGGCATTCTTCTCGCGAAGTTTCTGAAAAATCCGATTCTCCTCCCAGAAGCGCAAAATCTCTCGCTCCATCGTTGGAAAGTCGGGTACTCTTGGCACTGGTTTGTACATGCTCATGGGAATATCTTCCTAGATTATCACAGCCGCCAAGCACGCTCGCCCGGTTGCGCCCTCGATAGGCGTCCACTACACTCAAGTTTTACTTAGAACGCTCCGGAGATTGCTTGCGGACCATCCTTCGTTTTCTAATCTGGACACTTCTGATTGTTGCGATTGTTACTGGAGGGACAGCCTGGTGGTTCATCTACCGGCCACTTCCACAGCTTGACGGCTCAATCTCGCTCCCCGGTCTACAAAAAGAAGTCACCGTAGTGCGCGACAACTGGGGCGTCCCGCACATCCGCGCGGCTTCGCTGGTCGACGCGGTCGAGGCCCAGGGCTATGTGATGGCGCAGGATCGTCTCTGGCAACTCGATCTGATGCGCCGAGCCTCGCGCGGCCAACTTTCAGAAATTGTCGGTCCCCTCGCGCTCAAGTCCGACAAGCAGTTCCGTACGTTTGGCTTCTCCCGCGCAGCCGATCGCGATTTCGCGGCAATGGACAAAGATTCCCGAGCTCTAATGGAAGCATACGCCCGCGGTGTGAATGCTTTTATCCAGCAGCATCAAAACAACTTGCCTCTCGAATTTACTCTTCTCAAGTACAAACCCCATCCCTGGCTACCCACGGACTCGCTGGTCATCGCAGGCTACATGTATCAAACGCTGACGGACATCTGGGAGCGCGAGTTGGATCGTGCGAAAGTTCAGGAACGTGTGGGCGTGGATCGCTCGAAGGACCTCTTTGCAATCGACGCGCCGATGGATCACTTCGTCATCGGCGACCCCGATGTCCCCAATGACGGCTCGCAAGCCTCTCGCGTCGATCCCGACGATGATGACGATGACGACGATATGCCCACAGACTCCATTCTGAAAGCTGCAGCACCCACCGCGTCAGGCGCCCGCACGCCGGAAACTTTTGCGGATGTCACGTCCGCGCTCTGGCCTTCAATCGAAGGCTACCTCGAAGAAACGCAAAGTGAAATTCGCAAGGGCCTCGGCAGCAACAACTGGGTCGTCAGCGGCGCACACACCGCCACGGGCAAACCTCTCCTAGCCAACGACACGCACCTCGAACTTTCCATTCCGCCGATCTGGTACGAAATTCATCTCACCGCACCCAATTACAATGCGAAAGGATTTACTCTACCTGGCGCTCCGCTCATCGTCATCGGCCACAACGACCGAATCGCCTGGGGCTTCACAAACAACGGCGCCGATGTGCAAGACCTCTACATTGAGACGTTCAATCCCGCCGCAACTGACGAATACCGTGTGAATGGAAAATGGACGAAGGCACAAGTCTTTGACGAAGTGATTCACGTCAAAGGACAAGCCGACGAGCATTTGCAAGTTGTCGTCACACGGCACGGTCCCGTCGTTCAGCGCGAAGCCGACAAAGTCTACGCCCTTCGTTGGACCGCGTTGGAACCCGGCGGCCTCGGCAACACCTACAACTGGCTTTCCACCGCGAACAACTGGCACGAATTTCGAGAAGTTATGAAGCGCGTCTGGGGCCCTGGCCAAAACGCCGTCTACGCCGATGTGGACGGCAACATCGGCTACGTAATGGCCGCCCGCGTTCCCATCCGCAAGAAAGGCCATGGCGAAGTTCCTGTCCCCGGCGATGCCGACGACTACGAGTGGACAGGCTACATTCCCTTCGACCAACTTCCCCAAGCCCTGAACCCAGACAGCGGACTGATCGTCACCGCGAATGCGCGTGTCGTCGGTCCAAATTACAAACCGTATCTCACCGACCGTTGGGAAGAGCCCTATCGCACCGCACGCATCTACGATCTCCTGCACGACAAAACAAATCTCCGTCCAGTCGATATGTTGAAAGTCGAAACAGACACCTTCAGCTTTCCGCACGTTTTCCTCGCCGACCAAATCTCTGCCGCGGCAAAAACCGCTCAGCCAAGAGATCCTCGCGCCAGGAAACTAGTGGAAGGCTTGAAGGATTGGAACGGAATCGCGGATGCGGATTCTTCGGTCGTCTCTTTTCTGGTGATGGCGCGCCGCGCCGCCCTGGAGCTAATCCTTGAGCCTTATCTTGGAAAAGATACAAATCTCTATGAGTGGCGCAGTACCGCGTTCCTGCAAAAAGTGTTTACGGACCGCCCGGCAAAATGGCTCCCGCCAGCCTACAAAAATTATGACGAACTGCTCGCTGCCACAGCCGATCGCGCCGTCTCTATGCTCGCGGAGCAAACAAAAAGCGAGCGCATCGAAGACTGGCAATGGAAAGCACTGAACTCGCTCGACATGCTCCATCCCATCGGCCGGGAAGGTTTCTTGAAGCATCTGCTCAGTATCACGGGTAAGCCGCAGTCGGGCACGGGCTATAGCGTACGCGCAGCAACAAAACGCCACGGCCCTTCGATGCGCTTCATCGCCAACCTCGCCAATTGGGATGACTCCATCCTCTTGATTCCGGCAGGCGAATCAGGACAAGTAGGTAGCGCGCATTACACCGATGAGTTTTCCTACTGGTACGAAGGCAAGCCGATCTTTTCTCCGTACAGCGACGCCGCCGAAGCAAAAGCGCGCAAGCACACGTTGACGTTGAAACCATGATCGTAATTCCAGGCGATTCCATGCCACCATGCCAGAACTGCCAGAAGTAGAAGCCGTCGCGCGAGCCCTGCGCCCTTTGGTCGAGCGCCAGAGGATTCGTTGCGTTCACGTCCTGCACGCCATCGCGACTAAGCCACAAAACCCCTCGCACCTCGCTCGAACAGCCGAAGACCAGCGAATCCAATCCGTCCAAAGAAAAGGCAAATATCTCTGGCTGAAACTGGAACGCGGAATTGTCACGCTCCACTTCAAGCTCGACGGCCAGCTACTCTGGTTCTCCAACGCCAAGAAAATGTTCGAGGTTGCCAACCAGCCGGAGGCAGGCGTCCACGTGGATGTGGCCTTCGAACTCGACAAGGGCGTCCTCTGTTTTGCGGATGGCCGCCATTTTGGCCGCGTCCTTGTCTATGAATCCGAAGAAGCATGCCCCGCTCTCGTTCGATTGGGCGTGGATGCGACGTCGCCTGATTTCACACCCACGCACTTCGCGAAGTTGCTCGCAGGTTCGCGCCGTCCGCTGAAGGAATTTCTTCTCGACCAAACCCGCGTCGCCGGCATCGGCAACATCTACTCCTGCGAATCGCTTTGGCATGCGAAGCTGGACCCGGGCCGTCGCGCAAATTCGTTGCATCCTTCCGAAGCCCGCCGTCTCCACAAAGCGATTGTTTCCGTTCTCGCGCGTGCCTTAGAATGCTGTCTGCATCCGCCGCCCGATTTTCGCGATTCGGAGTGGTGGTTTCAGGGCCTGGAAAAAATTCTTCGCGTGTACGACCGTGAAGATAAACCGTGCCGCCGATGCGGACATTTAATCAAACGCATCGCGCGGGGCGGCCGTTCAACATACTTTTGTGCGCACTGCCAAAAATAGACTCCGAGGACAAAGGCCGATCGCGTGAATCCACCTGCTCCCAAAAAGCCCGAGCCGCCCAAGAAACCGGATTTTGAGCGATCCCTCACTCGCCTCGAAGAGGTCGTCCGCCGCCTCGAAAGCCCGCAACTCTCGCTCGACGATGCCATGAAGCTCTTCGAAGAAGGTGTGCAGCTTTCCCGCGAATGCCAAAAGCAACTCGAGGAGGCCGAAGGCCGCGTCGAAATCCTCCTAAAAAAAGCGGACGGCAAACTCGTCGCCGAGCCCTTCGATCCCGAAGGCGAGAGCGAGTCGTGAGATTACCTTCCCGAGCATCTCGCTCGTTCATCTCCTGACAATGAAGCCTCCGCTATTTTTTGAAGAAGACCGCGTAGAGGTTGACGCCTCCCTCGACCGCCTCATGCCCCCGGAAACGGCACCCCCACCATCCATTCACCAAGCCATGCGCTACAGCGTCTTCGCCGGCGGAAAGCGCATCCGCCCAATTCTCTGCCTCGAAACCGCTCGTATCTTCGATTCGAACGTCGCGCCCGCGCACTATCCCGCCTGCGCCATCGAATTTATTCACACCTACTCACTCATCCACGATGATCTCCCCGCGCTCGATAACGACGATCTCCGCCGCGGCAAGCCCACATCCCACAAGAGGTTCGGCGAAGCCGCAGCCATTCTCGCTGGCGACGCTTTGCTCACGCTCGCGTTTGAAACGATAGCCGCCGCCCCCGTCGATGCCAGCCGCCGCGTTGCCATGCTGACCGAAATCTCCACCGCCGCCGGAACCATCAACGGTATGGTGGGCGGACAAGTCGCCGACCTCGAAGCCGAAGGCAAGCGCATCAACCACGAAATGCTCGAATATATTCACCGCTCGAAAACAGCCGCGCTAATCCGCGCGTCGATCTCCTCTGGCGCCATGTGCGCCGGCGCCTCCAGTGAAGACGTTGCGCGGCTGCGGAATTTTGGCGAATCCCTCGGCCTCCTCTTTCAAGTCACTGATGACATTCTCGACATCGAAGAAACTTCCGCCGCCTTGGGAAAAACCGCCGGTAAAGACGCCGCTCAACAAAAGGCTACTTATCCAGCAGTTCACGGACTTGAGCGATCACATCAGATCGCAAATGAACTTGCCGCAAAAGCCAAAACCGAGTTGAAACCATATGGCGAACGCGCCTCGCGCCTCCGCGAAATCGCCGAATACCTAGTCCAACGTCGCACCTGACGCAGCCCTCGCGCCATGAAGCCCAAAACTGGACGCAAACGTCTCGACCTTCTCCTCGTCGAGCGCGGCCTCGCCGATTCCCCGCAAAAAGCGCAAGCCATGATCCTCGCCGGCGAAGTCCGAGTGAATAACATGGCTATGCAAAAAGCCGGCGTACCCGTCTCAACCGATGCCCGCATCGAAGTCAAAAGCCGCCAGCTAAAATACGCCAGCCGAGGAGGCTTAAAGCTCGAAGGCGCTCTGGAAGATTTTTCGATTAATCCATCAGGCCTGGTATGTCTCGACGCAGGCGCCTCCACGGGCGGCTTCACCGATTGCCTGCTGCAGAAAGGAGCTGCGCGAGTTTATGCCGTCGACGTAAACATCGCCCAACTTGCCTGGAAGCTACAGCAAGATCCGCGCGTCACCGCGATCGAACGCAACGCGCGCGAATTGAAAGCCACCGACATCCCCGAGCCAGTCGATCTAGTCGTGGCCGACGTCTCATTCATTTCCGTCTGCAAAATTCTTGGGTCCGTCTCCGCATGCGCAAAAGCAGACGCGAATTTTCTAATTCTCATCAAGCCCCAATTCGAACTGCCCCGCCAAGACGTCGTCGCCGGCGGAATCGTCAAAGATATCCGCCTGCACGAAAAAGCTATCGCTAGCGTTAGAAAATGCGCCGAAGCAGCCGGCCTCACTTGTGTAAATGTGCTCCCCAGCCGCCTCACCGGCGCCGAAGGCAATCAAGAATATTTTCTCCACGCTCGCAAAGCACTCCTGAAGTAGAATCCCAGACACTCATGCAGCCAGCTTCCATCTTCAAAACAATCGGTGTCATCTCGCGTCCGCGTCGAGCCAACCTTTCCGCCGTTGTCCCGCAACTTCTTCAATGGCTCGAAGCCCGCGGCCTGCGCGTTCTCTACGATGAGGAAACCGCCTCCGCCCTTCCCAATCCGCCCAAGGCTTTCACCCGCGAGGAACTTGCCGACCAGGCAGATATCCTTCTCGTGCTCGGCGGCGACGGCACTCTCCTGGCTGCCGCTCGCGTGGCCGCCTCGCATTGCATTCCCGTTCTACCCATCAACATGGGAAGTCTCGGCTTCCTTACAAGCTTTACCGTCGAGGAACTCTACCCCGCACTCGAAGAGACGCTAGCTGGAAGATCATCGATGAGCCAGCGCGTCATGCTGCAGGTCGAGCACGTGCGCGCCGGCACAGTGCTGGATCGCCAGCACGTCCTCAACGATGCCGTCGTCAACAAAAGCACTCTGGCTCGCATGATTGAACTGGAACTCTTCATCGACGGCGATTTCGTCTGCCGCTACCGCGCCGACGGCCTTGTCGTGGCCACCCCGACTGGCTCAACCGCCTATTCCCTTTCTGCTGGCGGCCCCATCGTTCACCCCGCCGTCGAAGCATTCATAATCACGCCCATTTGCCCGCACACACTCACCGATCGACCGGTCGTCGTCCGCGATTCGTCTGCCATCGAACTCAAGCTAATGGGAAATTCCGAATCCGTCTTCCTCACGCTGGATGGCCAAAAGGGTATTCCGATGCAATCCGACGATCGCATCCGCATCACCCGTTCCCCGCAATGCCTCAAACTGATCCAGCCCCCGAAAAAATCCTATTTCGAAATCCTGCGCAACAAACTCAAATGGGGCGAAGTCTAGTTTTCGATTTTCTCATAGCCTTCTCAGTGGGAATTCCATTGCAGCCCGGAGCACAGAAGGCCAACAGTGGTGGGTATCCGATTGTTGCGGTAATCAAGAGTTAGTTTCTATCAGAACAGCTGCATCCGCGAAGAAAGGCAATCAGTCGCAGAACCGTCCTCAGCGTAAAAAACCGTGCCGGACTGGTCGGCGCAAAAGGCCCGCAATCCCGTAATGCCACGAGTAGTCGGAACTGCCCCTATCTGATAATGGATAACGATTTGTTTTTCCGTCGGTGTGCATCCAATAAGGACAAATTTGTAGCCGCTCCACTCTCCTGACAACAGACTCGTAGTAGGGTCGTAGGCAGGGGCTGTGTTCGCAGCCAGTCGAAGCTGCTGCAGCTGGCAGGCGAAACCCTCATTGGGGTGCGCGGCCGCATATTTATTCTGCAATTCGTGAATCTTGCGGAGGCTTCCCACCGCGGCCGACTCATTTTGGCGTGGGCCAGTGTGTGAGTCGAGAAAATGTGGGGAAAATAAAACCACAAGCAAAAACGACAGCAGGAGCCCTCCCGCGAGCCCTATGATGGTTTTTCGTTTGGGCAATAGCACGAAGAAATTGTTACACGAAATCTTGTCCGCAAACTCAAGTTCTGGCCAGTTGGGAAACTGGACGAACGCCGTGCCAGAACTCTTCATTCCCGATCACGGCGTCGATCAGACATCTGGATTACTTCCGAGTTGCCCGTAATCCTAGGGTGACAACCAAACATCAACGAATCTCGGGGTAAATGACCTTTGCCTGCGAGCAGAACCCGCCCATCATGCGCGTTCCCTGAATCGTGGCAAACGCGTTCGCATACGGCTTATCCGCAAACTTCCTCTGGATCTGCTGCTGCCGCGCTACTTGCGCGGACACTTCGTCCTGCGCCGCCTTCGCCTGCTCGTCATATTTCTCAGTGATCGCAATCTGCTGGGGCCCGAGGTTGCGAAACGAACCGCCCGACTTTCTCAACTCATCCTGCTTGTCGAACATGGACTGGCATACTTTATTGTGCGCTCGGTACACATCGTGCAGATACGCCTGCCACTCCCCGTCCGACCGCACCAGGTCGAGCTGCCGGAGCACCTCTCTTCGCCAGTTCGGATTGGTCTCGGAGTTAACCATCGCCGTCGCACGCACTTGATCGAAGCATCCCGCGTCACAATCGTTGATGGAGCCGGTGCTCATGTAAAACAGCCCGCCGAAGCTGCTGTAGGGCGAGGGCTTGATGTCGTCGTTTGTGAAGACATGCTTCGGCTTGCTCGCCGGCGTCCCGGTCGCTACGGTCGTGGACGCCTGCGCCGCGCCGTCCGCAGTGGTTTTATCCGTGGGCGGCTTCTGTTCTTGCTGCTGCTCCTGCGCCCGCAGGCTCACCGGAAGTGCTGGCAAGAAAGCGCACAGGCCCGCGACACACCGCAGAATCACTCCGAAATATCTCCGTCGTGGCACGCCCCATCTCGTTTCGCTCATCTATTCCACCACAAACACTTTCTTCTTCTTCGCCAGCACCAACTTGTCGTCGAACTGCAACCGGCACTGCGCGTTGGATTGTTCCACCAGCCACACATGCTCCGCGCCCGGCTGCTCGCGAAACGAAAGGTGTTGCTCCGTAAGCATGGCGCGAATTTTCTCTTGCTCCGTTCCCACTTGCACCGCGTCGCAAATCGACGCCGGGTGTGCCTCCAGGTGTTCCCCCTCAACTTCGTAATTGTTGCTGCCGGTCTGAGAGGGGCTGTCGCTGATTTTCCTCCGCCACAGCTGCACGCCATCGGCGGTATATCCTGCGAGGTAAACGCCATCCTCGCACTGGCTTTGTTGGTAAGCGTAAACACCGCTCGCGTTTGGTCTTGCCTGCAGGATCTTAGTCGTCGTGCATCCGTCTTTTTTTCCAGACTGCCATCGCATCGTCCCCTGCGTCATGTCTTTCGCTTCCACCACCTTGACCGAGGCTTCCGCTGTCGCGAAATCCGTTCGAGCCCCCAGCCGAAACTCACCGGCGCGACTCGCGTAAAAATGCAATTCATCGCCTTCCGTCTCCTGAGAGGTGTCCGGACCCGAAAGCGTCCATCTCACCTTGTGCTGTGCTTGCCCATTTTCGTCAACCATGCGGAACGAGCGGGACTCTCCGATGACCATAGTCGATTTGTCCGGCGTAATCTGGTAACTATTCGGGCTTCCGCCAAACGCCCTTCCACTAGCCAGCAGCAACAGGCATAGCCACAGGATGGCCCTAAAAGGATCGATAATTGTCCTTCTCATAATTATCAATCCTCAGATTTGCTGCCGTGGCTGTCAATATTACTTCGGGATACTGGTGTCCTGGATTGTAGCTGGCCGGGCGCCGGGGCCCCCTGATCAGAGGTTGGGCAACCACGCGGTGGAATTGGTAAATTGTGGAAAGGAATCCGGTATGGAAGCCACTGCCCATCGCCCAACCTGGAAGACTCTGTTAGCGTTCGCAACTCTCTATCTCGTGTGGGGATCCACCTATCTGGCAATCCGTGTTGGAGTCCGCGAAGTTCCGCCGTTCCTTTTCGCGGCGATGCGTTTCTTGATCGCAGGACCCGTTCTTTATGGCTGGATGATCGCGCAGGGCGAGCGCTCGCCGAGCAGGCTCCAATGGGCGTCAGCATCTTTGCTCGCGATCCTGTTCTTCGTTCTCGACTACGGCTTGCTGTACTGGGCTGAGCAGCGCGTGCCTTCAGGCATTGCCGCGGTTATGATGGCAACGACTCCGGCTTTTATGGCCCTCTGGGAAATCAGTTTCCTACGAACCCAAAAACTCACCATCCGGTTAGCCTTGGCGCTCCTGATCGGCATTGGCGGAGTGGCAGTTTTGATGGGCCACACGATGAACCTCGGCGGAGCACCGATCGACAGGGCAGGTGCCGTGGCGCTCGTCGCCGCAGCGGTGAGCTGGTCGGTAGCGTCAGCGCTCACGCGAAAGCTGCCGCTTCCGCCATCTAAAGTCATGAGCTCTGGCGTGCAGATGCTCGCCGGCGGAGTGTTCTTGACTCTCACGTCAGCCGCCCTAGGCGAATTTCGCGATTTTCATCCGTGGACCGTCTCACGCGGAGCATGGCTTTCCTTGCTGTACCTCGCTGTCGCCGGCTCTGTCATCGCGTTCACCGCCTACCTGTGGCTCATTCATCACGAATCCCCAACAAAGGTCGTGACCTACGCATACGTAAATCCAGTTGTGGCAGTTCTGCTCGGATATTTCCTGGGCGGCGAATCGCTTGGCCTGCGAACGATTCTGGGCGCTCTGTTTGTCCTGATCAGCGTGGTGGCGATCACGACCACGCGAGCGAAGAAACCGGCAACGACACTCTCTGTGGCAGATACTGGCTAACTCCCGATGAGTCGAGTGACCGATATCAGGTTTCGGCCGGAATCCACGTCTCCGGCAACGGCGTTTAGCGGCACTTGAGCCGAGCTGGAGTAGACTGGTTTGAGAGATGAGGTTCTGTCGATGTCAAGACCACTGGAGTCTCGAATCAGCCTGCGCTTTAGTCATTTCACTTTTCGTTCCGTATGTTTCTCACTGGCCGCACTGGTTGCTTTGTTAATTCCTGCCTTCGGTGGTTTTCGGCCTTCGTTTGGGCTCGACGACTGCTCCTGGAACGCCACGCATATCGTCCTGGCTGAAATAACGTCGCGGGACGACGATTTCAAGGTAATTGAGTCTTGGAAGGGCAACTTGAACGCCGGCGACCACATCAGCGTGCCACTGCTTGAACCCGCTCCAGACGCCATCCCCATTGCGCTTTATTCCGGACAAAGAAGGCCATATGCGCCGTCCGGGAAGGGGTATATGGAGGACATTCCGAGACAACCTGTTGGCTCACGCGTTGTCCTTTTCTTGCGGCAAGATAGCGACGTTGAGCAATCCCCGAATGCCGCAGCCACCACCGGGATGTCTGAATGGCAGCCTGCTGACTTTTTTCATGAGATTAGATCATCGGTGATCTGGGTAGATGATTCGCGGCTCTACATATTCACGCAGTGGATGAATCCCGGTCCCAGCCTGCTTTCTAATTGGGATAAGTCCTTGGCCAATGTACATGCCAGAGTGATGGAAGTTATTCAGAATCAAGAAGCTCTCACCGAGATCATGCGCGTGAAAGACATGAGCGAACGCGCCGAACGCCTGAAACCATACATACACTCAAATACTTTTTCGGCGAAGGAATTCGCTTTGGAGCAGTTAGGTAAGTGCGGGCCTGCGGCACTGGTGACGATTCGGAAGATGCTGGATGATCCAGAATATGCGCTCGAGGGCGACGAATTAATCAAGGCCTATTCCGAGGCAGGTGGTGAATCAGCAGGCGAAGAATTGAGTACCCGGCTGCAAAAGGAGCTTTCCTTCTGGCAAACGACGGGCCCCCAGCTTCAGGACGGGTGGTGGGATCAGGACGCAAAGCCCGACGCACCACTCCGGTTGCGGTACGGGCAGACCATCCAATTGATTCGCGGCCTGCAACACGCGCACTATACGCCTGCGCTGACAACTGCCATCGACTTGCGCGATTTTTGGAAATCTCTCCCCCAATTGAACGACCCGAGCGGCCTCGACGGTTTAGCGAGGGAATGCGACAGCCTCATAAGTCATTTAAGCCAGAAGCAAAGGGACTGATGAAACTCTCTCCGAGTCCCCGGCAAGTCGTAATCGGAACCTGAAAAATCCACATGGACGGTAACCGCGCTATTCAGGCATGTTCCCGACTCCAACTCTGGAACCAAACGTTAACTTGCAGTATGATTTCGGCGCGTCGATACATCAGGCATGGAGGTTCATATGCCGCATCCCCGAACCGCCAAAAGCAACTTCCTCTCTGTTATTCTCGCCGTGGTGGCATTTATGATTTCAGGAATCGTTACCGCTTCGCCTCATGCGAACACACAACAAGAGCCTGTGATTGCATGGCAACAACAGCCTGGGCGTTTGATTCCATCGCAACCTTCCCAACAGCTTTCGACCATTTTCAGGGTCCTGAGTTCGCTCCCCAAAGGAGTAGACTTTGGCCCTTATTGCCATAACCTCAACGACTCTGTCAGGCGTAGCTTTCTTGCAGAGGTACTTGAATCAGCTGGGAATGGAGATAAGGAAGTAGTGGTGGTTCGATTCCAAATACAAAAAGACGGGACATTGGCGGATAAGTTTGTGACGGTCGTGTCTAGCTCCGGGAACAAGGACATGGATGACGCCGCCCTGAGCGCGATTCGCTTCGCTGCACCGTTTGGCAGTCTCCCCGAAGGGTACCTTGGCTCTAATCTTGAGGTGCTGTTCAGATTCTCCTACAGAAGCTCCCCGCCAACTCAGAAACCAAGTTTTGTTCCCGTCATTTGGCACGGCGAACCCCTTCACTGAGGAATTTCGCAAACTTATAGAAAAGAGACCAAACTATGATTCGGCGACTATTTGTACTTGTATTGTTTTCTATCGTCATTATTGCAGGTTATCCTTCCTTACGACCTGCGCAGTCGGCGAGCCCGGACCCCTGCACGCAAGACCACGCTGCTTGGCTAGCACAAGTCTTGGAGAAAATGGAAACCATAAAACCGGGTATGACCCGATGGGACCTCCTCCGTGTTTTCCGGACGGATAGTACACGACGAACGTTCACGATCGGGGGCGTGGTCGCACAATCACCAGTATTACGAGAGACATTTGTTAGTCAGGACTGTCCATATTTCAAAATTGACGTCGAGTTTGAGCCGTCCTTTGGCGTTCTCAATCAAGACGTAATCGTTAAGGTATCGAAGCCCTACGTGCAATCCACTACAACGAATTAGGGGTTAGGCCGAGCCAACTCCCGGTCAGTCGGGAGAACGGACATCAGGTTTCTGTCGAAATCCACTTCTCCGGTGACGGAGATAATCATGAGTTCGGCTGGAAAACTCTACTTCTTGGGCTTTTCCGGTGCAGGAGTAGAGTAACCGCGTCGAGCCTGAACCGTCAGGCCGGGCTCATTCACTTTGACTTTCAAGCTGTGATGAGCGCCCGGTTTTGTGTTTGCCGCGGAAAAGGCGAGCAGATATGCGTAATCGGTGCCGGAGATGAGTGTCCTTACCCCAGCTTCGAGGTCGTTGTTATTGTGATAGAAGGTGCCGCCTGTTCCATCCGCCAGCTCTTCCATGACGTCAGCATTGGCGTCCATTGAATCGTGACGGTATTGGTTGATGAGGCGTTGTGAGGCTTCGTCGACACGTGTTGTGACCTCCGCGCCCACGTTTGTCGTGTACAGCCCCCGCGCATCGAGAGCGCTGATAACCGTGTTAGTGCGAGCAGCAATATCCAGGATTTCAGAATTAATGGTGACCGCTTCCGGTCCAGGCGCGAAAAATCCGGAAGACACCAGAATGATAACGTGCTGCCCGGGAAGCGGCGCCATCAGCTTGTTCAGAATCAACCGCAGGGAATACAGATTGGCTCGAAAGTTCTGTTCGCCCAACATCACGGCCCGGTGTGCGGCAGTCCGTGCGAAAGATTCCGCCGCTTCCGGGGCAATATTTTTGATGCAATGCATGACCTCTATGACGGCAACTTGAAAAGCCTGATCGTCACTTTTGTTTATGATCTGGTCGGCCTGGTAGTAATCGACGTTCGGACAGTCGTGCTCGTTCGCACGCAAGAGAGTCTTAACCTTTAAATCCTGAATCGCTTGCTTTAATTTTGCGTGGTCGCGAGTCAGGCCGCTGTTGGCTCCAGAAGTAGAAAGCACGGCTACGACGTCTGCGGGTGCAAGAGAGGAATCCAGCGCCTTTATCGCGGCCTGTTGTGCGTTCGGGAGGTCGCTGAAAGTCAAGTTGTAGTCGTCAAACAGGAAGACGACAAACCGCTGAGGGGGAGAGGCAGACTGTGAAACGGCGGGAGAGTCGCTAGCGACCGGACGGGGAGCGGAAGAATTTGTTAGGGAGGCCTTGGTTGCCCGCTTGATTATCGTGAAACCAGTGATCGTCTGCGGTTTACCATTGTCAAAAACCTGGAAATCGTTTTTCGAAAGGTTGCCAACCGCACCGCCGTGGGCGTCGCGGACCACGACAGGGACAAGTACCTCAGTTACCTTGGCCTTGATGACGGCGGGAGGAGTCGGAGGGGCTGTTTGTTGCGACTGATGTGCTTGCACGTCAATAGAAATGCCGAGTCCCAGGCAAACAAGGAAAACACTTTCTGCAACCGTGATTAGTACAATTTGCTTGTTGACTGAGCCGATAGCGAGCATGGAAGCGAAAAACCAAAGGTTAATCTCAATGCCTTGAACATGGCGCATTCTACGTGCTTTTGAGAAAATTTGCCCATTGCCTCGAGATAAAACTTATTCTGCGCGTCTTGGCGCCCCAACTCCTGACTAGTCAAGAGGTCCCAATGGGTCGACCCAAAGCTGATGCCTAATTCTATTTGCAGGAGCTTAAAAGCCGCTGGTTCCCGGGGGTCGAATTAAATGGAACACTACCCTGGCTAGGTTCTAATGGAGATCAGCCCGACTGACCGGCTAAGTCCTTTAGAATCCGCGTTTACAAAAAACAGGGGGGACGTGAGAGGGCACAAAACAGCGATCAGGAGCGGAGCCGCCGCTTCGGGGCAAGCACATCTCCCCGCAGCAAATCGTCCTGTGTCTCTCGCCGCCGAATGAGCTTGCTCTGAGTTCCATCGACCAACACTTCTCCAGGTCGGCTTCGTGCATTGTAATTGGATGCCTGCGCCATTCCGTAAGCTCCTGCGACCCATATCGCAAGCAGTTCGCCAGGCTCGACTTTGCCGAGAGGCCAGTCATGAATCAGGCAGTCCCCCGTCTCGCAAACGGGGCCGACAATGTCGACGCGCTCTGCTTTTTCAGCCGCGTCGCCTGAATCGCGAGTCACACGTGTGATGGGGTGTACCGCACCATACAAAGCAGGCCGCAACAAGTCGTTCATCGCCGCATCCACGATCACAAAAGTCTTCCCGCGATTTCGTTTCGTATAAATCACTTTGGTAAGCAGGATGCCCGCAGCGGCAATGATCGAGCGCCCCGGCTCCAACAAGAGGTGCAACCCAAGCGGCCGAACCAGGTTCGCAACCATTCGTGCATATTCGAAGCGCGACGAGTTTCTTTCCGTGGTGTAGCGCACGCCCAATCCGCCGCCCAGATCTAAATATTCAAGCTGAATTCCCGCGCGCCGCAATTCCTGCACATAGCCCGCAATACGGCGAAACGCGCGGCGAAAGGGGTCTAACGAAACAATTTGCGAACCGATATGCGCGCTGATCCCCTTCCATCGCAAATACTTGGAATCTTTATGCGAAAGATAAAGCCGGCGTGCCTCCGGCCAATCGAGACCGAACTTGTGCGTGTGGCTTCCCGTGGCAATGTGGGGATGCCCGCCCGCAGCGACATCCGGATTCACGCGAATCGCAACCGAAGGAATTTTTCTCCCGCGCCGCACGTGGCGTTCGGACTCCTGGAGCAAGACTTCCAACTCCGCTTCGGACTCGACGTTGAACAGCAGAATTCCGCAGTTGGCGCGATTTTTCCGGCCGGAACCCGCGGAGGGCGAATATTGCAAAGCCTCGCGTATTTCGTAGCGCGTTTTGCCGACTCCCGAAAATACAATGTGGTCGCCGCGTACCCCCAGATGCCCCAAATGTTGGAGCTCGCCGCCGGAGACAATGTCGAACCCACTCCCCATCTTTGCGAGCTGTTGCAAGATCGAAAGATTTCCGTTGGATTTCACCGCGAAACAAATCGTATGTGGAACATTTCCGAGCCCGCTGTCGAACTCTCGGTAAGCATCGGTAAAGGCCTTGCGACTATAGAGATATGTCGGGGTGCCGAACGAGTTCGCAGCAGCAAGGAGATCGACGCCCTCGCAAAAAACGTGCTCGACGTTTTTTGCGCGAGAGGACTTTTTCCATGCAAACTGCGGAGTAAATTCGGCTGGGTCGACGAACGTCAGTTTTTTGCGTGGTCCGCCAGCCTGCGCGCTCATCGTACCTTCAAAACGACAAGTGTTCGGTCGTCAGAAAGCGGCGCGCCCTGCGAGAACCAATCCACTTCACGCAAAAGCACGTCGGCAAGCTCTGTTGCGCTGACTTCATGATTTTGCTCAATAAGCTGGCGCAGCTTCTCGGTTCCGAAGAATTGCCCTTCGTTATTACTTGTTTCCGCAAGCCCGTCCGAGTGAAAAACGACAATGTCGCCTGGATCCAACGAAACGCCCCACTCGTCGTAGCTGACCTCTTCAAAAATCCCGAGCGGAAATCCTGTGAGCGCAATTTTGTCGCAACGCCCGTCTTTATAGAGCAGCGGTTGCGACTGCCCAGCATTCGCAACGCGCAATTTGCTTCGGCCCCGCTGCCAGGTCGCAAAACACGCCGTCATGAACCGGCCCTCGATGCGTCGCTCTCCGACGATCTGGTTCATCTGCTTTAGCATTTCCGCAGGCTGGAGTTTTTGCGGAGCAAGACTTCTCATAATGCCGATAGCCACCGCGCCATAAAGGGCCGCCGCAGTTCCCTTCCCGCTGACGTCGCCAAGCGCGATCCCGAGCTGCTGAGGTCCATAGCGCAAAAATTCGTATAAATCGCCGCACACTTCGCGCGCGGAAAGATATCTCGCCGCAATATCCAAGCCGAAATCCTCGGTCGGCACCGGCCGCAAAAGCGCGCCCTGAATGCGCTTCGCTGCCTGCAGATCGCGCTCCAGACGAGCCTCGTCGCGCGCCACTTGCTCGTACAGCCGCGCATTTTCCAGCGACACCGCAAGATTCGCAGCCAGAATCGACAACGTCTGCACGTGGTCCTCTGTAAAATAATTCAGCTGCGGGCTCTCGAGGTCGAGCACTCCGATGACCTTCCCTTTGTGCATCATCGGGATAGCCAACTCCGAGCGCGTCTCCGGATTCACCATTACATAGCGCGGGTCGACAGTCACATCCGGAACAACCACTGGCTCCTTCAATGTCGCCGCGGCGCCAACGATCCCTTCGCTAACAGCTACGCGCATCTTCCCCTGGACGCGTTGCCCGTGCTTCACGTCCAGGCGATGGCGAAATACTTTCTGGCCCTCGTCGTACAGCATCAAGCTCAATATCTGATAATCGATTACGCGCTTGATTTGCTCTGCCGCGCGCCGCAACAATTCTTCCACGTCCAGGATGGAACTCGTCTCTCGACCCACTTCGTTCAGAAGAAGCAGTGTTTCCGCTTGTGCCCGCACACGTTGAAACAAACGCGCATTGTCGATTGCCACTGCGAGTCGGCTGGCGAGCAGCGTGAGAATGCTCTGTTGATCGCGCGTGAAGTAATCCAAGTGCCGACTTTGGATATCGAGCACGCCCACGCACTTCCCTTGCAGCATCAGCGGGACTGCCAATTCAGACCGCACACTCTCAATCGCATTGATGTACCGCGCGTCTTTCGAGGTGTCGCTCACGCGAACAGGATGGCCCGTGGCCGCCGCCGTTCCCGTAATTCCCTGCCCAATGGGAACGCGCAGATTTTCTGCAAGTTCCGGCGGATAGCCAATGGAAAAACGGTGTTTCAAGTACGCGCCGTTTCCCTCCACCATTAGCACGCCAAAGATTTCATAATCGATGTGTCGCTTAATAAGTGCCGCGGTCCGCGCCAGCACCTCGTCCAGGTCGAGCGAGGCGTTGACCTCTTCACCAATCTCAGCAAGCGTGCTCAGAACTTCGGCGGAAACCTCCGCCTTTTGTGCTGTCGTCGTTTCGGTGGCTGTCGCCTCGGTATTTTCGTTCGTAGGATTCATGAACTCCTATCATTATAGCAGGCAGTCGCGGAGCGGCCGGGGGTCGTCTTGCCCGCGGACCAATTTGGTTTGTTTATGGTATGCAGGGAGGGATCTGCACAATATCCCCGCCTGCCTATCGCGGTCAGATCAGTCGGCCGATTTACCCGATTTGTCTTGCGGCTTCAAGCTGAGTACCCCGACGCCTTGCAGATTGCGATAGCGCTCCGCATAGTCCAGGCCAAAACCGACCACGAATTCGTTGGGGATGCTGAATCCCACGTAATCCGCCTGTACTGCGGCGATGCGCCGCTCGGGCTTATCCAACAACACTGCGACGCGCAGCCGCTTCGGCTTGCGTTGTTGAAATATCCTCAAGAGATATTGCAGCGTCATCCCGGTATCCAGAATATCTTCGACGACAATCACCGTCCTGCCCTCGATGCTCGCGTCCAGATCTTTTGTGAGTCTCACCTGTCCGGATGTTTTCGTGTCTTTTCCGTAGCTCGACACGGCAATGAAATCGAGCGACACTTCGCCCGGAATCCCACGCGCAAGATCCGATAAAAAAAACACCGCACCCTTAAGGACGCCAACTAGTAGCAACGACTCCTCCGGAAAGTCCCGACGGATTTGCTTGGCGATCTCCAGAATCCGCTTGTGAATACGGTCTCGCGTAATCAAGACCTTAACTTTTTCGCCCGGCCTAATATGTTTGCTTCGAATTGTCTTTTCCTTCTTCGCCATAGTCTTCCCCAAACTGGAACCGCGACTCTAGCGCACGTCCTTGTCCGTGAGCAAGGCTCATCTGCCCATCTTCAAAACTTCATCTCTCTGACCCACTTGCATCCAATATCTCACGTGACAGAATGCGAGCGACTGCATTGCGCGGAATTTGCGCACAGTCGATCTCGTGACATTCCCGGGAGGAGGACATCTCAAATGCCCGAAAAAACGCTTCAAGAGCCGTGGCTGCGTGGAACTCTTACGGAGCTCCCGAGCGTTCGTCGCGCCGTTTTGCATGCTCTGGAGCTGGCGGGCGAAGACTTGCAACACTGGTGTGGCCAGCTCACCGACGCGCAGTTGAATCAACGTCCTGCACAAATCGCTCCCGTCGCTTTCCATTTGAGGCACATTGCGCGAAGCCTGGACCGGCTTCTGACCTATGCCGAAGGAGCCTTCTTGAACGAAAAGCAGTTGCTTGCTCTCAAATCCGAACTAGACCCGGGCGCCACTCGCAACGTTCTGTTTGAAGAACTATCCACGGCACTCACAAGCAGCGCAGCCCGCATCCGCAGCTTTTCAGACGCTGATCTGGAATCTCCACGGGCTGTCGGCCGAAATAAACTGCCAACCACGCTCGGAAGCCTCCTGGTTCATGTTGCCGATCACACGCAGCGCCACGTTGGGCAAGCGATCACAACGGCGAAGATCGTGCGCGCGCAAACGCTCTAGACGCGATGTTCTGATCTTCCCGTTCAACCGAATTTGCATCGAACTTACATGCCGCGTTGTGACGGCAACAGCCGTCTCCGCTATACTTCATGTCCGGGAGAAATGGTTTGCTCGAAACCGCCAAAAACACGCTCTTAATCCTGAGCGCCCTCTTTCCCATCGTCAATCCGCTGGGCGGCAGCCCGATTTTTCTGACTCTGACGCAGGATTATTCAGCGCCTGCGAGGCGCGCCTTATCCTGGCGCGTCGCTCTGAACAGTTTTTTCCTCTTGGTTTGTTCCTGCCTG
>Ga0210405_10001644_pt1 | contig 24841 bp, 18 predicted proteins | sample IncBWH11MmetaG_FD_155492 | JGI IMG/M metagenome (GOLD analysis project Ga0210405, IMG submission 155492) | Forest soil microbial communities from Barre Woods Harvard Forest LTER site, Petersham, Massachusetts, United States - Inc-BW-H-11-M | ecosystem: Environmental > Terrestrial > Soil >... | reverse complement strand
GCAAGCCGCCGCTGGCTCCAAGAGTGGTGGACGGATAAGCGTCATTGATCGCGCCGGTCGGCAAGGTTGCCGGAGTGACCAGCAGCGGGCCGTTGACGATGGAGATGGACAAAGCCTGGCTGGCGGTTTGCGCCGGATTGCTCGAGTCCACGACCTTCACGGTGAAGCTGTAACTATTCGCCGGGCTGGAACTGCCGGTGATGGCACCTGTGGCCGCGTTCAAGGAGAAGCCGGTGGGCAATGCTCCCAACGAAATGCTCCATGTGAATGGGCCGTGGCCCCCGCTGAGGGCAACTGTCTGGTTATAGTTCGCGCCGACCGTGCCGTTGGGCAACGTGGTGGTGGTGATGGACGGCGCCGGCGGGAGACTGACCGCGATGCTCAGGGGTTGGGAGGCCGACTGCACGGGATTGCTGGAATCGGTGACCTGAATGGTGAAGCTAGTTGTGCTGTTGGGGCCTGTGGGCGCGCCAGTGATTGCACCGGTGCTGGAATTAAGGCTAAGGCCTGCAGGCAAGCTGCCGACGCTCACAGAGTAGGTGAGCGCGCCGAATCCCGTTGCAGCGACAGTCTGGTTGTAGTTTGCAAATTCCACGCCGCCAGAGAGAGAACTTGTGGTAATCGCCGGAGCGGGCGGCAGGTTCACCGCGATGCTGAGCGCTTGGGAGGTCGATTGCACGGGATTGCTCTTGTCGGTCACCTTCACAGTGAAGCTTGCGGTGCCGTTCGGTCCAGCCGGTGTTCCAGTGATTGCACCGGTGCTGGAGTTGAGGCTCAATCCTGCGGGCAGGCTGCCGACACTCACCGAGTAGGTGAGCGGCGCCAATCCACCGGTTGCGACAACGGTCTGGTTATAAGCTGTGCCTTCCGCGTCGGAGGCCAGGGACGCCGTGGTAATTGCGGGCGCTGGAGGGAGATTTACCGCGATGCTTAGCGGCTGAGTCGCGGACTGAACCGGGTTGCTGGAATCCACAACCTTGACGGTGAAACTTGCGCTGCCATTCGGGCCTGTTGGGGTTCCGGTGATGGCGCCGGTGGCGGCGTTAATGCTCAATCCTGCGGGCAATGCCCCCGCGCTGATGGAATAGGTAAACGGAGCGAGGCCTCCCGTGAGAGCGAGCGGCTGACTGTAGGCCGTGCCTTCCACATCCGCGGGAAGCGTGGTGGTGGTGATCTGTGGCGCGGGCGGCAGGTTGATGATGATGCTCATGGCCTTGGTGTTGGTCTGCGGAGCGACCGTGCTTGAGTCCTTTACCTGCACGGTGAAACTCACGGTGCCGCTGGGCCCAGTTGCGTTTCCGGAGATGGCGCCGGTGGAACTATTCAAGCTCAAGCCGGCCGGCAGAGTGCCAACGGTCACGGAATAATTGAGCGCGCCCGCGCCGCCGGTGACAGCAATGGCCCCGGAGTAAGCGGAACCTTCGGTGGCAGGCAAGAGCGTGGCGGCGCTGGTGATCGCGGGAGCAGCGCTGACAACGACAGTGATGGTTTGCATCTTTGTAGGATCCGACGCGGAGGCAACGGTGATCGTGGCATTGCCGCTGGCTGAGGCCGTAAACGTTGCGCTTGTCGGCGTCTGATTGGACAAGGCGCCCGCGCCGACAAGTGAAAAAGTTGCGCCCTTGGCCAGCTTGTCGTTAGTGACAGAGGCGGTGATGTTAAAGCTTTGCCCGACGTCGAGGGCTTGCGCGCCAGTAGGCGCGGAGATGGCGACCGCAATCGGTGCCGGTCCACTGCTGCATCCAGTGAAAAGGGCAGTGAAAAGGGCAAGAGTGGCGAACAAGGTACAAAGGGCTAGTTTTCTCATCGATATCCTCAGGTCCAGCTGTTAGAAGTAGTGCGGGCCAGAAGTTCCATTCCGGTACATCCGCGCAATTGAGGTTAGAGAACTAAGTTCTAGTCGTACTAGAACGTTCTTGCTTCTTCCTGCGTGTGTTTCAATTCAGACAATAGCCACAAGGAGTCAACCGAATGGCGGATACTCAGTCGGCCAGCCAACTCACATACCTTCGCAACCCAGCGCTTCCCGGCGTTGAGATGCTGGTTGCAAATCCGTCCACGGCGAGTTGGTGCATGTTTCACGAGAGGTATCTGCTTTGCGGGTGTCCCTCGGTGGCAACTTCCTGGGTTTATCGCCGGAAGTTACATGTGATCGAAGACGGCGCGACCGCGTTCATGGAGCCCGGGGAAACTCACCGCGTACGGGCTAAGAGCAAGCCATCGAATTTTTTTACTCTCTTTATAGAGCGCGACCAGTTCGTAAAGCTGGCAGAGGAATCGGGTGCCACGGGGATACCGCACTTTCGTGTGACGGAAGCGTATGATGCGCCGCTGCTGGAGTGCTTGGCGCGCCTCTCTCGGGATTTGCGCGCGGGCCGCGATGCCCTGCAACTCCAGTCGAGATTTGCGGTCCTGGTGCACCGAATACTGAACTATGCGGAGAACCGTCCAGCGGTCCGCCCGGCATCCGGGCTGATGTTGCGGCGATCGTTGGAACGGGCGCGGGAGATTCTGGAAGCTCGTCGAAATGAACCGGTGACACTGGACGAATTGGCCAGAACCGCGGCCCTTAGCCGATTCCACCTGGTGCGAAGTTTCGCGAAGGAGTATGGACTCCCTCCGCACGCGTATCAACTTCAGATGCGAGTTATAGAAGCGTGTCGCTTTCTTCGCGCGGGGATGCCGTGCGTCCAAGTGGCCAGCGCAGCGGGCTTTGCGGACCAGAGTCATTTTGCGCGTCATTTCAAAAGAATCATGGGCGTCGCGCCTGGCAGCTACGCGAGTCCTGTTTCTGCTTTTCGAGACGACTCGTCCGTCCGTATTTTGCCGGGCGTGTAGCGCTCCCTGTTCCAGACTTGCATTCGGCGAACATTCCCAGCTTTGTCCAGCTCACTTCTAGCTCCCAATGAATACGCAGGGCGGCAGTTGACCCGCTGGATGGATTTTCGGCGATTTCCATCCAGTGGCGGGGTGTTGTAGGATAATTGGCGAGTTGGGGGAGAAGATCATGGGCACAACTTTTACGCTGAATGGGAAATCCACGACTGTTGATGTTGATCCGCAGATGCCGCTCCTCTGGGTGCTGCGCGACACGTTGAACATGACGGGCACCAAATTCGGCTGCGGCATGGCGCTTTGCGGCGCTTGCACGGTGCATATCAACGGCGAGGCGATGCGCTCTTGCATCACGCCGGTTTCGAGCGTAGCGGGAAAGAAAATCACCACGATTGAGGGGCTTTCGGCGGATGCGTCGCATCCGGTGCAGAAGGCCTGGATCGAAGAAGACGTGCCGCAGTGCGGATACTGCCAGTCCGGGCAGATCATGTCCGCGGCGGCGCTACTGGCGAAGAAACCCAATCCAACCGACGCGGATATTGATGACGCCATGAGCGGTAATATCTGCCGTTGCGGCACGTACCAGCGCATCCGCAAAGCCATCCACCACGCCGCTTCCTTGCAAGCCGGCAAATAGTAAGTTCACTGCCCAGCCCTGTTTCACCAAACTGTTCGCGAGTCGTCCCGGGGTGTTTTATGGCAAAGAGTTCTGCATTCTCTCGCCGCGAATTTCTGAGGACCGGCGCGGCTGGGGGCACAGCGCTGGTGGTCGGGTTTCGTTTGTCGGCGCCCGCTTTTGCCGGGCAGGCCGCGGAGCAGGAAAAGAAAACTCCAAGCCCATTTGATGCGTGGGTGCGCATCACGCCCGACAATCGCGTGACGCTGATTCTGGGCAAATCGGAAATGGGCCAGGGGATCATGACAGCGCTGCCCATGATCCTGGCCGAAGAGCTTTGCGTGGATTGGAAGAACGTGAAGGTGGAGCAGGCACCCACGAATCCGAAAATTTATGACCTGGGCACGGGAGGCAGCGGGAGCGTTGCGGGGTCCTGGTTGCCCTTGCGCCGCGCGGGTGCGGCGGCGCGCGAAATGCTGATCACCGCGGCGGCTCAGAAATGGGAAGTCGGCGCGGACACCTGCAAAGCTGAGGGCGGCCAGATCGTTCACGGCAATCCCAAACGCTATTTGCCTTACGGCGAGTTGGTCGAGGCCGCGGTCAAGCTGCCGATTCCGAATTTCAACACGGTTCCGCTGAAGAATTCCGATGATTTCACATTGGTCGGCCACGACACGCGGCGGTATGAAGCCCGGGCAAAAGCAAGCGGCACGGCTGTCTTCGGAATTGATTCCCGCGTGCCCGGAATGCTGTTTGCGGTGGTGGCGCGGTGCCCGGTGTTTGGCGGCAAACTGGTTTCGTTTGAGGCGGCAAAAGCGAAGGCCGTGCCCGGCGTGCAGGATGTGATCGCGTTTGAAACCAGCGGGCGCGGCGCTTCGACGACGGGCGGCATTGCGGTGCTGGCGGTGAATTCGTGGGCCGCGATGCAGGGCCGCAAGGCGCTGGAAGTGAAATGGGACCTTGGACCGGCGGCGAAGGAATCGAGCGCAGGGCTTCATGAACAGTTTCTGACGAATGCCGCGAAGCCAGGGAAGGTCGTCCGCAATAACGGCGATGCGGATTCGGTTCTTGCGTCCAACGCGAAAAAAATCGAAGCCGCTTACGAGTTCCCCTTCGCCGCTCACGCCTGCATGGAGCCGATGAACTGCACCGTATACGTCCGGCCGGACGGGGCCGAGGCGTGGGTGCCAACGCAGGCTCCGCAATGGGCGCAGGCAGTGATCGCGGAGGCGGCCAAGCTGCGGCCGGAAAAAGTGATTGTGCACACGACGCTGATAGGCGGAGGATTTGGACGGCGCTACCAGGCGGATTTCGTGATGGAAGCGGCCCAGGTTGCCAAGGCGGCGGGAAAACCCGTGATGGTTCTCTGGACCCGCGAAGACGACATGCAGCACGATTTTTACCGGCCGGCGTCTTATCACAGGATGCAGGGCGCGCTGGATGCGAACGGAAATCTTGCTGCGTGGAAGCATTTTCAAACTTCCACGTCCATCGCCGCAAAGTGGCGCGAGAACGGCGTGGAGAAACCGGAGCAGGGCGAATTCGGCACCGGATCAACAATTCCTTATCTCACGCCGAATGTCCGCATCGAGTACGCCCTGGCGGAATCGAGCGTGCCGCGCGCGTGGTGGCGTTCGGTGGAACATTCGACCAGCGGCTTCGTGGTGGAAAGTTTTATTGATGAGCTGGCGGCTGCGGCGGGGCAGGATCCCCTGGCGTTTCGGCTGAAGCTGATTGGCGCGGACCGGAAGATTCCACTGTTCGACGCGGAGAAGGAACCGCCGCTGGACACCGCGCGGCTGAAGGGCGTGCTGCAGCTTGCGGCGGAGAAGGCAGGCTGGGGGAAGCCGTTGCCGAAGGGGCAAGGGCGAGGCATCGCGGCGTTTTATTCGTTTGATTCGTATACCGCGGCGGTTGCCGAAGTCAGCGTGAAAAACCGCGCCGTGAAGCTGGAGCGGCTTGTGTACGCCGTGGATTGCGGACGACCCATCAACCCGGAGGGCATTCGCGCGCAAGTGGAAAGCGCGGCGATTTACGGCCTCTCAGCTGCTTCGTATGACGCCATCACGATCAGCGGCGGGCGTGTGGAACAGTCGAATTTCAATGACTACGCGATGCCGAGGATGAACGACGCACCGAAAACGGAAGTTCATGTGGTGATGAGCAAGGAAGAGCCGACGGGTATCGGTGAGCCGGGATTGCCGGTGATTGCTCCTGCGATGTGCAACGCGATTTTCGCAGCGACCGGGAAGCGTCTGCGCCGGCTGCCCATCCAACCCCAGGATTTAGCTTAAGAGGAGAACCAATGCCAACGATGGACATGGTGGGACGGCGGGACTTTTTGAAAAAGAGCGCGGCGGGCGGCGCCGGATTGGTGATCGGTCTGTATCTGCCGGGGAAGTATGAGGCGCTGGCAGGTGTGCCACCGAAGGATGCCGCGGCGATCAATGCTTGGGTGCAGATTGCGCCGGACGACACGACGACGCTGCTCATTGACAAGTCCGAGATGGGCCAGGGAATCAATACCGCGCTGACGATGATTCTGGCGGATGAGTTGGACCTTGATTGGAAAAAGATCAAGACAGACTTTGCGCCGGCGGCACCGGTCTATTTCAATCCGGTTTTCGGATTGCAGGGGACCGGCGGCAGCACGAGCATCCGCGGATCGTGGGAGCCGCTGGCGAAGGCGGGAGCGGCGGCGCGGGAGATGCTGATCGCCACGGCGGCGAAGCGTTGGAACGTGGAGCCGAGTGCGTGCCACACGGAAAATAGCGGGGTGGTGAACACGGCTTCAGGCAAGCGAATCGGGTACGGAGCGCTGGTGGAAGAGGCGGCGAAGATGCCGGTGCCGGCGAATCCGAAGAGGAAGGATGCGAAGGAGTACAGGTACGTCGGGAAGGCGACGAAGCGGATTGATTCCGGGATAAAAGTGAACGGCACGGCGGAGTTTGGGATTGATGTGCGGCGGCCACAGATGCTGCACGCGGCGGTGGCGCGTTGCCCGGTGTTCGGGGGCACGGTGAAAAGTTTTGACGGCACGAAGGCGAAGGCCGTGCGTGGAGTGAAGAGCGTGGTGCAGGTTTCGACCGGCGTCGCGGTGGTGGCAGACAACACCTGGTCGGCGATGGAGGGGCGGAACGCGCTGCAGATTAGCTGGGATGAAGGCGCGAACGCGAAAAATTCGAGCGAGGCGATCCGCAAGTTGTACCAGGGGCGAATGGAGCAGACCGGCGTGATTGCGCGGAAGGACGGCGACGCGGACGGGACGATGGGCGGCACGGCCAAAAAATTGCAAGCGGTGTATGAAGTGCCGTTTTTGGCCCATGCGACGATGGAACCAATGAACTGCACGGCGGACGTGCGCGCGGACGGCTGCGACATTTATGCGCCGACACAGTTTCAGACGTTTGCGCAGATAGCCGGCTCGAAGATCACGGGTTTGAAGCCGGAACAGGTGAAGATTCACACAACGTATCTCGGCGGAGGATTCGGGCGGCGGGCCGAGATGGATTTTATTATTGAGGCGGTGGAGCTATCGAAGTCTACGGGCGTGCCGGTGCAGGTGACGTGGTCGCGCGAAGACGACATGCAGCACGATTACTACCGGCCGGCAGTGATGGTGAAATTGTGGGCGGGGCTGGACGACAAGGGCGCGCTGGTGGCGTGGAAATCACGGATTGTGGGGCCCTCGATCATGTCGCGGTTTTTCCCCGGCTCGGTGAAGAACGGGCTGGACGATACGGCGACGGAAGGAATCGCGACGCTGAAATACGACGTGCCGAATTTTCTGGTGGAGTATTTGCTGACGGAGCCTGGTGTGCCGGTGGGATTCTGGCGGTCGGTGGGGAATTCGCACAATGGGTACATCGCGGAATGTTTCGTGGACGAGCTGGCCAAGGCGGCGGGGAAGGATCCGTTTGAATTCCGGCGCGGGTTGCTGAACAAGGATGCGCGGCAACGCAAGGTGCTGGAACTTGCGGCGGAAAAGGCGGGGTGGAGCAAGCCACTCCCTGCGGGGCGCTACCGGGGTATCGCAGTGGTGGAATCGTTTGGCAGCTACGTGGCGGAAGTGGCGGAGATCAGCATTGATCGCAAAGCGCATTCGGTGCAGGTGCATCGCGTGGTGGCCGCGGTGGATTGCGGGCGGCACGTAAATCCGGAGACAATTCGCGCACAGATTGAGGGCGGAATTGTTTATGGATTGACGGCGGCGTTGAAGGGCGAGATTACGATCGCCAATGGGCGCGTGGAGCAGGCGAACTTCAATGATTACGATGTGGTGCGGATGAATGAAGCGCCGCAGGTGGAAGTGCACATCGTGGAGAGCAATGACGGACCCGGCGGGATCGGAGAGCCGGGGACGCCGCCGATTGCGCCTGCGGTGTGCAATGCGATATTTGCGGCTACAGGGAAGCCGGTGCGGCGATTGCCGATCCGGGCAGAGGATTTGGCGTAGGTTTGGGTGGTTGGGTTGAGACCGTAAAAGCGGCAGCTTCGCTGTCGCACTCAAAAAAAGAGTGGCCCGCCCGCTGCGGCGGGCGGGCCAGAGTGGCGGCGGGCTAGGATTTGGGACAGAATGGGGCGTGAATTTGCTGGCCCTCATACTGGCTGTCCTTTCATTCCTGATCTGGGTTGTACTTACCTTTTTGCGGGGGGCGTTTTGGCAGCTTCTCGTGTTTGATGACGACATTGCGAAGCAGGAGTCGCTGGACCGGTGGCCGCGGGTGGTCACGATTGTGCCGGCTCGCGATGAGGCGGAGACCATCGCGCGCACCGTGGAATCGCTGGTGACGCAGGACTACGCGGGCGAACTGCGGGTGGTGGTGGTGGATGACCACAGCGAAGACCGAACCGGTGCGCTGGCGCGGGAAGCGGCGCAGAAGGCGGGAGCCTCCGAACGCGTTTTGATTTTGCAGGGCGCAACACTCGAGAGTGGCTGGACCGGAAAACTGCTGGCCATGCAGCAAGGCGTGGAGAGCGATGCTGCGCGCGAGGCGGAATATTTTTGGTTCACGGATGCGGATATCGAGCACGCGCCGGACACGCTGCGCCGGATAGTGCAGCGGGCAGAGCGAGATAAACTGGACCTAGTTTCTTTGATGGTGTTAGCGCAGATAAATTCCCTGCCGGAACGCTTGCTGATTCCTCCGTTTCTTTACTTTTTTCTGAAACTTTACCCGCCGAGTTGGACTGCAAACAGAAAACGAAAGACGGCTGGAGCGGCGGGAGGTTGCATACTGCTGAAGCGGACGGCGCTGGAGCGAATTGGCGGGCTGGCGGCTATTCGCGGCGAAGTGATTGACGACTGCACACTGGCGAGGGCGGTGAAGCGGACGGGCGGCGGAATCTGGATGGGGCTGACGCGGAAAAGCGTGAGCCTGCGGACGTATGCGTCGTTCACGGAGATACAGGATCTGATTGCGCGGACAGCGTTCACGCAATTGGGCTATTCGAGTTTGCTGCTGGCGGCGACGCTGCTTGGGATGGTCGTGACATATCTTCTGCCGGTGATTTTCACGTTCAGCGCGCAGCCGGTCGTGTGGCGGCTGGGATTCGCGGCGTGGGCGTTGATGGCCATCACATATTTGCCGACGGTGCGGTTTTACCGGATGTCGTCGCTGTGGGCGGCGGCGTTGCCAGCGGCGGCGGCTTTTTATACGTATGCGACCTGGCTATCCGCGGTGAGATATTGGCTGGGACGCGGCGGGCAGTGGAAGGGGCGGGCACAAGCGCCAGCGAAGTCTTCGGCACACTAAGCGGCGAATCTCCTCCAGCCGCGGAAATCCTTTCCAATTATCGCGCTTCTGTGGAACTATTTTCCGGTAACAATCAAAAGAATCCAGCGGGAACAGCAGGTTCACCATGAAAACCAGATTTGCTGTTGTGATGATGTTTGTTGCCGCGTTTTTCTGCGCTGCGCGCACACATGGCCAGATCTATGTTCCCACAAACGATCCTCCGTATTACGGGCCGTACAACGGCGCGTTTTTGGCTGGTGGGGACGAATTGAAAAAACATCTGCTGAAGAGCGACACGGTGCTGCGCGCCGATTCGCCGTGGAGCTTGTATGCGTGGGTCTGGATGACCGAGGCGCCGAAGGGTGCAGTGCTGATCGCGGGCGTGGGAGACCCGGGCGAGGAATACTCGCGGTATGTGGGAGTTGACGGAGAGAAGTTGTTTTACTGGGGCGGCAAGGACGCGAGTTTTTCCGGGGCTGCCGGGCTTGCGCCGGGAAAGTGGCAATTTGTCGCGGCGACGTTTGATGGGCAGGAAGTGCAGATTTACGCAAACGGCGCGAAAGTGGCTGGCGGGAAGATGGATGTGGGAAGGGTCAGTCCGTTGCTGGTGATTGCGCCGGCACAGTTTCCGGCCCAGGAGAACCGGCATTTTGCCGGGAAGATTGCCGGACTGACGGTGTTGCGGCGCGCGTTGAGCGGTGAAGAATTGAAAGAGATGTACGCGAAGCCGTTGAATTTCGCGACGGTCGTTTATGAGGAGGGGTCGAAGCCGTGGCCGGTGCAGACACAGGCGCAGGCGGGTTACCGCGCACCGCAGGATCCAGACACTATGCCGAGGACCAAGGCCGCTTATTCGCGGTCGGAGAAAAAAGTGGTGAGCGAATCGAAGCTGGGGATTGAAGCGAAGAGTTCGAACGAGTGGATGATTTCCGGACGCTGGAAACTGCGGCCGGCTCAGGAGATTCCGGCGAGTGGGGATGCGATTTCGCAAAGCGGATTTGTGATAAATGGCTGGTGGGAGGCGACGGTGCCGGGAACGGTGCTGACGACGATGATCAACCAAGGTGTTTATCCTGACCCTGATTACGGGCTGAACAATCTGGCGATTCCGGAAAGTTTGAACAAGCAGGATTACTGGTATCGCAGTGAGTTTACGACGCCTGCGGATTGGAAGGGGCAACGGCTGACGCTGACGTTTGAGGGAATTAACTACGCGGCGGAAGTCTGGCTGAATGGGAAACGGATCGGGACGATCAAAGGTGCTTTTATTCGGGGAGCTTTTGAGGTAACGAATGCGATCAAGGCCGGCGGAGGGAATGTGCTGGCGGTGCGCGTTTCGCCGCCGCCGCATCCGGGGATTCCACACGAACAAAGCATCAAGGCGGGGCCAGGTGAAAATGGCGGATTGATGTGCCTGGATGGGCCGACGTTTGTGGATACGGAAGGATGGGATTGGATTCCGTCGATCCGGGATCGCGACACGGGAATCTGGCAACCGGTAACGGTGCGGGCTACGGGCGAAGTAAAGATTGGCGATGCGCAGGTGGTGACGAAGCTGCCGTTGCCGGAGACGGGTTCGGCGGATGTGGAGATTACCGTGCCGATCGAGAACGAAACGAACGCAATGGTTAACGGAGCTCTGGAAGCGTCTTTTGAGAACGTGAAGGTAACAAAGACCGTTTCGCTGGCGCCGGGCCAAAATGCCGTAACGCTTTCGTATTCGGAGTTCGCGCAACTGAGAGTGCAACACCCGCGGTTGTGGTGGCCCAACGGGTACGGAAAGCCGGAACTTTACACGCTGAAGCTTGCGGTGACGGTCGACGGCAAGAACTCGGACGCCAAGGAAGTGCGATTCGGGATTCGGGAACTCACCTATGAATTGAGCCTATTGGACACCAGCGGCCATTTGGAGCGCGTGGAGTATTCGCCGACAGCGGCACGGGCGAAGCAGGAGCAGATTGTTGATGTAACGCACGCGGGCATCCGGAATGTGCCGTCGCCGGACCCGTTTCCATCGATTTTTCCGGAAGAGTGGCGGGACAGCTGGGAATCGTGGGTGGCTTCGCTGAAGCCGGGAGCGGAGAAATCCGTGGCGGTGAAGCAGGTTGAGGATGCGCGAGCGACGCCCTACCTGACGATTAAGGTGAACGGCGTGCGAATCGCGGCGCGCGGGGGCAGTTGGGGAATGGACGACATGTTGAAGCGAGTGTCGCGAGAGCGACTGGAGCCGTTTTTCCGGCTGCACCGCGACGCGAACGTGAACATTATCCGGAACTGGGTTGGACAGAGCACCGAAGAGGTTTTCTTTGAACTTGCCGACGAGTATGGATTGCTGGTGTGGGATGATTTCTGGGCCTCGACGCAAAACTACAATATCGAACCCGAGGACCCGGCGCTGTTTCTGGAGAATGCTCGGGACACGATTTCGCGCTTCCGCAATCATCCGTCGATTGCGGTGTGGTGCGGGCGAAACGAAGGGGTGCCGCAGCCGATCCTGAACCAGGGGCTGGAGGAATTGACGCGCACGGTGGATGGAACGCGGTATTACACGCCGACTTCGAACCAGGTGAATCTGCAGAACAGTGGACCTTACAAATACGTGGAGCCGAAACTGTATTTCACGATGCTGAATCACGGATTTTCGGTGGAGACGGGAACGCCGTCGTTTCCAACCCTGGAGAACTGGCGGGCGTGGATTCCGCGCGAGGATTTGTGGCCGATCAGCGATAACTGGGCGTATCACGACTGGCACCAGAGCGCGAACGGAGACATGTCGCCGTTAATGGAAGAGTTGGAAAAAGAGTTCGGCGCGCCGACGAGCCTGGAGGATTTTGAGCGGAAAGCGCAGATGTTCAATTACGTGCAGCACCGCGCGGTGTTTGAAGGGATGAACGCGCATCTGTGGGCGCCGAATACGGGGCGTATGCTGTGGATGACGCAGCCGGCGTGGCCGAGTTCGACGTGGCAGATTTTGAGTTCGGATTACGACACGCAGGCGTCGTTCTATGCGGTAAAGAAGGCGAGCGAGATGGTGCACGTACAGTTGGACCCATCGAATTTCACGGTAGAAGTGGCCAATTCGCTGCCGGACACGAAGACCGGGCTGACAGCGCACGCGCGGGTTTATTCGCTGGAGAGCAAGCTGCTGGCGGAGCATGAAGAAAAAAAGGATGCGGCAAGCGGGACCACGGAATCGTTCACGCTGGACCTGGCGCCATTTTTGAAAGAGAACGTGGCCCTTGTGAAATTGGAGCTGCGCGATTCGAGCGGAAAACTGGTGTCTGACAATTTTTACTGGATAGGCGGAACGAGTGCGGACTACAGGAAATTGAACCGGCTGGGAGAGGCCCAAATCAAGACGACGGTGCGAACCGCCGCCGATGGCGACGAGCAGCGTGTAAAGGTTGTGCTGGAGAATACGGGGAGCACGGCGGCGATTGAGTTGAAGTTGACGCTGCTGGAGGCTGATGGAAAAACGCGCGTCTTGCCTGCGTATTACACCGACAACTATGTTTCGCTGCTGCCGGGGGAAATTAAGGAGATCGTTGTTGAGTGCCCGAAGGCGACTGTGAAGGGGGGAGTGACGATCGGGTTGCGCGGGTGGAATCTGGGGCAGAGGGTGGAGAAGGTTGGGGCGGAAAAGTAATGTCGAGCATCACAAATTGTGGTGAGTTGCATCACAATTTGCTATAGTTAGGCTGTTCGCGCGAGGGCTGTATCCCGCACTTAGGGAACGGCACCGGAGGCCGACATGAGCATCATTCCGAATGGGAACAGTGCGAAAGTGACCGTTCCCGAATTGCTGCAGCGGAAGTCCCTGGCTGCGGATTCCACAAACAAGAAAAAAATCACCTGCCTAACGGCGTACGACTATCCGACCGCTCGTTTGATGGACGAGGCCGGGGTGGACGTGGTGCTGGTGGGCGATTCGGTGGCGATGGTGGTGCTGGGGTATGAAAGCACGCTGCCGCTGACGATGGAGGAGTCGCTGCACCACACGAAGGCGGTGCGGCGCGGCGTGCAGAGGGCGCTGGTGGTGGCGGACATGCCGTTTGGCACGTACCAGGGCGATGTGAATGAAGCGTTGAAAAATGCGGTGCGTTTCGTGAAAGAGGCGGGCGCGGAGGCCGTGAAGGTGGAAGGCGGCGAGCGGCGATTGGAAGTGATTGCGCGTCTGACGGAAGCCGAGATACCGGTGATGGGGCATGTGGGATTGACGCCGCAATCGGTGAATGCGATGGGCGGATACCGCGTGCAGGGGAAGACCGCAGGCGGCGCGGAGCAGTTGCTGCGCGACGCGCGGGCGGTGGAAGCGGCCGGGGCGTTTTCGATTGTGCTGGAAGGAATTCCGCGTGAACTGGCTGCAGAAATCACAAAGAGCGTGCGGATCCCGACGATCGGCATCGGCGCGGGACCCGATTGCGACGGGCAGATCCTGGTGCTGCACGATCTGCTGGGGCTGACGTTTCAGGAGCCGCCGAAGTTTGCGCGACGGTATGCGAATGTGGGCGAAGTGATCTCGCAGGCCGTGCGCGAATATTGCGCCGACGTGCAGGGCGGAAGTTTTCCGTCGGATGCGGAGTCCTATCACGCGCCGAGTGCGATCAAGAGCGGAAAACCAATTCGCATCGCGCGTTGAGCGGACCTTTCTAATTTTTGTGGGCGGCGGAAGAGTATCGCGTGCCCCGAAGAATCTAATCAAACAAATTTGCGGCAAGGAGGCGCGGCATGACCCCGAACGAGATGGCTGTGCTGTATGAATTCAACGCGTGGGCCAACCGGAGAATGCTGGGGGCGGTTGCGGCGGTCAAGCAGGAAGAATTTTTGCGGCCGATGGGATCGAGTTTCGGGTCGTTGCGGGACACCGCGGCTCATATTTACGGCGGCGAATGGGTGTGGCTGGAACGGTTTCAGGGACGTTCGCCCGGGTCTCTTCCGGACGCGGCGGAATTTCAAGACGCGGCTAGTTTACGGGAGAAGTGGGTAGAACTTGAGGCGCGGCTGCATAAATTTGTTGGCTCCTTGACGCAGGAGGATTTGAACCGGGTGCTGGAATACAAAACGTTGAAGTTCGGCGTCTACAGCAATCCGCTCTGGCAATCGATGCAGCATGTCGTGAATCATGGAACCTATCACCGGGGCCAGGTGACGACGCTGTTGCGGCAATTGGGCGCACAGCCGGTGCTGACCGACTTGATGCACTTTTACCGGGAACGCGCCGTGGCGGCGGGCGCTTAGCGCGAATGGAGACGATTCGGACAGTTGCCTGGATGAAAGAAAGGGCGCGGGCGGCGCGGCAGGAACAGAGAATCATCGGGCTGGTGCCGACGATGGGCGCGCTGCACGCGGGGCACTTGGCGCTTGTGGAGCGGTCGCGGCGGGAATGCTCGCCGGTGTATGCTTCGATTTTTTTGAATCCCAAACAATTTGCTGCGAATGAGGATTTGTCGCGTTATCCGCGGCCGCTGGAAGCGGACGTGGAAAAGCTGGCCGCGGCGAAAGTGGACGGACTTTTTCACCCGGAGGCGGGGGAGATTTATCCGGGGGGATTCTCCACGTATGTGCACGTGGAGGGATTGAGCGAACGGCTGGAGGGCAGGTCGCGCGCGGGGCATTTTCAAGGCGTTTCCACGGTGGTGCTGAAATTGTTTGAGATCGTGGAGCCGCACTTCGCGTATTTCGGGCGGAAAGACGCGCAGCAGGTGCGGATTGTGCAGCAGATGGTGCAGGATCTAAACCTGGATACGGAGATTGTGGTGTGCCCGATCGTCCGCGAGGCAGATGGGCTGGCGATGAGTTCGCGGAATGCGTACTTGCAGGGAGAGGAGCGCAAGGCGGCGACAGTGTTGTACCGTGCGTTGCGGGCGGCGGAAAGCGAGATTGCGTCGGGCTTGCGGGATTCGCTGGAACTGCAGAGAGCGATGCGCAACGTACTGGCGGGCGAGCCGCGGGCGAGGGTGGATTACGCGGAGATTGTGGATGCGGAGACGTTTGAGCCGGTGGCGCGGGTGGCGCGGAGGTGCTACGCGGTGCTAGCGGTGTATTTGGGCAAGACGCGATTGATTGACAATATGTTGATTGAGCCAGTGGGTGAAGAGTTGCGGGTGGAAGTTTAGGGCCAGAGTGTGCGGCGAAATTATCTCGGCCCTCACGTTGAGGTCCTTCGCGCATCTCCGGTGTAAACCACCGGAGTCCAAAAAGCGGACCTTATCGGATGCGCTCAGGATGACACGGCTCGCTTAATCAACTTTCAAGATATTTCCTGCAGGTGGGCGAGGACTTCGGCGGCATGCCCTTTGGCTTTGACTGGGTCCCAGATATGTTCGATTTTGCCGTCGGGGCCGATTAGAAAACTGCTGCGTATGATTCCCTTGAACAAGCGGCCCATGAATTTCTTGCTGCGCCAGGCGCCGTAAGATTCGATCATCTTGTGCGTTGGGTCGCTGAGCAGCGGAAAATTAAGCTTCCACTTGTCGCTGAAATTCTGCAGGGCCTTCACGGGATCGGCGCTGGCTCCGAGGATGGAGACACTCAGCTTATCGAACTTCGTTTTTGCGTCGCGAAACTCGGACGCTTCCACCGTTCAACCCGGAGTATTCGCTTTCGGAAAGAAGAAAAGCAGGACGCGGCGGCCCTTGAAATCCTTTAGCGAAAGCTGCTTGCCGCCATCGGAAGCGAGAGTAAATTCTGGAGCTTTGTCACCGATTTTGAGCATGAAATTGTTCTCCTGGAATTGTGAACGAGCAACGTACGGCCAAAATGCGCTCGCTTCAGAAAGCGGCCGCTACAAAAGCTAAGAGAGCAGACGGCGGACGATGTCGTTGACCGCTTGGGGATTGGCCTGGCCCTTGGTGGCTTTCATCACCTGGCCGACGAAAAACTTGAAGACTCCTTCGTTACCCGATTTGAATTTGGCGACGTTGTCGGGATTTTTTTCAATGACTTCGCGGGCGGCTTTTTCGATCTCAGAGTTATCGACGATGGGAGTCACTCCGCCCTCTGCTCTAACAGCTTCATCAATCAACAAGCCTTCTTTGAAGACACGATTTAACACCTTCTTGGCAGATGTAACCGTAATCATCTTTTCTTGAACGCGGCCTAGAAGGATTGCGACCTCCGCGTAAGTCGGCCACTGAAACGCTTCTAAAGTCTTACCTGTTTCGTTTGCCAGTTTAAGAAAGTCGTTCTGTATCCAGTTCGCGGCAAGCTTCGGACTAACGCGGGGTGAGAACGATTGACTCACGACTTTCTCGAAATAATCAGCGAGATTTGTCGAGGAAGTTAGTATTTCAGCGTCGTACGGAGTCATCCCATACTCGGAGACGAAGCGGCCACGCTTGGCGGCGGGAAGTTCCGGTAGCGAGCGGCGGACTTCATCGCGCCAGGCCGGGCTGACGTGGACGGGCAGGAGGTCCGGCTCCGGGAAATAGCGGTAGTCGTGAGCCTTTTCCTTGGAGCGCATGGAATCGGTGCGATTGGCAGCCTGATTCCACAGCCGCGTTTCCTGGGAGATGCGGCCGCCAGACTCAATGATGCCGATGTGGCGCTCGATTTCGTACTCCAGGGCTTTGGCGAGATAACGGAATGAATTCAGATTTTTTACTTCAACTTTGGTGCCGAATTCGGTGGCGCCCCGGCGGCGGACGCTGACGTTGGCGTCGCAGCGAAGCGAGCCTTCCTCCATGTTGACGTCGCTGACACCTATGTAAAGAAGGATCTGGCGCAGGGTGGTGAGGTAGGCGTACGCCTCATCGGGCGTGCGCATATCCGGCTCGGAAACGATTTCGCTCAGTGGGGTGCCGCAGCGGTTGAAATCCACGTAGGTTTTTTCGTCGGAATGCGGAAAACCGTCGTGAAGCGATTTGCCGGCGTCTTCCTCGAGGTGCAGGCGGGTGATACCGATACGTTTTTTTCCGCCGTGGACCTCGATTTCGAGCCAGCCGCCGGTGGCCAGAGGCAATTCGTATTGCGAGATCTGGTAGCCCTTTGGCAGGTCGGGATAAAAATAATTCTTGCGGGCGAAGCGGGAGTGCTCGTGCACGGTGCAGTTGATGGCCAGACCGGCGCGCATGGCCATTTCGACGGCCCGCTTGTTGAGAACGGGCAACGTGCCGGGGAGGCCGAGGCAGACGGGGCAGACGTTGGAATTGGGTGAATCGCCAAAGCGCGTGGAGCAGCCACAGAAAATTTTGGTTTTGGTGAGGAGCTGGACGTGGACTTCCAGGCCGATAACCGGCTCGTATTTTGCGAGCAGTTCGGGAGACATGGCGGATTCCGTGGCAAATTTCGTCATGGCGAAAGAAATAAAGTATAGCAGAGGCGCGCGGAAGGATGCGCGGGGAGGGATTCTGGCAAAGATTTTGGGCCGGAGAGCCGAAGTGGGGATTACGTTGAGGTCAAGCTTCAGTGGTGCGCGTGATTGGAACTAAGAGTCGACTGCTCGGGTTGCAGATGAAGAGTTGGAAAGAGATGTTCGGCGAGAGCAAAGATACCGAAGAAAAGACTGGCATAGAGGGCGTCGCCGGCGAGGGTGTTGCCGAAGAGGGGCAAACCAGCGATGTAACAGGCGGCGAGGCCAGCGGGAGTGGGCGGATAGGTGCCGAACAGTTGCCAGACGGCGAAGTTGGTTATGAAGAAGAATTGGAGCGCGCCGAGGAAAACGGCGCCGCCGAAGCGTAGAATGCCGCGGCGATTCGCCAGCCATGTGCCGATGAAAACGCTGAGCAGGAAGCTGGCGTACACGACGGGCATGAGGCGATGCAGGCCGACGAAGAGGTCGCCGGCAAAAAGAGCCACCAGCGGAAGGAGAAAGGCTACGCGCCGATCGCGGAACATTGCGCCTGAGAAGATCGCCATGGCGCCGATGGGTGTGAAATTCCATGGATGCGGAAGGATGCGCACCACGGCGGCAAGAATGATCATTACCGCGGCGAGAATGGCGCGAAGTACGAAAACGTGAGTGGTCGATTTTTCCTGGAACATGATTCGAATAAACCTCCTATTTAAATTCTCTGGATACAACTAATTTCATAAATCGCGGAGCGTATCGCACTCGAGAAGATTTCTTCAGGGGCTAAAGCCCAGTTGCCTTTGCGACTCTACGCCGGGGCTGAAGCCCCGGCCTCCTAAGAAAACCCAAGAGCACAGCCAGGAATGGATGTGCCACAGGCGACTAGCGCACCCACCTGAAACTCACGGGCCGCCGGGAAGCAGATCGCGGAAGATGAAGGAATCGCGCTGGACGACTTCGCCGAGGGTGAAGTCGATGGGGCGCGTGAAGATGGGGCCGTCGTAGACGAAGGTGTGGAATTCACCGTTTTCGCCGCAGGGATCGACGCCTGGCGGAAGATCGGCGAAGAAAGACGCATCGAGTTCGCGGCCGGCGAAGCTTGGATCGAGGACCCTGGAATCGATACAGACGGCGACGGAGCGAAATTGGGCGGCATGGAATTCGCGGATGAGTTCACGCGTGTTGCGTTTCCAGATGGGAAAGAGGGCCTGCATCGCGACTCGGGCGAGATTTTTCTCGCGGTAGAGGCGGAGGTCTTCAAGGAAGATATCGCCGAACGCTACGCGACGGATGCCCTGAGCGAAATAGAGGAGCAGCGCTTCTTCCATGCGGGCTTCGTAGATTGGATTGACACATTGCGGAGGGATGAAGACTTCGTGCAGAGGCAGACGGAGAGACTCCGCCTGCTGCTGCAGAAGTTCGCAGCGAACGCCGTGCATGCTGATGCGGTCGTAACCCTCGGTCACGGTGGTGAGCAGGGCGGCGATGCGTATTTCGTTTTGCTGGAGCAGCGTGTGCAGCGCCAGGGCGCTGTCTTTGCCGCCGCTCCAGCAGAAGAGGATGGGTTCAGGACCGGACATCAGTTTCGTCCGGTGAAGGCGTAGCGGAGGCCAAACATGTAGTAGCGGCCCAGCGCGGGATAGCCGAGGGCGTCCTGGTATTGCTTGTCGAAAAGGTTGATGGCGCGGGCGGTGACGAAAAAGCCGCGGGTCACGTTGTAGCTAGCCGCCATGTCGAAGCGCGCGTAGCCGGGGTTTGTGGTCTGCGTGGGATTCACGAAATTGGAATCCGTGCGAACGCCGGTGAAGTAGCCGATGAAATTCCAGTTCACGTGCGCGACATTCAAGTTGACCCCGAAGGAGCCGGAATTCACCGGACGGCGAATCAGATGGTTGCCGGGTTCCAGTGAGGGATCGGCGAAGGGATTTTCGGACTTCACCACGCGCGTGTCGTCGTATGTGTAATTTCCATTGATGAAGAGCCACTTGCGCGGGCGGAATTCGGAAACGAGGTTGATGCCACGGGCAAACGCGAGGTCGGTATTAAAAAAGGTGCCATTTCCGAACTGGCAGGATGGATTCACCTGGCAAAGACCGCCTGGAGAGCAATTCGCGAAACTGACGATGTCGTAAAACCGAGTGTAGAAATAGTCGACGGAAACTTTCCAGCGGTCCGAAGCGAGTTTTTGATCAAAACCGGTGGTCCAGCCCTTGCTTGCCTCGGGCTTGAGATCGGGATTGCCCGGAAAGCAGGGATCAGTGCCGGAGGTTTGATCGAAGCGGGGCTCCTTGATTCCCTGGCCGTAAAAGGCGCGGTAACGCGTGTCGCCGAAGAAACCTTTGCCATAGTGAAGAGCATAGGAACCTCCAACACGTGGACTGAAGCGGGTGCCGTATTCGCTGTTGGCTTCAACGCGTCCACCGAAATCGAGGGTGAGCCGCGAAATCGGTGTGTAACGAAAGTCAAGGTACCCGGCCTGGTTGTTACGGCGTAGATGGCCGGAGGAGACGCCTCCGTTCTCGACTTCATATTGATAGCCGATCGTGGCGATGAAGTTGCGCGAGACGTAGCTCGATTGGGGATTAAACGCGACGCGGTTGAAGGTGAGCAGGGAGTCAAAGGGAAAAGTGTCTCCCTGATTCGCAAAATTGTGCTGGCGGATGTACGAGTCAGTGCCCATGAGCTGGTGATGCCAGTGGGAGCCGGTTGTGAATTCCCACCGGGCGTTGGCGGAGAAAATCTTCTGGCCGTAGCCCTGGAAAAGATCCGGCGGGCCCTGCAGCGTGGGGCCGGGAATCCCCGCGTCGCTGGTGTTGTTGCGAAGTGAGACATGGAGCTGGTTGGTGTCCGAAAAGGAGTAACCGAAATTTCCAGAAAGGGTGCGATTCACGAAATAGTCGTTGGGTCCCTGGCCGTCGGTCTGGAAATAAGCGGCGGCGCCGGAATAGTCGAACTTGCCGAGGATGCCGCTGAGATCTGCGCCGCCTCGCGCGGAGGCCAGGTTGCCACCTTCGGAGTAGACACTGAAGGCCGGAATACGTGTATCGCCGCGACGGGTGAAAAGCTGGATTACGCCGGAGACGGCATCGCTGCCATAGATGGCGCTTTCCGCGCCGCGCACGATTTCGACCTTATCGATGTTTTCGGTGGTGAGGCTGGAGAAATCCACGGCGCTACCGGGAGGATTGATGGGTGTGCCGTCGACGAGGACTTTGGTGAAGTTGGAATTGCCGCCGTTCAGGAAAATCGAGGCGGTGCCACCGAATGGTCCGGTGCGATCCGTGGCGATGCCGGTGGAAAATTGCAACAGCTCGGGCAGCGAGGTGGCCTGGCGCTCGCTGATGGTTTCGCGCGAGATGACATCGGTGGGCGCGGTGGTTTGCTGCGCGGGTGTGGGCACGGTTTGCGCGGTGACGACGACGCTAGAGGAAAGCGGCTCGAGGTCGAGATGAAGATTCAGGATGCGAGATTCGCCCGACGCAAGGGAGAGAACGATTTCGCGCGCGGCGAAGGAAGAGCGGGAGAAGCGCAGGCGATAGCGGCCCGCGGGCAAAGACAGGGAGTATGCGCCGTCGGTTGAAGACGCGATAGAAACGGATTGGCCAGCGGCGGAGTTGTCGGGTTGGGCGGTGATCTGAACTTGGCCGACAGGCGCACCTGATGGATCGGTGAGCGTGCCGGCGAGATGTACGTTGTTGCCTTGGGATTGCGGTGCGGCTTTGGAGCTGATAGCGGGAACAAAAAATGTGGCGAGCAAAGAAAGTATGGCGAGTATGTTTTTCATGGTTCCTCCGCTCCCTCACGCGCGAGAGCTTGAAGGTTGGCCGGTGCAAAGAGGCTTGCACGGGCTGCAGACTTCGCCGGTCTCCTGGCTTGGCGAAAAGGAACTCGAAGAGGGTTGGCAGTGGCTGCGGAAATTAAGAAACACTTTCTTCAGGGGCTAAAGCCCAATCATGCCGAGCGCTTTACGCTGGGGCTGAAGCCCCAGCCTCCTAAAGAAAGGGCCATCCTGCAATGAAACCCAAAAGAGTTCACTCGCTGCCTTCCCGTGGCGGAAATTGGCTACAGTGGCTGGCGAGCCGTGCATTCGCCTTACAGTCGCGCGGCGGCGACGGTGTTGCACCGTCTTCCCGAGCACGAAGTCCGCGGTTAATGTGAAGGGGCAAAGCCCGCTGCGGGTTGCGGATGTCGGAGGCGCAGGGCCGCCGGGTTGAGGTGAACGAGGAAACTTCTACTTATTTGAAAAAAGCGTTATGCGCGGCCGGCCGGAGGGAGTTATCTCCACGGAAAGCGGCGCTTGAAAAACCTGTTCGAGAATCTCGCGCTGGAGCACTGTCGCCGGCGGACCCACGCGAAGGCATTTACCCCGGTGCATCAGAACTACCTGGTCGGCGTACTCGCCCGCGAGATTGAGTTCATGGGTGACGACGACAACGGTGTAACGATTCTGCGCGGCCAGGCGGCGCAGGGATTCGAGAAGGTCCACCTGCGCTCCGATATCGAGATGCAGCGTGGGTTCATCGAGAAGGAGCAAGAGCGGCTGCTGCGCCAGTGCGCGGGCAAGAATAACGCGCTGTTTTTCGCCGCCGGAGATTTTGTCCATCCAGCGATCGGCGAGTTCGGTGGCGCCGACCTGCGCGAGGGCGTTGTTGGCGATGAGGATGTCTTCCTCGGACTCGAAGCGCAAGCCACCGCCATAGGGATGGCGGCCCTGCATCACGAATTCCCAGGCGCGCGACGGAAACAGCAGGCGGCTTTCTTGTTGGACAAGCGCGATACGCTGCGCGCGAGTTTTGACGGGAAGCGAATGCGTTTCGAAACCATTCAGGAAAATACGGCCGGAGAGCGGCTGGAGCGCGCCGGAGATGAGCTTGAGGAGCGTGGATTTGCCGCTGGCGTTGGGGCCGAGAATGGCGACGAGTTCACCGGGCTTCGCCTGGAAGCTCATTGCTTCGAGCGTGAACAATGGCGCTTGCGAGGGATTCGGAGCGTAGGCGTAGCTGACTTGCTCGACGCTCAGGCGGACGTCGGGGGTGGCGCGTGAAGCGTCTCCGGGGAGCGGGTGACGCAGCGCGCTGCTCATGCGATTCTCCGCCGCAGCAAATAGATGAACAGTGGCGCACCGGCAAGCGCCGTCATGGCGCCGACGGGCAAATCGGTGGGCGAAGTGACCGTGCGTGCGAGTGTGTCCGCGATGACCAGGGCGATCGCACCGCCGAGCGCAGAGGCGGGGATGAGCATCCGATGGTCGGAGCCGAAGATCAGGCGCATGACGTGGGGAACGAGAAGACCGACATAGCCGATGGTGCCGCTGACGCTGACGGCGAGGCCCGTGAGGATGGAAGCGGCGATGTAAACGACGATGCGAACCCGTGGAACATCCACGCCGAGATGCATGGCTTCTTTTTCGCCAGCGAGCAAAAGATTGAGATCCGAGGCCGTGGTGTAAATGGCGCCCGCAGCGATGATGAAGCCAAACGAAAGGAAGTAGAGCAGGCTACGGGGCTGCGGGGTTGAAAGGTCGCCCATGAACCAGAACGCGCTGCCGCGAAGATTATTTCCGGAGAGCGTGGTCATCAGGAACATGATGACCGCCTGCAGGAATGAAGCGGTGATAATACCGCCGAGGAGCAGCGTGGTGCTGTCAATCTGCCCATTGCGACGCCCGAGGATGTAGACGGCTGCGATCGTGACGGCGGCGCCGAGAAACGCGCCGACTGGCGTAATCAATCCGGCCATTTCGGGAGTCAGATCGAGGCGCGCTTCCACGATGAGCGCGACGATTGCGCCAAGCGCGGCACCGGAAGAAACTCCGAGCACGTACGGATCGGCAAGCGGATTGCGCAGCAGCGCCTGGAAGCTGACGCCGGCAACGGAAAGAGACGCACCAACGAAAACGGCAAGCAGAATGCGCGGCAAGCGGATGCCGAGCACAATCATGCCGTAGTCGCTGGAGAGAGAAGTGGTGCGATGAAGAAGGAGGCTGATGAGATCCTTGCCGAGGCCGTAGAGAGAAACCTGGACCGCGCCGAGCTTCATTGCCACGACAACAACGGCAAAAAGAATGAGCGCGAGAATCCCGCAGCGGATCAGGAGGCGAGTGAGCGTCAGCGGGCGCATGCGAACTCCATCGCGAAGGGTTGCGCGTTAAGAGTCATGTGCGAGGGCGCTCCCGCGGGTGGAGGGGACGGCGGTGGCGCGGGAGCCGCGGGTTTCCCGGGAACCGGCAAATCCTGAAAGGCGGCGGGATGAAGCTGGCGCGCGAGGTCCTCAATGGCGGAAACGATACGCGGGGCCGGGCGATTCACGGCGTCGCTGATGACCGCGAAGCGGCGATTGCGCACGGCATCGAGCAATTTCCAACCGGGTAGCACTGAGAGGGATTCAAAATCGCGCGCGGCGGAATCCGGGTGCGTGGCGGCAAAAACCAGGTACTCGGGTTGCAGGCGGACGACTTCTTCGAGGTTCATTTGCGGCCAGTCTTGGGTGGCGTCCACGATGCTGGCAGCATCGGCTTTGCTGAGCGCGTCGGCAATGAAGGTGTGTTTGCCCACGGAGATGAGCGGGTGGGTCCAGACGACGAAAAGAACGCGGCTTGGCGGGAGGGCTTCGAGTTTGGCGTGCAAAGCGGAGAGGCGAGCCTCAAGATCGGTGGTGAGCGACTTGCCGGTTTCCGGGACGCCGAGGAGATCGGCGAGTTTCTGCGTGGTGGAGAGAATTTCATCGACGTTCTGGGCGCGAGTGGCGTAGGTGGGAATGCCGAGAGTGTCGAGGGCACGGACGGTGTCGAGGCGATTGATTTCCTTGGTGACGAGAACAAGATCCGGGTGGAGCGCTGCGATTTCCTCCAGATTCGGATTGATGGGGCCGCCGACTTTTCTTTTCTTTTGCGCTTCGGGGGGGTAGTCGCAGTAGTCCGTGTCGCCGACGAGGCGGTCCTGTACGCCAAGGGCGTAGAGCGTTTCGGTCAGGCTGGGCGCGAGAGAAACGATGCGCGAGGGCAGCAGCGGCACACGGATGGTGCGGCCGAATTCGTCAACGACTTCGTGCATGGCGGGAGAGGCGGACGGAGGCGCGGGCGTGAACGACTGGGCGCGGAGAGGCAAGCCAGTGAGCAAAAGTGCGGCAACGGCGAAAATGCGGGCGCGTTGCATTACATGGGCAAAACTGTGGTGCACAAATCTCCTCTGACGAGAGTGCCGCGAGAATTTTGAGAACAAAAAAACCGGCGAGAAGCCGGGGTCGTACTGGGGGCGTACCCTCTCGCGAAGTAGGCCCAACCACGGCGGCGAGGGAGGGTAGCCTGGCTCTCGGCAATGAAGCCGAATACAGTGGCGGGACCGCGGCCGCATTGCACGGCAC
>Ga0210405_10001642_pt1 | contig 24850 bp, 22 predicted proteins | sample IncBWH11MmetaG_FD_155492 | JGI IMG/M metagenome (GOLD analysis project Ga0210405, IMG submission 155492) | Forest soil microbial communities from Barre Woods Harvard Forest LTER site, Petersham, Massachusetts, United States - Inc-BW-H-11-M | ecosystem: Environmental > Terrestrial > Soil >... | reverse complement strand
AGCCGGCTGAGCGCCGCGCGTTCCGGGAGCCGATCTAGCAGCATCACAGGGCCTCACGTGGAACCGCCGGCACGGATAACGCCAAACGGAAGGTAAACGCTACAGGCCGCCTGCGCACGGCGCTAGCACCGCCCGCCGGTACCGGCGAGCGATCGGGCAGCAATGGGTCTACGTGTCTTTCGGGCGATACGCAAGCCGCTGCCGCGCCATTTCACAGACGCCACTGCGCTCGTTTTCGGCCGCGGTCTGCCTAGCATCATCGAGATCAGCTGGCGTCAGCAGCCCGTTGGCCAGCAGGAAGTCAGGGAGATCACGAGCGTGACCTCGTTCTTTCCAGATGAAGCCTTGAAGCAGCTTCTTATAGTCGGATACGGCGCCCTCTCCGCTGAGGTCCAGGGCGATGACCACATTCATCATCGGCACCGTCTGCGGGGCGGCCAGACCGAGGATGAACTCCTGATAGTAGTAAGCCATGGCCAGGCGCGCGGTCGCGTTGCGCTCGAAGTAACCGCGCACCCGCGCGACCGCGTTCTCCCCGGGCTCGCTGATGCGTCGTACGATCGTGCCGGCTTGGGTGGTCGGGCTTTTATCGCCATCCGGGACGGCCGGATCGGCCCGGGTCTGCGCCGCGGTGTCGAGCCGCAGTCGTAGCACCCAGGCGCCGATGCTGACCAGCCACAAGCCCTCCGTGAGGGTTACCGGTAGTGCCTCGTAGCGCGCCGGGGCGACCGGCAGGACGTGGCGTGCCGTCCGCCGCACGGCTTCGGCGCGCACCGGTGTCCCTGGTGATTGCGGCGCTAGGTAAACCCGGTAGGTCGTGTCTCGGCTGAACAGTTCCCAGTGGCGGTGGACGTAGCGGAGACCAGCGCAACGCGGGGCCCGGTGCAAGGTGAGGTCCTCGTCGCCGCTGAGCAGACGCCGGTCCAGCCAGGTGATCTCATCAGGCCGACAGCTCACCCACTCGCCCTGCGCCGCTGACCACAGGAAAAGCCGACCCGTCGCCACTGCGCCGCCACTCCCGAACGACGGCCCGCCCCTGGCGCGGCCGTCCAGTCTTGCCATGTCTGGAATGACAATTGTCGCATTCCCGGCATCAGCCGATCTTGACGCGGGAGAGCAGCGCGTCTGAGCTCGCCCCCCAGAGGATCGTATCGCCGTCGCTGAGCGGTTGTTCCCCCACGACCGGGACCCCGTTGAGAGTGAGCCCGTTCCTGCCCTGGTTCGTGACCCACCAGCGACCGTCGGAGAACGTGAACGTCGCGTGCTCCCTTGACACCGTAAGCACGTCAGGGAGCACCAGCTCGACGGACCCGCGCCCGGCGCGGGCGCCGGAAACCCGGGTTTCCGCGACCGAGGATCCGGTGACCAACTGCAGCACCGGGAGGAGCGCGGGGCTCGGTTCCATGATCGTGGCCATGCCCCCGCTAACCGTAAGGTCGGGGTCGGGTTTCCCCCATGCGTAGCCGCCAGAGTCGGCGTAGCCGTGCTGCGGGGCGGAGTAGGCCCACTGTGGCGCGGCGTTCGCGTAACGGTCAGGCTGGGCGTCGATGCTCACGGGATCTCCCTGCCGCAGGCGGTAGCGGCCCCGCGCGACGGATCCGGCACCGATGACGTACACCTCGGCCCGGCCCGCCCCGGCGAGGCGGGCCCCGTACGCGGTTACCTGCTCCCGGTAGACGTCGGTCATGCTCGCGCTGATCACGCCGGGTTCCATCCGCTCGCACAGGAAGGCGAGATCATCGGGGTTCAGCTGCAGCTCAACGAGGTTCGGCGCGATCAGTGCCCCGCTGGGCGTGACCACGAACACATCAGCCAGATGCCTCATGACGACCTTCAGCACATCCTGTCCGTCGCGCCAGGGCCGGGAGGCAATCCGCCGTATCCACGGATGATCCCTGGTGATGCCCAGGGCCCGCAGGCCGCCCACGCCCGCGGCCGTGAGGGCCGCGATCACCATCAGCACCACGGTGGCGGAGACGACGGAACCCGTCACGACCTCCAGGAGCAGCCAGCATGCCGCGACGCCGCCCGCGACCATCCAGCGCTGCCGGCTCCGCCGCCGCAGCGGAGCGCGTGTCGGCCGACGCGCCGCTTCCCTGCCTCCCGTATCAATCACCATCCTTGACCTGTTCTCACGTGATCTGATCGCCTGATCAGGCGGTCCTCGAGACCGAGGATGCGGGCCAGCGCCGCCGTCAGTCAACAAATCGCCGGCAGCTTCCAGATATCTGGAAGCTGCCCGAGAGCGCCACACGTCCATGCCGATGACGCACCACTAGGCCCGATCACGGTTGTCGGCTCCGCTTCCAGATTTCTGGAAAATGCACGGTATTCACGCGCGCTGGACCTGGTATCGCCACGTACGGGTATGCTTCCCCCGAGATTCCGGGAAAGGTAAGTCCGGCATCGCGATTGGCTGTCTGTTCCTATTTACGCAGATAATGCTGAGGAGGTCCAGATGCACCTCGGATCGGCAATCCTCGTCATCTGGCTGGTCATCGGCGGCTTCGCCGCCGGGCAGCGTGGCGATTACAAAGGATCCGTCAATTGCAGCAGGGCAGCTACGGCTGCGGTGACGATCCTGGCCGGCCCCCTCAATTACGCGGGAGTGAATCCGCACATCAACTGCACGGTGCGGCACCCCAGTAATTAGCAATACGGAAGAACCGCGGCGAAGGAAGAAATTCCCCACACGCCGGCCTCCTGGCCGGTTTCCGGTGCCCATTGCGGGCATGGCCTGCGCCCCTACGATTCACCGGACGGTCCCGGCCCGGGCGGGCCGCCGCCCCGGCGGCGCCGGCGCCAGATCTTCAACCCTAGTGCCGCCACCAGCACAGGGATGGCGATGTACCACGGGGTCGTGGAGTGGACCGCCGCCCCGGCGACGGCTGGCGCGGCCAGGCCGCTCCAGGCACCCGCCGTTATGTGCCCGAGTTCCATGGATATTTTCGGGCTCATGTCAGTTCCTCTCCGGTGAGGGTGAGGCAGGCCGTATCGCCATCCCGGCGATCTTTCCGTCATCGCTGAACCGCACGATCCCCTTCGCGTCGCCTGCCTCGAAGTTCAGCGGGACATCGACCACGGTGTCGTCGGCCACCCGGCGGGCGAACGGCTCGCCGGTGCGCTCCAGGCGGCCGAACATCCCCGCCATGGCCGCCCATCCGCGGGACAGCCTGGCGGCGTCATGGCGTGCGCGCATGGCGTCGTCGAGTTCGTCGAGGATTTCCTGCCAGCGGCCCTGGTTGTGCCAGTCGAAGATGGCCACCGCCCGGTCCGCCGCATCGGGCGGGATCTCGCGGCTCATCGGCCCGCCGGTACGCGGATCGATGGGGTGCCCGAACCGCTGGAAGGCGGCCTGCCTGGTCGTGCCGAGTACCTCACCGACATCTCTCCAGCTCCGTCCTGCGGCCCGGGCGCGGTCAACGGCCGTCTGCAACGCCGTCTCGGCTGCGGCTGACAGTTCCCGCGCTGCGGCCACCGCGCCGAGCGGCGAGGAAGGATGGCCCAGCTCAGCCGCGAGGTGGCGTGCCGCGTCGACGGCTCGGGCGGCCACCGGGTCATCTGATCTGTCCGTAATGTCAAGGTACTCATGACGATGATTAACTGTCAATCCTTGCTTTACGACATGTTCTTGGCGTGCTCGTTCGCGCCGTGCGGTGCTCCGGCATCTCGCGTCGCAGTATAGGCGTCGACGGCCCTTACCCTCCTGCGGAGGAAGCGCGCGCCCGCAGGCTTGACACGCTCCCGGCGCGGGGATGTCCGCCACGATCTCACCTCCGATCATTTCCGTGCGTTCTCATGGTGTCACGTAATTATATAATCGTGTCGCGATGAAGCACACGGAAATGGGAACGAGTACGTGCGCCCGAACCGGTACGGTCGGCCCGCGGTCCACGTGCGGACGGCGTGGACCAGACACCCAATCCTGGCTAGAGGAATGTGAGGTCGAGCATGTGCTCGCTCAAGGTCCACAGCTGCTCGGCGCCCTTCGGGTCCACGGCGTAGGGCATGACTCCGCGCAGGTGCGCCCCGTCCGCCATGGACGTCTCGCCGATCTGCTCGGATATGACCGGCGCGATGTCGCAATTCTCGCAGTAGACGCCACCCAAGCCGTCGAGCTGCGGGCTCGTCGCGCACCACACGATCGTGGCCGCGCCCTGCGGGACCGTCTTCAGGTTGCGGCCGGGATCGAGGATCGGGTTCCCCGCTTCGTCGATGATGCCGGCTGCTTCGAGATCTTGCCGCGGAACATGCCGTTCGAGGCCGGTCCCGGGGATGCTGCCGGGATGAAGGGAGAAGGCCCGGACACCGGCGTCCTGGCCGCGCCTGTCGAGCTCGACGGCGAACAGGATGTTGGCCGTCTTTGACTGGCCATAGGCCGCCCACGGGTCGTACTCGCGGTGCTCGAAGTTCGGGTCATCGAAGACCACTGGCGAGTAGCGATGACCGAGGGACGATACCGAGACGACCCGGGCGCCGTCGGCCCGGCTCAGCGCCTCCCACAGCCGGGCGGTGAGCTGGAAGTGGCCGAGGTGGTTGGTGGCGAACTGCGATTCGTAGCCGCGGCCGTCCCTGGCGAGCGGGGCGGCCATGATGCCGGCGCTGTTGACCAGGATGTCAAGCGGCCTGCCCGTGGCCAGGAACCTGCTGGCAAACGCGTCGACCGATGCGGGGTCGAGCAGGTCCATCGGCCCGACCGACACCCGCTTCAGTCCCTGCAGTGCGGCGGCCGCCCGGCCGGGGTCGCGGGCCGGAACGATCACGTCGGCACCGGCGGCGGCCAGGGTTCTGGCGGTCTGGAGTCCCAGGCCCGAGTAGCCACCGGTGACGACGGCGAACTGGCCGGACAGGTCGATGCCGGCGATGACGTCGTCGGTGGTCGAGGCGGCGCCGAAGCCGGAGCCGATCGGTTGTTGTGGTGTCGGCATGGCTGGGGTCCCTTCCTGCGGGTGTGCGCGGCCCAACGGAGCTGCGGGGTTACCGAACTCCTGGTAGTCTTCGGGAAACCGGAGAGCTCTCCGGCTTCTGTTGCCACCGTACCGGAGAACTCTCCGGTTAGCAACGCCCGGCGCGCAAGGAGACATTGCCATCGCCAGCCAACGTCCGGTCGAGACGCTGCGCTCTGACGCACAGCAGAACCGTTCCCGGATCCTCGAGGTCGCGCTGGAGGCGCTCACCGCGTCCCCTGGCGCGTCGCTGAACTCGATCGCGAAACGGGCGGGCGTCGGCCCCGGCACCCTCTACCGGCACTTCCCGACCCGCGAGGCCCTCGTGCTTGAGGTCTACCGCTACGAGGTCCAGCAAGTCGTCGACGCAGCTCCGAGGCTCCTCGCGTCGCGTCCGCCGCTCGACGCGCTGCGCGAGTGGCTGGACTGCCTCGCGCACTACGGGATGACCAAGGCCGGTCTCGGGAGCGCGTTGAGCGCGGCGACGACATCTCACGACGCGCTCTCGGCCGAGACGTACGGCCCGGTGATCAAGGCCCTGACCATGCTGCTCGCCGCCAACGAAGAGGCCGGGACGATCCGCAGCGGGCTGGCGCCCGACGACGTGCTGCTCATCCTGGGCTTTCTGTGGAGGATCGACCCCGCCGGCGACTGGCGAGCGCAGGCCGGGCGACTGCTCGACATCCTCATGGACGGGCTTCGTGCGGGCGCTCCGCTGACCTAGCCGCTCATGACATCGCTTCCGGGTCGGGGTCGTCGGCGAGGAAGATCATGCGCATGAAGGCCTCCAGGCTGACCTCGCATAGCTCCTGCTTCGACATGGCCCCGGGGAATTCCGTCCAGGCGAAGAAGTGGAGCCGCTCGGCCTGCCAGGTCAGCGCCTCCGCGACCCGGCGCGCGTGGTAGCCGGGGGGCGCCACGCCTAGCTCACGTTCCCTCAGGATCGCCCGTTCGAGCTGAGTCGTGGCCGACTCGAATGCGGTGAGCCACGCCTCGCGTACCTCCGGCGCCGCGGTCCATAGGTCGCTGGCCTCCCGCAGCACGAAGCGGTGCGGCCACCAGCTGTCCACGGCGGCCTCGATCGTTTGGCGGAGCGCGTCGCGCGGGCGAACGTGCGGCGGCCGGCCGGCGAACCAGCTGCCGGGGTATTCATACGCGGTGGCGAGGATGCCGCCCATCCGCCGCAGCAACGCGGCCAGCGCGTCGTTCTTGGACGTGAAGTACGCGTAGAACCTGGTGCGCGTGATGCCCGCCTCGGCCGCGATGGCCTCGACATCCAGCTCCCGCATGGGGACCTCGGCCAGCAGGCGTTCGAGCGCGTCCAAGATCAGGTCATCCCGGCGCCTCCTGGGCTCCTTGGCCGCGGCGGACGGGGCCCTTTGCGCGGGCCTGGCCTGTGCCTCCATGCCGGCACTTCCCTCCACGAAGATCGCTGGGAAAACAACAAGACGTCGTGTATTGAGCAAGACAAGACGTCGTGTATAGGCTACTAGGTAGCGAGGGCTACGAAGGGATCATTCGAATGAGGACCAAGCTTTCGGCCGACCTCACCGTGATGCTGCACGTGAACGGGCACGCACTGAGCTTGCAGCTGGACAGCCGGACGACCTTGCTGGACGCGCTGCGCGAGCACCTGGGCCTGACCGGCACCAAGAAGGGCTGCGACCAGGGCGCGTGCGGGGCATGCACGGTCCTGCTGGACGGCAAGCGCGTGCTGTCCTGCCTGACGCTGGCGGCGCAGTGCGACGGCCGGGAGGTGAGGACCATTGAGGGCGTCGCGTCCGACGGGCGGCTGCACCCCGTGCAGGAAGCGTTCGTCCGTCATGACGCCTTCCAGTGCGGATACTGCACACCAGGGCAGATCATGTCGGCCATCGCGCTGCTGGACGAGGGGCGCGCCGGTTCGGACGAGGAGATCCGCGAGTTCATGAGCGGCAATCTCTGCCGGTGCGGAGCGTACCCGAACATTGTCGCGGCGATCCGGGCCGTCGCCCGCGGCGAGGGCGAGTAACGATGCCGGCGTTCGAGTACCTGCGCCCAGGGGACGTGGCTGGTGCCGTCGCGATGGTAAGCAGCGATCCAGGTGCGTCTTACCTCGCTGGCGGCACGACGCAGCTGGACCTGATGCTGAAAGATGGCGTGCTCCAGCCTGAGCGGCTGGTCGACATTGGCCGGCTGCCGCTGCGCGGGGTCACCCGCAACGGCGACACCCTCCGGGTCGGGGCATTGACCACGATGGAGGAACTGGCCGCCGACCCCACGGTCGCCGAGCGGGTGCCGTTCGTCCGCGAGGCGCTGCTGGCTGGTGCCTCGCCGCAGTTGCGCAACATGGCGACGATCGGCGGGAACATCTTGCAGCGCACGCGCTGCCGGTACTTCCGCGATCCGGCCGTCGCGGCCTGTAACAAGCGCCTGCCGGGATCGGGGTGCGCCGCCGTCACCGGTGCGGCCCGGATGCACGCGATCCTGGGGGCTAGTGAGCATTGCATCGCCCTGCACGCGTCCGATCTCTGCGTTCCGCTCGCCGCGCTCGATGCCGACGTGCACATCCGGGGCACCGGCGGGCAGCGGACCGTCCCGCTCACCGACTTCTATGTTCTGCCGGGCTACCGGGCGGACGTTGAAACCGTGCTCGAGCACGGCGAGCTGATCACGGCAGTGGACGTGCCGTTGCCGACGGCCGGTACACGGTCGGGTTACCTCAAGGTCCGCGACCGGGCCTCTTACGAATTTGCACTCACCTCGGCGGCGGCGGCGCTGCTGATCGAGGACGGCACGATCACGGCGGCACGACTCGCCCTGGGCGGGGTCGGGACGATTCCCTGGCGGGCACGCGACGCTGAGGACATTCTCATCGGCACACCCGTGAGCGACCAGACGTTCCGGGCCGCGGCGCAAGCGGCGCTTGGTGGTGCGTTCACTGTCCCCGGCACCGCGTTCAAGGTCGAGCTCGCCCAGCGCACGATCGTCCGGATCCTGCAGACCGTAGCGGGAGGCCAACCGTGACCAACGCCACCGGCAGCAAGCTCCTCGGCGATTCCGTTGACCGGGTCGACGGGCCGCTCAAGGTGACCGGCGGCGCTCCCTACCCGTCGGACGTCACCTTCCCTGGCCTGGTGCATGCCGTGCTGGTGCAGTCCACCATCGCAGCGGGAACGATCAGCAGGATCAGCACCGAAGCGGCGCAGACCGCGCCGGGAGTGCTGGCGGTCATCACGCACGAGAATGCACCGGCCCTGGCGGAGGGGCCGACGACGCCGCTGGGTCCCTCGCCTCGTTTCCCGTTCAAGGACAACCGCATCCTGCATTACGGCCAGCACGTGGCCATCGTGGTAGCGCGGACACCCGAGCAGGCAACTGCGGCGGCGCGGCTGGTCAGGATCGACTACGAGGAAACGGCCCCGGTTCTGGGGATCGACAACCCCCGGGCGCCGGTTTCGCGCAATCCATGGGGGCTGGAGGTAGACCGTGGCGATGTCGCCGCCGCGCTGGCTTCCGCCGAGGTGACCTACGACGAGACGTTCAGCACCGCGGCGGAGACCAACAACCCGCTCGGGCCGTTCGCCACGGTGGCCAGCTGGGAAGGAGAGCGGCTGTCCGTACACGAATCGACGCAGTGGCCGATGATGGTCCGCCGGAGCCTGGCCACCGTTTTCGGCGTGCCGGAGGACAACGTACGCGTGCTCGTGCCGTACCTGGGTGGCGGCTTCGGGGCCGGGCTGCGCACCTCGCCGCACACGATACTGACCGCCCTCGCGGCGCGAATCGTCGGTCAACCGGTCAAGCTGGTGCTGACCCGGCCGCAGATGTTCACCTCCGTCGGCCACCGGCCGCAGACAACTCAGCGCCTGCGGCTCGGGGCCACGCGGGACGGACGGCTGGTAGCCATCGACCACGAGGGCACGTCCACGGTCGGGACCGAGGAGGCGAACTTCGGGACCCTGACCATGGTCACGCCCCTCATGTACGCGTGCCCGAACGTCGCGACGCATGACCGGCAGGTACAACTCAACATTCCCAATCCGGGCGCGATGCGGGCCCCGGGCAAGGCCGAAGGCAATTTCGCCATCGAGTCCGCGCTCGACGAGCTGTCCTACGGATTGGCCATGGACCCGGTAGAACTGCGGCTGCGCAACTATGCCGAGGTCCAGCCGCAGTCGGGCCTGCCCTGGTCGAGCAAGGCCCTGCGGGAGTGCTACGCCACCGGCGCGCAGCGATTCGGCTGGGCCAGGCGCAACCCCGAGATCCGGTCGATGCGCGAGGGCCGCTGGCTGATCGGTTACGGGATGGCGGGAGTCACCTTCGGGTGGTACCAGGCACCATGCCGGGCCCGGATCTCGATCGGCCGGGACGGCGCCGCTCACGTGCGCAGCGCCGCGACCGACATCGGGACCGGCACCTACACCGTCGCCACCCAGCTTGCGGCCGAGTTGCTTGGCCTCGGCCTGGGCCACGTGCACGTCGAGATCGGTGACAGCGACCTGCCGCCCGCGCCGCAGTCCGGTGGCTCAGGACTGGCCGCATCGCTGAGCGGCGCGATCCATGATGCCGCGGGCCACCTGTTGGAGGCCTTCCTCGACGTCGTGGCGGACGATGACCAGTCGCCGCTGCAGGGACGCAAGCCCGGCGACGTCGCCGTCACGGACGGCCGCATCCACCTCCTCGGCGACCCCTCGACCGGTGAGACGTACAGCGACATCCTGGCGCGCCATCGGCTGGATGAGATGAGCGCCGACGGCGAGGTGAACCCGCAGGCCGCCGGGACCGGCATGGCACCGGCCGGGGCGTTCGCCGCGCGGTTCGCAGAAGTCCGGATCGACGAAGAACTCGGGTTGCTCCGTGTCGCCCGGATCGTGTCGGCCATCGACGCGGGCCGCATCCTGAACGAGAAGCTGGCCCGCAGCCAGATCATCGGGGCCACCGTGATGGGAATCGGCATGACGATGCTCGAGGAGACCATCATCGATTCCGGCACCGGTCGCATCGCCAACGCGACGTTCGGCGACTACCTGATCCCGGTCAACGCTGACGTGCCCGACCTCGACGTCGTGTTCACCGGCCACCCGGATGAGTTCAGTCCGGTCGGGGTCAAGGGTCTCGGTGAGGTCGGGATCGTCGGCGTGTCGGCCGCGATCGCTAACGCGGTCTACCACGCCACCGGCCGGCGCATCCGCTCACTGCCGATCACCATCGACCAGCTGCTGGCCCGAGGGGCGTGACGAGCAAGGTCCGGTGCCCGCGAGGACGGTTTCGGGGCTGGCGCTGAACCGGCCTCCCGGTAGTTTCGCCCTGGAAATCGGTAGCGATTACTGAGGACTTACCGCTTACACCGCAGCTGGACTGTAGGTATGAAAGCCGTCTCGCGGCCTGAGCCCGCGGTCAAGGGGGACAGCTGGCCGAGCCGTTTGCTGGACGGCCTAAGCGGGCTGGGCGGGTGGCTGGTGGGGCCCGACCCGGGGCTCAACCGGCTGCGCACCGTCTTGTGCGCGATGGCGACCATCGCGGGCGCGATCGGCGCGGAGTGGCTCTTCGTCCACTTCACCGGGGCGTTGCTGCGGCCGTCGCCGCCAGCGGCCGCCGGGGCGGCCGCTGCGGTCCGGGTGGTGGCGGTCAATCATGCTGTGCTGATCTTCGCCCTGGTCCTGGGCGGCGTCGTCGGGCTGACGGCGGCGATATCCGTGCAGGACGCGCAGCCCCGGGATCAGGTCGTCAGCATGCTGGTCCTGCCGGTTCCGATGATCGCGGTCATGGCCTTGTCGCTTGCCATCGCGAGTCATCGCGTCCTGGCCCTGTGCCTGCTGCCGCTGATCCTGGCCGCCGGCACCTACCTGCGACGGTTCGGCCCGGGCGGCGTCCGCGTCGCGCCGCTGCTGTTTACCGGTTATCTGTTCGGGTTCCTGCTGGGGTCCGTGATCACCCTCGGCGATACCGGGTGGCTGGCGGCGGAGATCGGGGTGGCCATCGTGGTCGCGATCGTCGTCAAAGTCGGCGTACTCCACGACACCAGCAGCCGCGCGCTGCGGCGGACCCAGCGGTCCTACGCGGCCCGGGCGCGCCAGCTGGCCGGCCTGGCCCTGGCGGCGTTCGACGAGCCCGGCCCGCGCGCCAGCCGCCGCCTGTACCGCCACAAGACCCGGCTGGGCGAGGCCACCCAGCTGATCGCGGGCCAGCTCGCCGATCCCGGCGTCGCCCAGGGCGATTCAGCCGCGGCCTTGCTGCATCAGGGGCTGTTCGACTCCTGGCTGGCCCTGAGCAACCTAGCTCGTTTCGCCGCGGCGCTCGGCCGCTCACCGCTGCACACAGGCCAGCGGGCACAGGTCCGGGAGATCCTGGCCAGCCTGCGGGACGGCCGATGTGACAGGGCCCGGGCATCCGCCCTGGCCTTCGCCGAAACGCTCACCGCGCCAGCCGACCCCGACGGCGACAACACCGAGATCCTTGCCCACCGGTTTGCCGGGTCGGTCACCGACTTCGCCGATGCCCTGTCGCAGTGGCTGGAGCTGGGAGCCCGGGACCAGCCGGCCGGCGCCGAGGCACTGTTCACCCCGGCGGTGCCTCTCCGCCAGGGCGGCTCGCTGTCCGTTACGGCCGCGGCCACCGCCGAGGCCTCGTCGACGGCCGAGCCTGGCCGGCATCTGCGCCGGGTCGCCGTGGCTCCCTACGTCCGTACCGCGATCCAGGTGGGCGTCGCCATCGGGGCCGCCATCGCCGTGGGCGACCTGCTGTCCGGGCAGCGCTTCTACTGGGCGGCGATCGGCGCTTTCGTCGTCTTCCAGGGGACCAGCAACACCGACGAGCAGATCAGCAAGGCGCTGTCCCGGATCGTCGGGACGCTGGTGGGTATCGTGGTCGGCTCCCGTCTGGTCGACCTCATCGGCCCGCACGCGGCGGGCTGGATGATCGTGATCATCTTGGCCTCGGTGCTGCTTGGCCTCTACCTCCAGCGCGCCGACTACGCGTTTTTGGTCATCGGCGTCACGGTGATGGTGTCGCAGCTATACCGGGAGCTCGGAGACTTCAGCACCGCACTGCTGGTCCAGCGGCTCGAGGAGACCGCCATCGGCGCGACGGTAGCGGCCGCGGTGGTGCTCGTCGTGCTGCCCCTGCACGCCTCCCGGGTCGCCCGGGTCGCGTTGCGCCGCTATCTGGCCGCCATGGCGAGCCTGCTCCGGCACACGTACGCAGCATTCGGCGGCGAGGAGGATGCTGCCTTGCTGCAAGACGATACGCGGGCACTGAACACCGCCTACGGCGCGCTGGCGTCCAGCATCCAGTCGATGCGACGGATCCAGGCGGGCGGCCAGAGCCAGCGGGCTGGCGCAACCATCGTCGCCGCCACCTCCGCCCGCCGCTACGCACTTAACCTGGTGCGCGACATCCCGCCGACCACCGGGCCGGCCGCGGACACCGCGGCCCTGCTGAACCGCGGTGGCCAGACCCTGCAGGCATCGCTAGCCAGCCTCCAGTCCGCGCTCGCCGGGCCGGGGGGCTACACCTATACCCGCTCGGCCTCCCTGTTCGACTTGATCGAGCAGCGGCTGGCCGCGCCGGGGAGAGGCAGCGGTGATGGTCATCTCGCACTGCGTGACCTCAGGCTGATCGACGGGGCGCTGGCCGAGCTGGCGGGCACCCTAGGCCTGCGCGTCACCAGCTACGACATCGGCCCGGCCGACGAGCAGATTCGTTCCGCGGACGCGCCGGACCTGGCTGGCGAGCCAGCTTCGAGCCAGTCAGCCGCTGCCGATGGCGGCGAGCCCGATCGCTAGGGCATCTTCGGCCACCGCCACCACGGGGTCCGGAAGGCGGCGGGCGAGCGCGGCGCGGGCGTCGTGGCAGATCTTCGCTGCGACCAGGGCGGCCGCCGATGCGGTCAGCGCGGACGGGATCGGGCCCCGGTGCTCAGAACGCGCGAGGACCGCGGCGGCCAGGCCGGCGGATATCAGCCGGCCGGTAAGTCCTGGCGGGTCGAGGCGTGACGGCGTCCCGGGGAGCTTGTCGACGACCAGCTCCGCGCCATCGGCGGTCGCGGCGATCCAGCGGGCCGCCGGGTGCCTCAAGGCGGCCGGCAGGCCGTCGCTGCGCCGCAAGATGAGAGCCGCTAGGGCGACGGTCGAGCGCATCCCCGTCGCCGCGCCCAAGACGGCCGCGTGTTCAAGCACGCTGGAGGCCGGCGCCGTCGTCCCGACCGCGCCGGCCAAGGCGCCCCTGGTGAATTTCTTCATCCTGTCCTCCTGCGCCGGCTTCTGCCGCGGACCGCGATCATCCGACGGGTAGCCGGTCGGTAACCCCTAGGGTGCGGGTGAATCCAGGGGGGATGACCAGGTCGTCGGGGGTCAGGTCGTGGATGGTGGAGTGGCCCAGGCCGAGCAGGGCCGAGTCGATGCCGCCGCGCAGGATGTCCAGCACGTTCTCCACGCCGGCCTGACCGTTGGCGGCCAGGCCCCAGAGGTAGGCGCGGCCGATCATCACCGCCCGGGCACCCAGCGCCACCGCCTTGACCACGTCCCCGCCGCGGCGGATCCCGCCGTCGAGGACGACCTCGACCTGGTCGCCGACCGCCGCGGCGATGCCCGGCAGCACCCGGATCGTGGCCGGGGTGCCGTCCAGGTCGTTACCGCCGTGGTTGGACACCGAGATCGCGGTCGCCCCCGCGTCGGCGGCCCGCTTCGCGTCATCGACGCGGGTGATGCCCTTGACCATGAACGGCCCGCCCCACTGCCTGGCCAGCCAGCGCACGTCCTCCCAGGTCGGCAGCGGTGAGGCGGCCCACTGCCGGTACGCGCCGAAGAACGTCGGGGCAGGCTCGCCCCGGCCGGTCATGTTCGGCACGGTCAGGTCCGGCACCTGGCCCGTCTTCGCGTAGCCGAGCAGCCAGCGCGGGTGCCGCAGCGCCTGGGGCGCGAACTGGATGGCGGTCTTCAGGTCGACCCGTTCCGGGATGACCGGGCTGCCCCAGTCGCGGCCGTTGGACCACGTCCAGTCGAGCGTGAGGATCAGCCCCACCACCCCGGCGGCGCGGCCCCGCTCCACGTGCGCCGCCATGTCATCCCGGGTGCCGACCCAGTAGGTCTGGAGAAATGTCTGCGGGTTGGCCGCGACCACCTCCTCGACCGGCTTGCTGGCAAACGAGCTCAGGCCCATCACCGTCCCCCGGGCCGCGGCGGCCCGCGCCACGGCCACCTCCCCGTCGGGGTGCACGGCCTGCACCCCCGTCGGTGAGATGAGCACCGGCAGCGACACCGGCTGGCCCATGACGGTCGTGGACAGGTCACGCTGCGCCGACAGCCCCGCCACGTGGGGCGCGAAACCGAGCTCGCTGAACGCGGCGATGTTGTCAGTGACGGTCACGCCCTTCTCCGAGCCCGCGACCAGCGCCCCGTACACCGACGGGGGCAGCCGCCTGCTCGCCCGCCGCTGAGCTTCGGCAACCGTCTCAAACCAGCCAGCACTCATCTCTGTGTCCTCTCTCGCGCGGCGCCGGGGCCTCCGTGCGCGTTCCCTACTTCAGCATGAACCCGGCATCGACCGGGAAGGTGACGCCGGTGACGTACCTGGCCTCGTCCGAGGCGAGAAACAGCACCGCGTCGGAGATGTCCGCCGGCTCCACCCACGGGATCGGCAGTGCGTTGGTGGCCTGGGAGGCTTGGGCGAACTGCTCCGGGGTGGGATGCTCCACGCCGGGCAGGAAGAGCCGGAACGTGGCCTCGTTCTGGATCATGTCGGTGTCCACGCTGGTGGGGTGCACCGTGTTGACCCGGATGAAGTGCGGGGCCAGCTCCAGCGCCAGGGTGCGCATCAGGCCGACCACGCCGTGCTTGGCCGACACGTAATGCGCCAGGTTCTGGAATCCCTTCAGCCCCGCCGTGGAGCTGGTGATCACGATCGACCCGCCGCGGCCGCCGGCGATCAGGTGCGGGATGGCCGCCTTGCAGGCGTGCCACATCCCGGTCAGCTGGATGTCGATCATGTCCTGCCAGGCGGTCTCGTCCAGCTCGGCGGCCTGCCCGAAGGAGGCGATCCCGGCGTTGGAGCACACGATGTCCAGTCGGCCCAGCTGGGCCACCCCGTCATCGAGGGCCTGCTTCAGCCCGGCGTAGTCCCGCACGTCGGCCGGGGTGGCGACGATCCGCCGGTCCAGCGCCTCGACCTCCTTGACCGTGTCGGCCAGGTCCTGCGGCGTCGCCATCGGATACGGCACCGAGCCGACCTGGTCGCAGAGGTCGACCGCGATGATGTCCGCGCCCTCCTGCGCCAGCCGGATCGCGTGGCTGCGGCCCTGGCCGCGGGCCGCCCCGGTGATGAACGCGACCTTGCCCTCAACTCGTCCAGTCATTGCTGTTCCTCTTCTTCCTTCTCGTTTTTCTCCGCGCCATGGCGCGGCTGAACGGTAACTTGACCAGGATTTGTTGTCGCCCAAATGCCTAGGGCGCCTCCTACCATGATTGCGACGACGACTCGGCGCAGAGGCCATCTGGCCACGCGCGAATCACGTGACCAGCCGCAATGATCGAGTCCCGATACTGCCTATGGTGGTGTCGGCACAAAAAGATCGACCCCGCGCCGGTAACCACTTCCACCTGTGCCTGAGCCACCTGGCATCTGTCACACGGAACCCGCGGGCCCATGCTCACGCAGAGGTCGTCTGCCCCCCGGACCGTCCCGAGGCTGCGCTCAGGCCGGGTGAGGTCGTGGCGAAAGATTCCCATGGCCAGTCCCTTCAAGGCCGATGTCAGATCCGTTCCTCACTACAGCTGGCCACACCGGCAGCGACTACGCCTCAGTAGTCGCTACCTAATTGCGGACCCTTGGCTACTGGCGGCCAGGCCGACGGGGCGCGGTGGCCTCTGCCCAGTAGCCCAGCTCCGGAAATCGGTAGTGATTACTGAGGACCGACCGCTTTGTGCCGTGGCTGACTGTTCGTGCACGAAGGAGAACGATCACCATGGCTCGAACATCCGACGTCGGTGTCCCGGCCGTCGGCGCGGCCAGGCGCACCGCCGCGACAAGCGACGCGGACGCGCTATTTCGCGACCTGTACGCCGAGCACGGGCCGGCCTTGCTGCGACTGACCACCGCTCTCACCGGCGGTGACCGCGGCCGCGCCGAAGACCTTGTTCAGGAAACCATGCTCCGGGCGTGGACCCACCGCGACCACTCCGACTTCCAGCACCGCTCACCCAGGGGCTGGCTGATGACGACCGCCCGGCGGCTGGCCATCGACGCGTACCGGGCCCGGCGCGCCCGGCCCCAGGAGACCGAGCTCACCGAGGACTTTGAGCTCGCCGACGGCCAGCCGGCCGACACCAGCGTCGACGAAGCCGGCGTCCGCGCCGCCCTCGTCGCGCTGCCATGTTCCCAGCGCGAGGTACTGGCTGAGATCTATTACCGCGACCAGTCGGTGGCCGAAACGGCGCGGCTACTGCAGATCCCAGCGGGCACGGTCAGATCACGCACCTTCTACGGGGTACGCGCGCTGCGCCGCGCTCTGGCGGCCGACGACGCGGCGGCCTAGGTCAGGCGGTGGGCTGGTCCTGTAGCGCGCCGGCCAGCTCGTGGCGGCCAGAAATGCCGAGCTTTTCGTAGGCCCGCTGCAGGTGGCTTTCCACGGTCCGGACCGACAGCTGCATCTCGGCGGCGATCTGCTTATTGGACCGGCCCGCCGCGGCCAGCATCGCCGTATCGAGCTCGCCTTGAGTCAGCCGCACCCGGGCGGTGATGAACCTGACCGGGGGCGTGGCGGCCCCTTCGCAGCGGGCCAGCAGCCGCGCGGCCCGCTGCTCGGCGGCAGCGGCCCGGCGAGTCTCTCCGGCGTGGCGCAGCAGGACGGCGGCCTCGGCGCTGGCTTCCGCGGCGTAGAGGATGGTGCCGAGGTCCTCGAAGTCATCGGCGACCTTCCCGAGAACCTCGCCGTCCCGGGCGGCGAGGGCGCTGGCGTAGGCGGCGCGGGCGGCCGCCAGGTCGCCGTCGACCTGGGTGGCCAGAGCGGCCAGCCGGGCCGACACCTGGCGGGCATGCCCGAGGCGGGCCAGGCCGTGCAGCGCGCTGACGGCGCCGATCAGATCACCGATCTCCTCGCCAAGGTCGGCCGCCATCTCGAGCCGCTGCCGGGCGGCGGGGAGGTCACCGGCGGCGGCCGCCGTCCAGGCCCGGGCCTGCAGCACCTCGGTCTCGTTGATCATCATCGCCGGAACGCCGAGGGCGTCGAGAGCGGCGAGCGTCCTGGCGGCCCGGTCGGCCTGCCCGGCCTGGGCCAGCGCCTGAGCAGCGTCGGTATAGGGCAACTGGGCGGCGAACGCGCGCCCGAGCTGCTGGAAGAGGGTGTAGGACTCGCTGGCCCGGCGGAAGGCGCTCATCAGCCGGCCTTGCTCGAGGTGCAGAGAAGCGAGCCGGTGGGCCACGAAGGCGCTGGCCTCGGCGGCTGGCTGGTCGATGACCACGCCCTGGGCGCGGGTCAAGAGTTCCTCGGCCTCGTGCAGACGGCCTGCCCAGGTCAGGGTGGTGACGCGCAGGCTGAACAGGGACCACAGCACCCACGATTGGTCGGGTGCCGGGACCGCCGCGCTGGTGGGGTGCGCGCTGAGCAGCCGGGTGACCTCGTCGAGACGCCCGAGCCGGGACAAGTTGTACATCAGTATCAGGTGCGCGGCGGTGAGCGGATCTGACCCGGGGTGCCTGAGCGAGGTCGCCGCGGTTTCCACCACGGCGCGCGGCCCGCGGCTAAAGCTCATGACAAACGAGCGCCGATCGAGCAGCTGGTCGCGCCAGAGGGGGTCGGCGATGGCACCGGCCACATCATCGAGCAGCCGCAGGTCGGGTACCCGGCCCTGAAGGAAGAAGGCGTTGTCGAAGCGGAGCAGGGCGACGCGGGCCCGCTCGGCGTCGCTGGCCGCGTCCGCGGCCAGCGCGGCCAGCTCGCGTTGGGCCTGGGCCGGCCTGCCCTGGAAGTGCGCGGCCTCTGCGGCCACGAAGCGCGCGCCGAAGCCGGCGCCCTCGGCGAGGGCCGCGCGGGCCAGCTGCTCGGCCAGGGGATGGTCGTGGCGGGCCCGGGCGGCGATCGCTCCGGCCTGCAGGAGGCTGGCGCTGCCGCCGCCGCCCGCGAGACGCAGCGACGCCAGCCGCAGGGTGTCTTCCCGGCGCCGCGCGCCGGTCGTCTCGATCACTTCGGCCAGCGACCGGGTCAGGGCCCGCTCCCGCAGCGCGCTGACCCCCACCCGCACCACGTCACCGATGACGGGATGGGCCAGCCATACCTGGACCCGCCGATCGTCCACCCGGCTGGTGATCAGGCCCTTACGCTCGAGCGTCTCGACGGAGCGGGGGTCGGCCAGCCGGGCGAGCTCGGCCTGGCCGAGCGGCTCGCCGACGGCGGCCAGCTCTAGCACGGCCCGTTCGGCATCGGTGAGGTTCCCTAGGCGCAGCGCGACCAGCTCGACCAGGCGGGCGGTGAGCCGCAGCTCACTGCGCAGCCGCCAGATGCCGCCGTCGGCGGCCAGCGCACCGCTGTCCAGCGCCCCGATGACCAGCTCGCGCAGGACCATCGGATTGCCCCGGCAGTGATCGGCCAGCTGACGCAGTGACGCCGTGTCCACCGGGCCGCCTAGCACCGTGACCAGCAGTTCCTCGATGGCCGCGTCCGGGAGTACGGCTACCTCGATCCGCTCGGCCAGGGCGTCCTTCCACAAGGCCACCACCGGGTCCGGCACCGTCTGACCCGACTGCACGGTGAGCAGCACGGTCGCCCGCCCGGTCAGGGCCAGCTGGTGCACCAGCGTCGCCGACCCGCCATCCAGCAGATGCGCGTCGTCGACGAACACCACGAGCGGGCGCCCCCGGGCCGTATCGGCCACCGCCCGGCCGTAGCGCCGAAGCAACTCAGTCTGGTTGTCCCGGCCGAGGTCATCGCCGTCCGGGTCGGGCGGCAGGACGGGCGCCAGCGCCCCGAACGGCAGCGCCTGCGACGCGCGGGTAGCGCTCGCCCGCGCGACGGCCATCCCCTGTTTCCTGGCCAGCTCGAGGTATCTCAACGCCAGGGTCGTCTTGCCCACCCCGGACGCGCCCATGATGACCGCTCCCCGCCGATCGGCCACGGCGCCAGCAAGCTTGGTGAGCTCTTTGTCCCGGCCGACCAGCGGCCACCCGTCCACTCATCAAGTTTAGACGGGCCGAATTGGGCGCCCGCCGCGCCTACCCGCCGAAATCAGTAGGGACTACTGAGGACCAGATCGCCTCCGCTGAGCAGACTGACGTCGTGACTGACCATGAGGCGACGACGCCTCGTACCCATCCGATCCTGAACGACCGGGTCCGCAACCGCGGAGTCGCGTTCTCCGTACGGGAACGCGCCGAGCTGGGCCTCACCGGCCGGCTGCCTCGGGCGGTGCTGACGCTTGACCAGCAGGCAGAACGTGCTTACGGCCAGCTCCGGGCCATGCCGGCCGGCGGCGCCAGGAAGCTTTATCTGGAGCACCTCCACGACCGCAACGAGACGCTCTATTTCACGGTGCTGTCTGGCCACCCGGCCGAGCTGCTGCCCATTGTCGCTGATCCGCTGGCCGGCGACGGGATGGGGCCGTCCGCTCCGCAGTACTGCAGCCCGGACGGGATCTACCTGTCGATCGACCGGCCCGGCGACGTCGAGAAGTCCTTTGCCACCCTCGGCCTGGGCGCCGGCGACGTTGACATCATCGTGTGCAGCGATGGCGAACAGATCCCCGGCACCGGTGACGGGGGCGTCGGCGGCATCGGTGTAGCGGCGGGAAGGCTGGCGATCTACGCCGCGGCCGGCGGTATCCGCCCCTGCCGGATGATCCCCGTGTCGCTCGATGCCGGCACTGACAACCAGGCCCTGCGCGGCGATCCGTTCTACCTGGGCAGTCGGCGGGCCCGGCGTCGCGGCCAGGATTACCACGCCTTCATCAGGGGATACGTGCAGACGGTGTCGAGGCTGTTCCCGGCCGCGCTGCTGCACTTCGAGGCCATCGGCCCGGAAAACGCGCGGCAGATCCTGCACGCTTACGGCCGCGGCTACCGGGTCCTCAGCGACGTGCAGGAAACCGGGGCGGCCGTGCTGGCCGCCGTGTACGCCGGCGTCCGCGCCACCGGCATCCCCATGAAGTACCAGACGGTGGTCGCCTTCGGCGCCGGTGCCACCGGTGTCGCGATCACCGATCAGCTGCGCGACGCCATGGTCGCGGACGGCGCCACCGAAGAGCAGGCCCGCAGCCAGATCTGGCTCGCCGGGACGCCGGCGCCCGCGGGGCTGACCGAGACCGTTGACAAGGCGGCACCGACGATCCTGCTCGGCACCTCCGCCGTCGAGGGGGCATTCACCCGGCCGGTCATCGAGGCCATGTGCCGGGCGACCAGCCGGCCGCTGATCCTGATGATCCCGGGCCCGGCCTCGACGACCGAGGCGGCACCGTCCGACGTCAGCGCCTGGTCGGACGGGCGGGCGCTGGTGGCCACCGGGGGCGCCGCCGGGGCTGCCGGACACGATGGCGCCGCCTGCACGATCCGGCAGGCGGGCTCATTCCTCGTCGGCCCGGGCCTCGGCCTTGGCGTGCTGGTCTCGGGAGCCTCCAGGGTGACCCCCCACATGCTGCGGGCCGCCGCTGCCACCCTCGCCGAGCAGGCCGACGCGTCGCGGCCAGGAGCGCCGCTGCTGCCCGTGGTACGGGATCTGCGGGCATCGTCGGCAATGCTCGCCGAGGCCGTCGTACGCGCCGCGGTGGCCGACGGCGTCGCCGTATTCAATCCCACGAGCCCGGCCCAGGCCATCCAGGACGCCGTGTGGCGGCCGGCCTACCCGGAGGTTCGCCGGGATCTTCTTTGAGGGTTCAGCGGCCGCTGGCACGAGACGCCTGGCCGGGTCCGCGCAGCGAAGTCCACCAGCCTTCCAGGCAGGCGACGATGTCCTCATACACGGCGTCTGGCGGCTGGGCGCCATCCACGGTGAACATCCATTCCCGGTCCGCGTAGTACTCCAGCAACGGAACGGTCTTGTCCAGGTACACCTGCAGCCGCCGCTCGATGACGGCTTCGGTGTCCTCCGAGCCCCGGCGCCGGGCCAGCAGCCGGCGCTTCAGCTCCGCGCGGGCGACGTCGAGGTGCACCGCAGCCTGCACCTCCACGCCGAGCGCGTGGGCCGTCGGGAACGATGCCCTGGCCTGTTCCACGGTGCGCGGGAACCCGTCCAGCACGTACCCGCCGGCCTGGGCCGCGGCCACCACGGGCTTGCGCAGCATGTCCATGACGACCCCGTCGGGGACCAGGTCGCCGTGGTCGAGGTAGGAGGTGACCATCCGCCCGATCGAGGTGCGGTCTTTGACGTGCTGGCGCAGCAGGTCCCCGCTGGAGATGTGGGTGATGCCGAACCGCTCGGCCAGGCGTTCGGCCTGCGTTCCCTTGCCGGCGCCCGGCGCGCCGATCAACAGCAAGCGCATCTGGTTACCCTCGCTGACGGCCAGCCGCCGCGGGGCACCCGCGTCGTCGGCGGCGATCAGCTCCACCCCGGGTACGTCCAAGTCATTACCGGTCCCATGACAGCATCTTCTGATGAAAGTCAACCGCATCCAGGCGCTGCGCGCCAATGGTTCAAACGCGTTCCTAACGACTGCGAATTGCCGGTTACCCTTCGACCTCCCAGCGAGTTAGGGTCGATACGTGGTACTCGCGGCCGCACTCGCGAGCGTAACCGTGCTCATTGCGGCCGGGCTGGCCTGGACGGCCCGCCTGGTGCATATCGGCAACCTGGACGCGAACGACCTTGCGGAGAAGCTCTCCGTGCCAGCGCCCGTCTCGGCGCTCGACTGGCCCGAACTTCACCTGAACGCCGTCGTGGCCCAGCCTGATGAGCAGTCCGTGGTCCTGCTGCACGTGCACTGGCCGGCGCATCCGCAGCGGGCAGCCACCCTGCTACTGGCACTGGACCGCGACGACCGTCACTCGCTGTCTTTGCTGTCACAGTGGTGCGCCGATCAGGTACCGGTTTCGCCTGCCCGGCAGAACGGCGCCGAGCTGACCCTTCGCCGGCGCCAGGGCCTTCAACGAGTGCACGCGGTCCTGGTCGCTGAGAACACCACGCCCTCCTGAGACGGTCAGGCGGCGCGGCGGTGCAGCAGCCAGATGGCGGCGCCGAGCGCGGCGGCGGTGAGCGCCACGAAGATGCCGGCCTCGATGGACTGGAAGATCCAGAACCGGTCGGCGGGCTGGTAGGTGATCACGGTCTGGGTTCCTTGCGCATTGCCGCCGATACTGAGTACCCAGTCCCCGATGTGGCCGGTAGCCGGCGGTACGGCGGAGATCCCCGTGCCGCCGTTCTGGCCGCTTTCGACGCATAGGCCCGCGCAGTTCTGGACGAGCGTGACCGGGGCCAGGAAGCGGGAGCGGAGCAGGAACTCGACCCCGAGCCGGATGGCCAGCCACGGGATGAACGCGGCGATCATGGCCGGGATGCTGCGGCGGATCAGCAGCCCGGCCAGGACGCCGAACCCGAACGCGCACAGGATGTAGGCGGTCAGGACCAGGCCCTCATAATCGTAGATGTTCTGCAGGAAATGGCCGGTGAGCCGGTCCATCGGCGCGCGGTACCAGGTGATCACCGCGGTCATCGCCGCGCCGAGCACGATGAGCCCGCCGGTGACCAGGGCCAGCTTGACGGCCAGCCACCGGGTCCGCGGGATCGTCTGGCTCCAGGCCAGCCGCCAGGTGCCGTATTCGAGTTCGCTGGCGATCAGCGGCGCGCCGATGATGACGCCGAGCAGCCCGGGAGCGATCAGGAGCACCGAATAGAACGCGATGTTGACCGCGGAGCCGAACTCGCCCGTGAAGGCCTGGACGGCGTCCTGGCAGATGGTTGCCTGGCTGCGGGCCAGGCAGGCGGGCAGGCCGTCGTGGCTGAACGCCGTGCGCATCGAGGTGCCGACCACGATCGCGTATATCGCGAGGGCGGCGAGCACGCCCAGGCAGGCTATGGCCTGGCTGCGGTGCTGCCGCCAGCTGACCCAGATCATCGCGTTACCTCCGTCGCGGTCAGGGCGGTGTCGTATCCGGCCGCGGTCCGCGGGCGGCGCTGCAGGTAGGCCAGGACGAGCTGTTCGAAGCCCGCCGGGTCGGCCTGCCATCCGGGGCGCTGCTGCACCGCCGGCCGGGCTGGGTCGATGCGGACCAGCACGATCGAGTGCTGGCCGTCGTCGGTACGGTGGACGGGGAGCCCGGGCAGTTCGGCGTCGGGGGTCGCGCGGGGGACGGTGAGCATCCGGTGCATGGCGAGCAGGTCATCGGCCGGCCCCGCTACCTGCACCTGCCCGCCGGTGAGCACGATCAGCCAGTCGCACAGCCGCTCCAGCTCGGAGACCACGTGTGAGGCGATGATCACGGTCAGGCCGGTGCCGGCGACCGAGGCCATCAGATCCCGCATGAACTCCAGCCGGGCGACCGGGTCCAGGCTGGAGACCGGCTCGTCGAGCACCAGCAGCGGCGCGCGCTTGGCCAGCGTCATGGTCAGCGCGACCTGGGCCTGCTGGCCGCCGGACAGGGTCTTGACTTTGCGCTTGAGCGGGATGCCGAGCGCTTCCATCCGCGCCTGGGGCAGCCCTTGATCCCAGCTGGGGTTCATCACCCGGCCCAGGTGGAACATGTCCGCGACGCTGAAGTCGCGGTACAGCGGGTGATCCTGGGCGAGGTAGCCGACCCGCGCCAGCCTGGCCGCCGGGTGCGCCCGTGAGGTCGTCCCGAACACCGAGATCTCCCCTTCGGTGGGCTCGAGCAGCCCGATGATCATCTCCAGCAGCGTGGTCTTGCCCGCGCCGTTCGGGCCGATCAGGCCGACGATCGCGCCGGCCGGCACCTCAACCGTGCAATCGCGCAGCCCCCACACCCGGCCATAGCGCCTTCCGAGCCGGTCGGCCCGCAGTGCCGCGGCGCCGCCGCCACCGTCGTCGTGAACCATCAGACCCTCTTTCCTCGTGTCGTGGCGATCAGCGCCGGACACCTTCTCGCAGGTAGCTCCCATCGTGGCGGCCGCGGCGGGCGGCAGCCATGGGCCTGCGACCCCGAACGGAGGTGGGGCTGAGCCCACCATTGCGGGTCGGGGCCGAGGGCGCTAGGACGGGACCGTTCGGTAAAAAGGTCTTTGCCTGAACGGTCCGGCGTATCAGCCCTGGGCCACCTGGGAGAGCCGCGCGGCCGCGGGCCGGACCACCGGGACAGTAGCGTGTGGTCGGAGGCACTGCTGTCGGCGCTTCCCGCGGGCATGGTACGGGTGAGGACTATTGCGGCTGATCGTGGTCGGATCGGGCATCGTCGGGGCCTCGTGCGCGTACGCGGCCAGCTCACTCGGCGCCGAGGTGGTGCTGGTGGACGCCGCGAAGCCGGGCCAGGCCACCGCGGCCGGAGCGGGCATCATCTGCCCGTGGTCCGCGCGGGTGGCGGACCCCGCGTGGCGCGCACTGGCCTACGCCGCCGCCCGGGAATACCCGGCGCTGGCCGCGCGCCTGGCCGATCTCGGCGAAACCGACGTGGGCTACCGGCAGGTCGGAGCGCTCGCCCTGGCCGAGCGGGAAGAAGACCGGGAGCAGATCCGCCAAGCGCTGCTGGCGCGCCGGGCCGCGGCACCGGAGATCGGCGAGGTGGCCGCACTCTCCGGCGCGGAGGCGCAGCGGTTGTTCCCGCCGTTGCGGGCGGACGCGGCCGCGGTGTACATCGGCGGCGCGGCCCGGGTCGACGGCCGGAAGCTAGCGTCCGCGCTGGCCAGGGCCGCGGTCCGGCAGGGCGCCGTGGTCAGGGACGGCGAAGCAAACCTGGCCCGCGGCCGCGGCCGGGTGACCGGGGTGCGGCTCGACGGCGAGCTCATCGAGGGTGACGCGGTCGTCGCCGCCACCGGCGCGTGGACCAGGCCCTTCCTG
>Ga0210405_10001640_pt1 | contig 24859 bp, 25 predicted proteins | sample IncBWH11MmetaG_FD_155492 | JGI IMG/M metagenome (GOLD analysis project Ga0210405, IMG submission 155492) | Forest soil microbial communities from Barre Woods Harvard Forest LTER site, Petersham, Massachusetts, United States - Inc-BW-H-11-M | ecosystem: Environmental > Terrestrial > Soil >... | reverse complement strand
ATCGATTCCATTGTGGCCGACGGCGCGCAGTCGCTGATCCGCGAGCAGGTGGAAATGGGAGTGGCGGTGCGGATGGCGGTGCTCGAAGCGCTCGCCCGCAACCTGCCGAACGCCTGATGTTGACCGATCGCCGCCCGATCCTGCTCGCCAACGCCCGCGTGGTCGATCCCTCCCGCGATTTTGACGGGCCCGGCGACGTCCTGATCGCCGACGGGATGATCCGCGACGCCAAGCGCGGCATCGGTGCGGCCGGCGTGCCCGAGGGCACCGACATCGTCAATTGCGCCGGCAAGATCGTCGCCCCCGGGCTGATCGACATGCGCGCCTTTGTCGGCGAACCCGGCGCGAGCCACCGGGAAACCTTTGCCTCCGCGAGCCAGGCGGCGGCGACCGGCGGCATCACCACCATCATCTGCCAGCCCGATACTTCGCCGGCGATCGACAATTCCGCGACCGTGGATTTTGTCCTGCGGCGCGCCCGCGATACCGCAATCGTCACCATCCACCCGATGGCGGCGCTTACCAAAGGCCTGCATGGTGAGGAGATGACCGAGATCGGCCTGTTGAAGGCAGCCGGCGCGGTCGCCTTCACCGACGCCGACAAGAGCGTCACCAACGCGCAGGTGATGCGAAGGGCCCTCACTTACGCGCGCGATTTCGACGCGCTGATCGTGCACCACACCGAAGACCCGCATCTGGTCGGTGAGGGCGTGATGAACGAGGGCGAATTCGCCACACGACTGGGACTGATCGGCATTCCCAATGCCGCCGAGGCCGTGATGCTGGAGCGCGACATGCGCCTCGTCGCGCTCACAGGCGGCCGCTACCACGCGGGATCTCTGACCTGTATCGAGTCGCTGGAAATCCTCAAGCGTGCCCGCGAAGCAGGCCTCGAGGTTTCCGCCTCGGTCTCGATCAATCACGTGACGCTGAACGAGAACGACATCGGTCCCTACCGGACCTTCCTAAAACTGTCGCCGCCGCTGCGCACCGAGGACGACCGCCTTGCGCTGGTCGCCGCCGTCGCCTCCGGACTGATCGACGTGATCATGTCCGACCACAACCCGCAGGACGTTGAGGTCAAGCGGCTGCCGTTTGCGGAGGCCGCCTCCGGCGCGATCGGGCTCGAGACCATGCTGCCCGCGGCACTCCGGCTGATCCACAATGGCGAGACCGATTTCAAGGCGCTGATCCGCGCGATGTCGACGCGCCCGGCCGAGTTGTTGGGCCTGCCGGGCGGTTCGCTGCGACCGGGCTCGCCGGCCGACGTGATTGTGATCGATACCGACACGCCCTGGGTACTCGATCCCGACGATCTCAAATCGCAATGCAAGAACACGCCATTTGACGAGGCACGGTTTACGGGCCGCGTCGTGCGCACCATCGTCGGCGGACGGACCGTCTATGAATACGTCTAAGGCGTTTTCAAGCGAAGCGGACGCCGCTTCGCCTCAAATAAGCGCCTCAAAAAGAAACTCTGATGCGCGCGAAGTCTGCAGGCGCGGGAGGCGCGGAGATGTCGGCTAGTGCATGGCTGCCGGTGGCATTTATCCTCGGCTATTTGCTCGGCTCTATTCCCTTTGGGTTGCTTCTGACACGACTTGCGGGAACGCAGGACCTCCGCTCGATCGGCTCCGGCAATATCGGCGCTACCAATGTGCTGCGCACCGGACATAAGGGTCTTGCCGCGGCTACCTTGCTCTTCGACATGGTCAAGGGAACGGTCGCCGTCGTTATCGCTGGATATTACGGCGGGCCGAATGCCGCGATGCTGGCGGCACTCGGCGCCTTTACCGGTCACCTCTTCCCGGTGTGGCTGAAGTTCAAAGGCGGCAAGGGCGTCGCGGTCTATATCGGCGTATTGATTGGCCTGTTCTGGCCGGCCGCGGTGGTGTTTTGCCTGTTGTGGCTCGCCACCGCCGTAACCTCGCGCTACTCCTCGCTCTCGGCGTTGGTGGCGAGTTTTGTCACGCCGATTTTCCTGTGGTGGTTCGGCCAACCCGCGCTCGCCTTGCTGTTCTCCGTGCTGACGCTATTGTTGTTCTACATGCACCGCGAAAACATCAGGCGGTTGCAGGCAGGGACCGAGGGGCGGATCGGGGAGAAGTGACAACCACTCTCACTTTCGCGCCAACGCTGCTTCGACGAATCGCGCGGCCTTAAGCGCACCGGCGTCGTTGCCAAATCGCGCGATCACCTGCACACCAACCGGCAAGCCGCCCTCGGCGATAATGGCGGGAACGTTGACACAAGGAATCCCCATCAGCGTCCACAACCGGTTGAAACGAGGATCGCCGGTGCAGTCGAGACCCTTGGGAGCCGCCCCGGGCGCAGCGAATGTCAGCAAGACGTCAACCTCTTTGAACGTCTCGGCCAGCGCTGCACGCGAGCGGAGCGCAATGGCACGCGCCTCATCGTAAGCGGCGGACGTAATGCCCACGCTTTCATCGAGCCTGCCGCGCAGCAGCGGCGGCATGGCATCGTAGTTCGCGCCGTACTCCCAGGCGAATGCCTGATGCGCCTCGAATTGCTGGATTGTCGTATGGATGCGCCATGCCTCGGCCACGATCTCCGGCAGTGCGATGGCGCGGACCGATGCGCCGGCGCGTTCGGCAGCTAGACTTGCGACCCGAAGGGCCTCCTCGCTCGCCGCTTCCGGCGTGCCGGCAAATTCCTGCGTGACGACGCCGATGCGCGGCGCGCTTACCGTTGCATCCGGCAAGAGCTCGGCCCGGTTGGTCATGGCCGACAGCCCATACGCGAGGTCTTCGACATCAGCCGCGAACAGGCCGACGGTGTCCAGCGACCACGAGAAACATTTCACCCCAACCTTCGGCAGCAGATCCAACGATGGTTTTATGGCGGCGACGCCGCAGAACGAGGCCGGCCGGATCACAGAGCCGCCGGTCTGCGTTCCCAGCGCAAGCGGAATCATCCCGGCCGCAACGGCTGCCGCCGATCCCGACGACGATCCGCCCGGCGTATGATCGTGATTGCGCGGATTGAGGGTTGCCGTCGGATCGTTCGCCGCAAAGGCCGTCGTCGTGGTCTTGCCGATGATGGTCGCACCAGCCTGTTTCAACATCATCACCACGGACGCATCCGCGCGAGGCTGCCAGCCGCGGTAGATCCTTGATCCCATTTCGGTCGGAAACCCGGAAGTATCGATGATGTCCTTGATGCCGACCGCGATGCCGCGCAGCGGCCCGGTGCCGCCAGCGCGCGGGTTTTCCAAACGACAGACAAAGGCGCCGATGGTCTTGTCCTGCGCATCAATCGCTTCACGCGACTGGGCGATCGCGGCATCGGGTGAAAGTTCACCGCTATCGATACGGCGGTGCAATCCGGCGAGCGAGATCATCGGCATTTATTCCCTCTAAAAGGCCCGACCGCTTTTACGGATCAGTTTGGGATCGAGCAAGAACCCTCCCCGTCACGTTCAAAACCCCTTCCCCGCACCCTTCAGTTGATCCATTCTGTCCCCAGGGGACGCATGGACACCAAAACACCCACCACAACCCACCTCACCGACGCCCAGCGCATCGACTGGCTGCGGCTCATTCGTTCCGACAATGTCGGTCCCCGCACCTTCCGTTCGCTGGTCAATCATTTCGGCAGTGCGCGCAGCGCACTGGAGCGGCTGCCGGATCTGGCGCGGCGCGGCGGCGCTTCGCGCCCCGCGCGTATCTGCAGCGAGGCTGATGCGCGCGCTGAGCTGGCCGCGAGCAAGCGATTGGGCGTCAGCCTGATCGCGCCGGGCGAAGCCGGCTATCCGCCGCGGCTTGCAACGCTGGACGATGCGCCGCCGTTGCTTGGCGTACGCGGCACGCACGAGGTCCTGATGCGGCCGGTGATCGCGATCGTCGGCTCACGCAACGCCTCCGGCGCTGGGCTGAAATTTGCAAGTGCGCTGGCGCACGATCTCAGCGACGCCGGATTTGTCATTGCCTCTGGCCTGGCCCGCGGCATCGACCAGGCCGCGCATCGCGCCAGCATCGAGGGCGGCACGGTGGCGGTGCTGGCCGGCGGCCATGACAAGGTCTACCCGCCCGAGCACGAGGATCTGCTGGCGGCAATTGTCGCCTCCGGCAGCGCGATTTCCGAAATGCCGCTCGGGCACGTGCCGCGCGCCCGCGATTTTCCCCGGCGCAACCGGTTGATTTCGGGTGCGGCGCTGGGCGTCGTGGTGGTCGAAGCCGCGCATCGTTCCGGATCGCTCATCACCGCCCGCATCGCCAACGAACAAGGCCGCGAAGTGTTCGCGGTCCCGGGCTCGCCGCTCGATCCGCGCGCCGCCGGCACCAATGACCTGATCAAGCAGGGCGCAACCTTGATCACGGAAGCTTCCGACGTCATCCACGCCGTCGAGCCGATCATGGAACGGCCGATCGAGCTGCGCGAGCCGGACGACGACGCGTTTGCTCCGGAACCCGACGCATCCGATCGCGCGCGCATTGTCGGTTTGCTGGGACCAACCCCGGTCCTGCTCGACGACCTGATCCGGATGGCGGACGCTTCGCCGGCGGTCGTGCGCACCCTGCTGCTCGAGCTTGAACTCGCCGGGCGGCTCGAGCGCCATGGCGGCGGGCTGGTATCGCTGATCTAGCGGTGGCCCCAATCAGTGGGGTTCGCTGCGCCGATCGAAACGGGCGCGCGCGTCTTCGATTTCCGATTGATGGTCCGCGGCCCACTTGCCCAGCGCTTCCACCGGCTGCCACAGCCCGCGCCCGAGATCGGTCAGTTCGTAATCGACCCGCGGTGGAATGGTAGGGAATACGGTGCGCGTGACCAAGCCATCGCGTTCAAGTCCGCGCAGCGTCAGCGTCAGCATCCGCTGCGAAATGCCGCCGACCATGCGCTTGATCTCGTTGAAGCGCCGCGGGCCGTTGCCGAGCAGCCTGATCACGAACACGCTCCATTTGTCGCCGACCCGCGCCAGTATGGACGCGACCCCGCGGCAATCACTGTCGAGGTGCGCGTCAGGCGGCAGGACAGGCACTTTGATGTGCTCGGGTTTCATGGATGTGCTCAGGTCTCAAAAATGTGCGTTCTTGCGGGGTTTGCAGTCAGTCACTCATATAGTCTCAGTTACAAACTTATACCAAGGGTGACTAAAATGAAACTGCTGCACATCGATTCCAGTGTCCTCGGCCCCCATTCCGTCAGCCGCCAGGTCTCCACGGCCATCGTGGATCACCTGCGTCAGGCAACGCTCAGGCTCGAGGTCGTCCATCGCGACCTGAGTCTAACGCCGCTATCGCATCTGACTGGTTCGCATCTCGCCGCTGCGCAAGGGGGTGCGGCCGACGCAACCGTGCGAGAGGACCTCGCCGCCGGCCAGGCCATGCTGGATGAGTTCTTGGCCGCCGATATCGTGGTGGTCGGCGCTCCCATGTACAATTTTACCATTCCGAGCCAGCTCAAGGCCTGGATCGATCGCATCGTGGTCGCAGGCAAGACCTTTAAATATGGCGCGCAGGGTGCGGAAGGGCTCGCCGGCAACAAGCGCGTCATTATCGCGGTCTCGCGCGGTGGGTTCTACGGCGCAGGCACCCCAGCGGCGGCAGGCGAATATGTGGAAACCTATTTGCGCTGGGTGTTCGGTTTCATCGGCGTCACCAACCCCGAATTCATTTCCGCCGACGGCGTCCGGGTGGGACCGGAACATCGCGAAAAGGCGCTGGCAAGTGCCTTACAGGCGGCGATCAACCTTCGCGCGGCGTAAGCAGAAGCGCGGCACCGCCCGCCGCCGTCGAACCGCGACGGCGGGCTCGTATCACTTGCCTTGAGCCTACCCGCGATAGATCGGCGCCCCGGCGGGGGAACCCGTCGCGCCGCCGTCGACGAAGATTTCCGCAGCCTGAACGTTCGAGGCATCGTCGGAGGCGAGGAACAGCACGGTTTTCGCGACCTCTTCCGGCCTGCCGAAGCGTCCCAGCGGAATGGTCTTCGAGATGCGGTTTTCCAGAGCCGCGATGGCGTCCGGCGTCGGCGCAGTACGATTCCAGATCGGCGTGCTGGTGCCTCCGGGCGAGACCACATTGACCCTGATGCCACGCGGCGAAAGCTCCGATGCCATCACCCGCGCCATTGCCCGCACGCCCGCCTTGCTGGCCGCATAGGCGGCATAGCCGGGATTGCCGAGCACGGAGATCACCGAGCCGTTCAATATGATCGAGGCGCCCTCATTGAGATGCTGCGCCGCCGCCTGGACGGTGAAGAACACCGAGGTGATATTCGTCCTGATGACGGATTCAAATTCGGCGAGCGTGGTGGTGCCGATCGGCGTGTTGCCGGAGATGCCGGCATTAGCGAAGACGATGTCGAGCTTGCCGAATTTTTCGACCGCCTGCGCGACGGCCTTCTCGGTCGCCGCGACATCGGTCGCGTCGGCCACGATGCCAAGCGCGTTCGGCCCCAGTTCCTTGGCGACAGCCTCCAGCGTCGCCCGGTTCCGGCCGGTGATCGCCACCCGCGCGCCCTCCGCCACAAACAGCCGCGCAGTCACAAGCCCGATGCCGCTGTTGCCGCCGGTAATCAACGCCGTCTTGTTCGCAAGCCTCATGATCGCCTCCAGTTGGTTGCATTATTAAACTGCGTTGCCATCTAGGGTAATTGGTTTCATAATGCAACCACACAACAGCGTGATCGGGACGAGTGGTTTCGGTGCGCGAGGGGGATGCCGTGGTGAAACGGACAAGCTTTGAAAATGCCGAATGCCCGGTCGCGCGGTCGCTCGATGCGCTCGGCGACTGGTGGTCGCTGTTGATCATCCGCGATGCATTCCTGGGGATTCGCCGCTTCAGCGAGTTTCAGAAAAGCCTGGGATGCGCGAAGAACATCCTCACGGTGCGGCTCCGCGCGTTGGTCGATCACGGCATCCTGACGACGGCACCCGCCTCCGACGGCAGCGCCTATCAGCAATACCTGCTGACGCCCAAGGGGCGCGGCGTGTTTCCGATCCTGGTCGCGCTGCGGCAGTGGAGCGAGGAGTTCTCGGGCGAGCCCGGCGGTTTCGCCACCCTGCTCGTCGACCGCGACAAGGGCCGGCCGGTGCGAAAGCTCGAGCTCCGCGCCCGTGACGGCCGGCTGCTGGCCGACGGCGAAACCGAAGTCCGACCCAATCCAGCCGCCAAACGCCGCCGACGCGTGTTGGCCTGATCGCCGCCGCGCCGCGCGTTACGACAGGTTGCGCTTGCCGCGAAGCCGGATGCGTTCCTCGGCTTCCATTTGCGTCATCTCAAGCAGACGAACGAGCACGCCGAGCCTGTGCCGCCGCGCCAGCCCGGCCAGCGCTGCGACGGTCTCTGCAATGAACACTGCGGCCTCGTCGGGCCCGCCATCTCCGGGAGTCTCGTCGTCTTGCAAGCCGCCAGCCTTGCCCGAGGATGCGCGCGTCCTCCGGCCCCCTGAATTGGTCAAAGGATATCCAACGCCGTGTATTTTCGGCAGAATACCCTCTTCGAGAGCGCAACTCTAGGGCGCATTTCACAACTTTTTAGATAGGATCGGGGTACCTTCGGGTGTGCTTTCAACATCTGTCGATTTGACAGGGCGCTTCTGTGCACCCATGTTCGAGTCGAAACGGCCGACGCGAGTCCCGCGGAACCGGCCTTTATTTTTCCCGTAAGCCATTGGAATGACATGAATATCGTCATTGTCGAGTCGCCGGCGAAAGCCAAGACGATCAACAAATATTTGGGAGCCTCCTACGAGGTTCTGGCTTCTTTCGGCCATGTCCGCGACCTCCCTGCCAAGAACGGATCGGTCGATCCAGAGGCCAACTTCCAGATGATCTGGGAGGTCGATCCCAAGGCGGCGGGCCGACTCAACGACATCGCCAAGGCGCTCAAGGGTGCCGACAAGCTGATTCTTGCGACCGACCCCGATCGCGAGGGCGAAGCGATCTCCTGGCATGTGCTGGAAGTGCTGAAGGAGAAGCGTGCGCTCAAGGACCATGCGATCGAGCGCGTGGTGTTCAACGCCATCACCAAGCAGGCCGTCTCTGAAGCCATGAAACATCCGCGCCAGATCGATGGCGCGCTGGTCGATGCCTATATGGCACGCCGCGCGCTGGATTATCTGGTCGGCTTCACGCTCTCGCCCGTGCTGTGGCGCAAATTGCCGGGCGCGCGCTCCGCAGGCCGGGTGCAGTCGGTGGCGCTCCGGCTGGTCTGCGACCGCGAACTCGAAATCGAGAAATTCGTGCCGCGCGAATACTGGTCGCTGGTGGCGACGTTGGCGACTTCGCGCGGCGAGACGTTCGAAGCACGCCTGGTCGGTGCCGACGGCAAGAAGATCCAGCGGCTCGATATCGGCACCGGCACTGAGGCAGAAGACTTCAAGAAGGCGATCGAAGCCGCCAATTTCACGGTAACAACGGTTGAGGCAAAGCCGGCACGACGCAATCCGCAGGCTCCCTTCACCACCTCGACGCTGCAGCAGGAGGCCAGCCGCAAGCTCGGCTTTGCGCCCGCCCATACCATGCGGATCGCACAGCGCCTCTACGAGGGTATCGATATCGGCGGCGAGACCACCGGCCTCATTACCTATATGCGAACCGACGGCGTGCAGATCGACGGTTCGGCGATCACGCAGGCGCGCAAGGTGATCGGCGAGGATTACGGGAACGCCTATGTGCCCGATGCACCGCGCCAGTACCAGGCCAAGGCCAAGAATGCGCAGGAAGCGCACGAAGCGATCCGCCCCACCGATCTGTCGCGGCGGCCTGCCGACATGCGCCGGCGGCTCGATACCGATCAGGCCAGGCTTTATGAACTGATCTGGATCCGCACCATCGCAAGCCAGATGGAATCGGCCGAGCTGGAGCGCACCACCGTCGACATCGCGGCAAAGGCGGGCTCGCGCGTGCTGGAACTTCGCGCCACCGGCCAGGTGATCAAATTCGACGGCTTCCTCGCGCTCTATCAGGAGGGCCGCGACGATGACGGCGACGATGAAGACAGTCGCCGCCTCCCGGCCATGAGCGAGGGCGAAGCGCTAAAGCGCAGGGATCTCGCGGTCACCCAGCATTTTACCGAACCACCGCCGCGGTTTTCCGAAGCTTCGCTGGTCAAGCGCATGGAAGAGCTCGGCATCGGCCGCCCTTCGACCTACGCCTCGATCCTCCAGGTCTTGAAGGACCGCGGCTATGTCAGGCTCGAGAAGAAGCGTCTGCATGGCGAGGACAAGGGCCGCGTGGTGGTCGCGTTCCTGGAAAATTTCTTCGCACGATACGTCGAATACGACTTCACCGCCGCGCTGGAAGAACAGCTCGACCGCATCTCCAACAACGAGATTTCCTGGCAGCAGGTGCTGAAGGATTTCTGGGGTGACTTCATCGGCGCGGTGAACGAGATCAAGGACCTGCGGGTCACCCAGGTGCTGGATGCGCTCGACGACATGCTGGGGCCGCACATCTATGCGCCGCGCGAAGACGGCGGCGATCCCCGGCAATGCCCAAGCTGCGGCACCGGCAAGCTCAACCTCAAGGCCGGCAAATTCGGCGCCTTTGTCGGCTGCTCGAATTATCCGGAGTGCCGTTACACCCGTCCGCTCGCCGCCGACAGCGAAGCCAGCGCCGACCGCATCCTGGGCAAGGACCCGGAGACCGATCGCGACGTCACCGTGAAGGCCGGACGGTTCGGGCCCTATATCCAGCTTGGCGAGCAAAAGGACTATGCCGAGGGCGAAAAGCCGAAGCGCGCCGGCATTCCCAAGAATATTTCACCTTCCGACATCGAACTCGATCTGGCGCTCAAGCTGCTGTCGCTGCCGCGCGAGATCGGCAGGCATCCGGAAACCGGTGAGCCGATCACCGCAGGGCTCGGCCGCTTCGGACCCTTCGTGCGCCATGAGAAGACCTATGCCAGCCTTGAGGCCGGCGATGAGGTCTTCGACATCGGGCTCAACCGCGCGGTGACGCTGATCGCCGAAAAGGTCGCAAAAGGCCCGAGTGGCCGCCGCTTCGGCGCCGATCCCGGCAAGCCGCTTGGCGACCACCCAACGCTCGGTGCGGTAGCGGTCAAGGGCGGTCGCTATGGCGCCTATGTCACAGCCGGTGGCGTAAACGCCACGATCCCGAGCGACAAGACGCAAGAAACCATTACGCTGCCCGAAGCCATCGCGCTGATCGATGAACGCGTCGCGAAAGGCGGCGGTGCCTCCAAGCGCGGCGGCAAAAAAACCAGGGCGGCGAAGCCCGCAAAGGCAGAGGCGGATGCCAAGGCAGCAAAACAGCCCAAGAAGGTCGCTGCGAAGAAATCCATGGCAAAGCCGAAACCGGAGGCCACCAGCAAGGCGCGCGCGCCGGTGACGGCGAAAACTTCGCCTTCGAAGGCGGCAAAGCCGGTCGCCAAGAAAAGCGCCGGCAAGGCAAGCGGATAGAGTGGCCAAGCAACGCGGCAGCGGCTTTCCGACAACAGACGCCATCGTCGCCTTCATCCGCGCGCATCCGGGAAAAGTCGACACCCCCGAGATCGCGCGGGAGTTCGGCCTCAAGAATGCCGACCGTGCGGCGTTGAAACGAATCCTGCGCGAGCTTGCCGACGAGGGCACGATCAAAAAGCGCGGCAAGGAGGTCAGCGAGCCGGCTGCCCTCCCGGCGACCGTGATGGCTGACATCACCGGCCGCGACAGCGACGGTGAGCTGATCGCTGTTCCCGCCGAATGGGACGAGGTGGAAAGCGGCGAGCCACCGAAAATCCGCATCCATATTCCGCGGCGGCCGCAAGCAGGCACGGCGGCTGGTGTTGGTGACCGCGCGCTGCTGCGCGTCGAGAAACTCGAAGAACGCGATCGCGAAGGCACGATCTATCGCGGCCGGATCATCAAGGTCGTCGACCATGCCAAAACCCGCGTGCTCGGCATCTTCCGCGCCCTTCCCGACGGCGGGGGTCGACTGATCCCGGTCGACAAGAAGCAGGCCGGCCGCGAATTGAACATCGCCAAGGCCGACCGCAATGGTGCTGAGGACGGCGACCTCGTCAGCGTCGATCTGTTGCGCTCGCGCGGCTACGGCCTTGCTTCCGGCAAGGTAAAGGAGCGGCTCGGTTCGCTGGCCTCGGAGAAAGCGGTCAGCCTGATCGCCATCCACGCCCACGAAATTCCGCAGGCGTTTTCGCCGGCCGCGTTGCGCGAGGCCGAGGAAGCAAAACCCGCAACCTTGAAGGGCCGCGAGGACTGGCGCAACGTTCCGCTGGTCACCATCGATCCGCCGGATGCCAAGGACCACGACGACGCGGTCCATGCCGAGCCCGATACGGATCCGAACAACAAGGGCGGCTACATCGTCAATGTCGCGATCGCAGACGTCGCATACTATGTGCGGCCGGGATCGGAGCTCGACCGCGACGCGCTAAAGCGCGGCAATTCGGTGTATTTTCCCGACCGCGTGGTGCCGATGCTGCCCGAGCGCATCTCGAACGATCTGTGCTCGCTGGTGCCGGGCGAACCGCGCGGCGCGCTGGCAGTACGGATGGTGATCGGCAGTGACGGACGCAAGCGCTCGCACAGCTTCCATCGCGTGTTGATGCGCTCGGCAGCGAAATTGAGTTACGCGCAGGCCCAGGCCGCGATCGATGGCCGGCCCGACGACACAACCGGCCCCCTGCTCGCTCCCATCCTGAAACCGCTCTACGACGCTTATGCGGCTGTGAAGAAGGCGCGCGACGAGCGCGATCCGCTCGATCTCGACATTCCCGAACGCAAGATCCTGCTGAAGCAGGATGGCACCGTTGACCGCGTGGTCGTTCCTGAGCGGCTCGACGCGCACAAATTGATCGAAGAATTCATGATTTTGGCCAATGTCGCTGCGGCGGAAATGCTTGAAAAGAAGACCTTGCCGCTTATTTATCGGGTGCACGATGAACCGACGCTTGAGAAGGTTCATGCCTTGCAGGAATTCCTGAAAACACTCGACCTGCCGTTCGCCAAGAGCGGCGCATTGCGCCCTGCTTTGTTCAATCGCGTGCTGGCGCAGGTCAGGGGGCACGACTCCGAACCGCTGGTGAACGAAGTGGTGTTGCGCTCGCAAGCCCAGGCTGAATATTCGGCTGAGAATTATGGCCATTTCGGCCTGAACCTGCGACGTTACGCGCATTTCACCTCGCCGATCCGACGCTACGCCGATCTCGTCGTGCATCGCGCATTGATCCGGGGGCTGGGGCTTGGCGAAGGCGCGTTGTCGGAGACCGAGACGGCGGAAAGCCTGAGCGAGGTCGCGGCGCAAATTTCCGTCACCGAGCGCCGCGCCATGAAGGCGGAGCGCGAAACCGCCGACCGCCTGATTGCGCATTTTCTCGCCGACCGCATCGGCGCCACATTTCAGGGCCGCATCTCCGGCGTCACCCGCGCCGGGCTGTTCGTGAAACTCAGCGATACCGGCGCCGACGGCCTGATCCCGATCCGTACGCTTGGAACCGAATACTTCAATTATGACGAAACCCGACATGCGCTGGTCGGCTCGCGCAGCGGTGCCATGCACCGGCTGGGGGATGTGGTCGATGTTCGTCTGGTAGAAGCAGCGCCAGTGGCGGGGGCCTTGCGGTTCGAGTTGCTGTCAGAAGGCGCGCCTGCCCGCAGACGCAAACGCGAGTCAACGCGAGGGACGCAGGCCAAACCGCATCCGGGCCGAAACCCGCCCAAGAAGGATCGCAGGCCGGGAAAAGCGAGAGCCGGCAAATCGAGGAAGGGCAAGTCATGGAAACCGTGAGCGCACACCAGATCGTTTGGGGCCAGGAATCCGCGCCAGCCGAGAAGCGCGACGTATGGACCGCCGTTAAGCGTGGATTCCGGGGTCGCTGCCCCCGCTGCGGCGAAGGCAAGCTGTTCCGGGCCTTCCTCAAGGTCGACGACCACTGCCCGGTTTGCGGGCTGGATTTCACGCCGCATCGTGCCGACGATCTACCGGCCTACCTCGTCATCGTCATCGTCGGCCACATCGTGGTGCCGCTGGCGTTGCTGATCGAAACCAATTACTCGCCGCCAGTGGCGTTGCAATTGTCGATCTATCTGCCGCTGACGCTCGTTGCATCACTGCTGTTGCTGCAGCCGGTAAAGGGCGCAGTGGTCGCCGTGCAATGGGCGCTGCGGATGCACGGATTTGACGAACAAAATCCGGAGCCATAGACCGGGCGGTCTCACCACCAAGAAATGATCATGGGCTGCGGCGTGCAATGAGCGAAACCGGGAATACGGAAAAGGAAGCCGACCATCACCCCTATCGCCGCCCGGTCGACGCCGCCACGCTGATCCTGGTCGATCGCACCGATGCGACGCCAAAAGTCCTGGTCGGCAAGCGCCACGACAAGGTGGTGTTCATGCCGGGTAAATTCGTCTTTCCCGGCGGCCGCGTCGACAAGACCGACAACCGCGTTCCCGTCGCTGCACCGATTCCGGAGGCACTGGAAGCCAATCTGCTGAAAGGCCGGCCGAAGATCACGCCGTCGCGCGCAAGATCGCTTGCCATTGCAGCGATCCGCGAGGCCTGCGAGGAAACCGGCCTCTGTCTTGGTCGCAAGAGCCATGGCGCAGCGCCGGCGCTTAGGGGTCCGTGGAAGCCGTTTACCGAGGCGGGCCTGTTGCCCGATCCTTCAGGCCTCTTTCTGATTGCCCGCGCGATCACCCCGCCCGGCCGCATCCGGCGTTTCGACACGCGGTTCTTCACCGCCGACGCCTCCGCCATCGCCCATCGCGTCGAAGGCGTCATCCATGCCGACGCGGAACTCGTCGAACTGGTCTGGGTCGAGATCGGCTCGAAGCCGCTCGCCGATCTGCATCCCATGACCAGGAATGTGCTGAGCGAGCTCGAAAAGCGCCTCGCCACCGGGCCCCTGAGCCATGACGCGGCGGTGCCGTTCTTTCATTTCTACGGCGGCAAGATGCATAAGGATGTGCTGCCAGCCGCTTAAGGGAGATGCGAACATGATGGAGGCGCCGCCTGGGACGCCTGCGGCTCGATCGCAATCAATTTAGACCGCCGCTGATCCGCCATCGACGAATAGCTCTATGCCGGCGACAAAACTCGAATCGTCGGAAGCGAGGAACAATGCGGCCTTGGCGATTTCGTCTGGTGTGCCGATGCGATCCAGGGGAACCAGCGATTTCATGTAATTCTTCACGTCGTCGTTGGCGAACACATCAAATCCGGGCGTCTGAATCGGACCCGGGCTAAGGACGTTGACGCGGATATTCCGGGCCTTCAGATCCGCGGTCCAGCTTCGCGCGAACGAGCGGATAGCGGCCTTGGTGGCGCTATAGACGGTCGCTGCTTCAAAGCCCTTCGAACCTGCAACCGATCCGGTGAGAATGATCGAGCCGCCATCGGCCATCAGCGGCACCGCCTGCTGAACCGTGAACAGCACGCCCTTGACGTTGATATCGAACATCTTGTCGTAGGCGTCCTCGGTGATCGTCCCGAACGGCGTGAATTCGTAAATCCCGGCATTCGCGAACAGCACATCGATCCGGCCCTTGCCGGCTTTCACCGTATCGAAGAGGTGCGCGAGGTCGGCAATGTTTGATGCATCCGCCCTCACCGCCACAGCCTTGGGACCGATCTGTTTCACCGCGGCGTCGAGTTCGGCCTGACGGCGGCCGGTGATGAACACGTAGGCGCCCTCTTCCGCAAACCGCTTGGCGGTGGCCAGTCCAATGCCGGCGCTGCCGCCGGTGATGATTGCAACTTTTCCTGCCAGCTTTCCGGTCATGACACACTCTCCTTGAATGAAGCGGCGACGCCGCCTGTTCTTTGGAGAATATGATCCATCCAGAAAATGATGGTTATGGGCTTGATTGAATATAATTGATACGTAGATTGCATTAATGACGGACACAATCTCCCTATTTCGCGCTTTCGTTCGGGTTGTTGAGGCCGGTTCGTTCACCCGTGTCGCGCAAGAGCAGAACTCGAGCCAGCCGACGATCAGTCGTCAGGTAGCTGCACTGGAACAACATCTGGGCACAAGACTGTTCACCCGCACCACGCGCAAGCTGACCCTGACGGACGATGGTCGTGGCTTCTACGAGCGGGCCAAGCTCGCGATTGAGGCGGTGAGCGAAGCCGAGGATGCGGTTGGACGGCGGCGCGCACGGCCTTCCGGAGCGCTGCGGCTCGCGCTCCCCGTAGTGTTCGGCCGCTTGCGCGTGATCCCGCATCTGAAGGAATTTCTGATACGCTATCCCGACGTCACCATCGATCTCGTGATGAGCGATGCCAACGCCGACTTGGTCGAGGAAGGTATCGACCTTGCCATTCGCAGCGGCGAGATTACCGACACCGCGCTGATCGCCAGAAAAATCGGCGTGACCCGACGGGTCGTGGTCGCAGCGCCGTCCTATCTGCGCGGCAAACTCTTGCCGATGCATCCGAGCGATCTCTCGGCCCACGACTGCATCGCCTTTACCGGGGTCACAGCCGGCGTGACCTGGCATTTCGAGGGTCCGGATGGAGCTGTCAGCGTCGAGGTCCAGGGCCCGGTGCGGACGCGCAACTCGGAAGGGATACGCGAAGCCGTCCTGTCCGGCCTTGGCATCGGCTATGCGCCGATTTGGCATCTCACCGACGAAATCGAGAGGGGACGTCTTGTGCTCCTGCTGGCGGGTTATGAACCGAGGCCGGAGCCGATCCATGTCGTCTATCCGTCACGGAGGTTTGTCCCGCAAAAAACCCGCGTCATGATCGATTTTCTCGAACAGCGATTTGCGATGACCCCAAGCTCAACCCTCGAAGGGAATGAGCGACCAAGGTCGTGCCCCAACTTGCAATAATCTTCTGTTGATCGCGTGATGCCTTTGAGCCGGGCAATCCTATCTCTAGCCCAGCGACAAACCAGCACGGGATCGGTCATGGCAATACGTCAGTTGCGGCTCGGCGCCTTCATGCGGCCGGTCAGCATTCACACCGGCGCGTGGCGCTATCCCGGCGCATGGCCGGATGCCAATTTCAATTTCGCGCATATCAAGCAGCTGGTCCAGAAGCTGGAGGCGGGAAAATTCGACGCCTTCTTCATGGCCGACCATCTGGCCGTGCTGAACATGCCGATCAATGCGCTCAAGCGCAGCCACACCGTCACCTCCTTCGAGCCGTTCACGCTGTTGTCGGCCCTATCTGCCGTCACCAAGCGTATCGGTTTGATCGCCACCGGCTCGACCACTTTCGACGAGCCCTATCACGTCGCCCGCCGCTTTGCTTCGCTCGATCACATCTCAGGCGGCCGCGCCGGATGGAACATCGTCACCACGTCCAATCCGGACGCGGCGCTGAATTTCGGACTTGAAGACCATATGGAGCACGCCGAACGCTACAAGCGGGCGCGCGAATTCTATGACGTAGTGACGGGCCTGTGGGATTCCTTCGCCGACGACGCCTTTGTCAGAGACGTCGAGGCGGGCCTCTATTTCGATCCCGAGAAAATGCACGTGCTCAATCACAAGGGGAAATATCTCTCGGTGCGCGGCCCGCTCAACATCGCCCGCCCGATACAGGGCTGGCCTGTCATCGTCCAGGCCGGCGCCTCCGACGACGGCAGGCAGTTGGCGGCGGAAACTGCGGAAGCCGTTTTCACCGGCGGCGGCAGCCTCAGCGATGGGCAAAAGCTTTATGCCGACATCAAGGGCCGCATGGACAGACTCGGCCGCGACCGCGAAGGCCTGAAGATCTTGCCCGGCGCTTTCGTCGTGGTCGGCGATAGCACCGAAGAGGCGAAAGAGAAACGCGCTTTGCTCGACAGCAGGGTGCATTACGACAGCGCGATTGCCTCGCTCTCGGTCATCCTGGGGACCGATGCGTCCGGCTTCGATCCCGATGGGCCATTACCGCCAATTCCCGAAACCAATGCGAGCAAGAGCGGCCGTCAACGGATCGTCGACGTTGCCGCACGCGACAAGCTCACCGTTCGCCAGCTTGCACAGCGCGTCGGCGGCTATGGCGGGTTGTCATTTGTCGGCACGCCGCAGGTCATCGGCGACCAGATGGAGGAGTGGCTGACGAGCTTTGGCTGCGACGGTTTTAACATCATGTTCCCTTATCTCCCCGCCGGGCTCGACGATTTCGTCGACAAGGTCATTCCGGAACTGCAGAGGCGCGGGATTTTCCGGAAGGAGTATGAGGGCCGGACGTTGCGGGAGAATCTCGGCTTGCCGAGACCGAAAAACCGGTTCTTTGGGCCTGATCGCCCAAATCGGGGGCCAATTGGCCCCCGAAAACCTTGACTTTGGGCGGATCGAGGCTAGGTTGCGCGGCGAATGCGCAGCCTGACGGGCCGGCGCCGGAATCCAGACATCAAAGGTTTTGCACATGGCCAAAGCGGTCACCATCAAGGTCAAACTCGTATCCTCGGCGGATACCGGCTTCTATTACGTCGCCAAGAAGAATTCGCGCACCATGACCGACAAGCTGGTCAAGAAGAAGTACGATCCGGTCGCGCGCAAGCACGTCGAATTCCGCGAGTCCAAGATCAAGTAAGATTGCGGAACACTACAGACTTCGACGGGGCCCTTCGGGCCCCGTTTTTATTTCAGGCAGTTTGTGGCAGCGGCGGCTGCGTCGGCCGCACCAGCGCAAACGCCACCTGGATGATCCCCGCAGTCAGCCCCACGGCGACGCCAATCCGCCAGGCCAGCGTGTAGGAGCCGAGCGCGTCGTAGATCAGTCCGCCGCCATAGGCGCCGAGGAAACTGCCGAGCTGATGGCTCATGAAGGCGAGCCCCTGGATCATCGCCTGCCATTTCAGCCCGAACATTTCGGCGACGGCGCCTGCCACCAGCGGCCCGACGCCGAGCCACAAAAATCCCATGATCGCGCCGAACAAGAGCGTCGTCGCCGGCGATGGCGGCAGCATGAAATACCAGCCCAGCGCCAACGATCTGAAAAAATAGATCCCGCCAAGCAGCGCCAGCTTGTTCCAGCGGCCGCCGGCCCAGCCGAAGAAAAGACTGCCGAGCACGTTGAAGCCGCCGATCACACCGAGCGTCTGCGCGCTCAGCATCGGGTCCATGCCGCAGAGCGCGAGGTAGGACGGCAGATGCGTGGTGATGAAGACGAGCTGCATGCCGCAGACGAAATAGGCGCAGGTCATCACCACGAATGAGGCGTTGCCGAACGCAATCTTCGCCGCCACGGCAGCCGATGTATTGCCAATTTCATCGGACGCCGGTCGCGGCAGCGGAATCCTGTCGACCTTGCCGGCGGACCAGGCCGCCGGCAACAGCGCCAGCGACAAAATCACAAAGCCGATGAGACCGGTCCGCCAGCCGTAGTCCTGATTGAGGATTTGGCCAATCGGCGCCGCCATCAACGCACCGAGCGATCCCGCCGCGGAAACGATTCCAAGCACCGTGCTGCGCACGATTGCCGGAACCGCGCGCGCCGCCACGGACATCGCGATCGCCGAAGCGGTGCACGCCAGCGACATCCCGATAAGCGCGCCCGCCCCCAGCATGACGCTGAGAAACCCTTGCGCGCCCGCCATCAATGACAGGCCGGCAACGTACAGGAACGCGCCCGCCAGCATGATCGCGCGGAAGCCGAAGCGCACCGTGTAGGCGCCGGCGAGCGGCTGCAGGAAGCCCCAGGCGAGGTTCTGGACCGCAATGGCAAGCGTAAAATCGGAAACGGTTATGCCGACATCATGGGTCAGCGGCTGCAGAAAGATACCGAGCGATTGGCGCAAGCCCATGCTCAGGCTCAGCATCAGCGAGGCACCGATCAGAATGGGGAGCGTGGGACGAAGGAGTTGCAGCAGGGGCATGTTCTTGTTCTTTCCTTGCGCCGCGAGTCGCGAAAGTCTGGAGCACGTGCAATTACACCGATCTGTGTACCTAAGCTAAATTCTCCGACAGACTTGTCAAGTTGGCGCAGCACCATTTCTGCCACGGCCAGTATTTGTCTTAAATGGCATATTTCCCTCATTTCAAGACATAGTTGGCTGTAACGCGATTCGTGCATGCCGGACCGCGCGTGAGCGCAATTGCGGTCTCACGACGGCCGCGATGCTCGCATTTTGGGAGGGGCTGGCCGGGTTTTCCTCAGCTGTCGCTGGTGCTTATGATCCCCGCGTGCGGGGACGACACAGAGCTCACGCCGCGTTCGACACCACGCGGTTGCGGCCGTCATGTTTGGCGCGATAGAGCGCGGTGTCGGCGCGCTTGAGCACGTCAGCTACCGCCTCGCCCTTGCGCTCAAGGGTGGACAGGCCGATCGAGATCGTGACCTCGATACGTCTTGCCCCCTTGTTGACCGCGAAGGGCTCGCCGGCGATCGAACGCCGCAAACGTTCCGCCACCACGCCCGCGACGTGCAGGTCGGTTTCCGGCATCACAATGACGAATTCCTCGCCGCCATAACGACAGGCGAGATCGATCCCGCGGATCGACTTGCGAACCCGCACCGCGAATTCGCGCAACACGTCGTCGCCGGCATCGTGGCCGTAATTATCGTTGATCGATTTGAAGAAATCGATATCGAGCATCATCACCGCCAACGGCTTGCCGCGGCTGGAGGCCTGCTCGGCAAGCGTCCCCAAATGGCTCTCCATGTAGCGGCGATTATGCAGCCCGGTCAGCGCATCGGTGATCGCCATCTCGATGGAGTTCTGCACATTGTCGCGCAGATGATCGGTATAACGCCGTTTGCGAATCTGGGTGCGCGCGCGGGCCAGCAACTCGTTCTTGTCGACCGGGCGAAGCAGATAATCGTTGACGCCGATCTCGAGCCCACGGAGCAGCCTTGTGTTGTTGTCGGCATCGGCAATGGCAAGGATAGGCACCGCCCTCGTCCGCTCCAGCGACCGCGCCTGGCTGCATAGCCGCAGGCCGTCGAAATTATCAAGGCCGAGCGAGACGATCAGGAGATCGTAATCGCCCTCGGCGGCATGGAACAGCGCTTCCGCGGGGTTGGTTTCCAAATCGACCGTATGCTCGGTGCCGAGCACCGGGGCCATCCGCTCATAGGATGAGGGCCGGTCGTCGACCAGAAGGATACGCCCGCCCTTTCCGCTGTCGGCCACGGCGTTGCGCTCGGGGGCCTGCACGCCGATCTCAAGCGAGGTGATGGCGCGCATGCGCAGCTCATCGGTCATCATCTTCAGCCGCGTCAGCGAACGCACCCGCGCGATCAGCACGACGTCGGACACCGGTTTGGTCAGGAAGTCGTCGGCGCCGGCCTCAAGGCCACGCACGCGATCGGCCGGGCTGTCCAGCGCCGTTACCATGACCACAGGAATGAAATGCGTTGCCGGACTGGACTTAAGCCGGCGGCAAACCTCAAAGCCGTCCATATCCGGCATCATGACGTCGAGCAGAATGATGTCGCATTCGGCACGCGCGCAGATCGCCAACGCCTCGGCGCCGTTGCAGGCGGTCATTACATCGAAATATTCGGCCGAAAGCCGCGCTTCCAACAACTTGACGTTGGCGGGGACGTCGTCGACGACCAGAATACGCGCGGACATCTCACTCTCCCTATCCGATGAATCGTCGGACGGTTTCAATAAACTTGCCGACCGAGATCGGCTTGGACAAATATGCCTCGCAGCCGCCTTCGCGGATGCGCTCCTCGTCACCCTTCATCGCGAAGGCCGTGACCGCGACGACCGGAATGGAACGCAGTTCGGGGTCGTCCTTGATCCAGCGCGTCACTTCGAGACCTGAAACTTGTGGCAGCTGGATATCCATCAGGATGAGATCGGGTCGAAGCTTGCGCACGAGATCAAGCGCTTCGAAACCGTTGCTGGTGCCGGTGGTCTGATAGCCATGCGCCTCGAGCAGATCGCGAAAGAGCTTCATATTGAGCTCGTTGTCCTCCACGATCAGGACGGTTTTTGCCATCCCGCCCCTCCAATCCCCGCGATATAGTCACGGCAGGCGGAGCATCGGGCGCCGCCGCCAGTTGTGCCAAAAAGTGAAGTCAAACTAGCGCCAGATTCGCTCTAACCCGTTAAGCCCAAGTGCCATTTATGCGAAGTGGTTTCCACTTGCTTGAACACGTCGCGCAGACTCGGGCATGATCGTTCCAAAATAGAGACCATAAGTTACGGAAAGGCAAACACAACCGTTGAGAAAGCCCACTCACAACCCCCGGGAAGTGGCTGAAATCGTTGCAATTCAGGCGCTTTCCTTTGTCGCCAATGACCCCGAGCGGCTGGGCGCGTTCCTGGCCGAAAGCGGGATTGGCCCGGACACGCTGCGCAACGCCGCCGCCGATCCGCAATTTCTTGCAAGCGTGCTCGATTTCGTGATGCGGGACGACGCGACCGTAAAGGCGTTCGCGTCGGCGTCGCAGCTTCACCCCACCAATATTGCCGCAGCTCACCAGGCCCTGAACGATCCCAAATGGGAGCGCGAGGTGCCGTGACATTCTCCGCACCAGCATTGATGGAGGGACCGACCTGCTTCTGCCGGGACTGCCTCCACGATCTGGATATGGCGGCGAGGCGATGCGGCGAATGCGGCTCGCCTCGCCTCGTGCGCCACGCAGCGCTGCCTTCGCTCACCTTTGCCCACATCGATTGCGACGCGTTTTATGCAACCGTGGAGAAGCGCGACAATCCCGAGCTCGCCGACAAGCCCGTCATCATCGGCGGCGGCAAGCGCGGCGTGGTGGCGGCAGCATGCTACATCTCCCGCACCTTCGGCGTGCGCTCGGCGATGCCGATGTTCAAGGCGCTGGCGCTCTGCCCCTCCGCGATCGTGATTCCGCCCGACATGGCAAAATATGTCAGGGTCGGACGCGAGGTTCGCCGTGCGATGCAGGCGCTGACGCCGCTGGTCGAGCCGCTGTCGATCGACGAAGCATTCCTTGATCTCGGCGGGACCCAGCGCGTTCACGGCATGATTCCCGCAAAGGTGCTGGCGCGTTTCGCCCGCGAGGTCGAGCGCGATATCGGGATCACGGTTTCGGTCGGACTTTCCTGCAACAAATTCCTCGCCAAGATCGCCTCCGACATGGACAAGCCGCGCGGCTTTGCAGCGCTCGATCAGGATCAGGCGCGTGCGATGCTGGCGGACAAGCCGGTCGGCTTCATCTTCGGCGTCGGGCCTGCGACCCAGGAACGGTTGATCCAGCGCGGCTTTCGCACCATCGCCGATCTGCAGCGCGCCGACGAAAGCGATCTGATGAAGCAGTTTTCCACGGAAGGCCGCAGGTTGTGGCGGCTGGCGCGCGGCATCGACGATCGTCGCGTCGTGCCCGATCGCAACGCCAAGACCATTTCCAGCGAGACCACATTCGAAAACGACATCCGCGATTTTACCACCCTCGAGAAGACGCTGTGGCGGCTGTCGGAAAAGGTGTCGTCGCGGCTCAAAAGCAGCGAATTGGCGGGGTCGACCATCACGCTGAAGCTGAAGACCGCCGATTTCCGGCAACGTACCCGTTCGCAGTCGATTCATGCCCCGACCCAGCTCGCGGCAAAGATTTTCGCGGTGTCGAGGGAAATGCTGGCGAAGGAAATCGACGGCACCGCCTTCCGGCTGATGGGCGCCGGCGTCAGCGCGCTCCGCCCGGGCTCTCAAGCCCATGACACCGACATGCTCGATCGCCGCTCCGCAGACGCGGAACGCGCGATCGACGGTCTGCGCAAGAAATTCGGTCAGACTGCCGTCATCAGGGGCATCGCGTATGACGGGCTGGAGAAAGAGGAGTGACGGCACACTCGTCATTGCCGGGCTTGACCGGCAATCCATCTGTTTCGATAAAATCTTTTGAAGAGTGATGGATGCGCGGGTCAAGCCCGCGCATGACAGCGGCGCCGGTCATTTACACGGCCTGGAATCCTTGACGTCAAACTTTCCCAGCGCGCCAGAGATGACAAAATCGTTGTAATCGAGCACCAGCGCCCGCGAGACGCCGTTTTCGAACAGCTCGAACGACATGGCGTAGACCGGCGTTTGCTCGCCGTCGCTGCCCTTGGCGTCGTGATCATAATAGCTGACCGTGACCGGCCACCGCGTCATCGATTTCATGACATCGTTTTGCGTCGAGGGGTCCGGTGCCGAAATGGTCCGGTCGCCGGGTATCGGCTGCCCGATCACGGAGAGGGTATTGAAGACCTTCTCGCCGTTGTCCGAGCCGTCATAGACCGTTAGCTCCAGCAGCGACTTCCCAGCTTTTGCGGCGGCGATGATGCGCTGAATTTGCTCGGTCGGAAATACCGTCGAGCCGTCGAGCGTGAAGATCTTGGTTTGCGGCTGTTTCAATTTGACGGTGATGTGATCGCCGCTCCGCTCCGCTACCCCGTCGACCGGGCTCGAATCGGTGTCGTTCATCCGCGAATCGATTTTGAATCGGTAACTCTTGCCTTCCCCGTCTTCCCACGATGTCGAACGCAGGTCACTCAGCGTCACCTTGCCCTCGCCGCTGTTCATCTCGGACACCTGTCTGAATTCGGAGGTGTAGCCCTCGCAGGTGCTGCCGGAAAACTTATAGAGGATGCGCCCCCGCGCGCTGTTGATCGAGTTGGAACCGCGCGACTTCAAGAGATTGAGTTCGTACAGCGCCTGATGCGGGAGAAACGCGCCGCTTGCGGCGGCATCGACCTTCCCGGGCACAATCCCCGTTGCCAACGCGACCGCGGCCAGCGTCAGGGCGAATGATTTGGCATCACGGGGCAAAATCCGGAGCGAGCAGGCCATGTTCTTTCCTCAGGCTGGGTTTGCACACTATTCACCGCCCCATTGCGCCGCAACTGCGGCCACAACACGAAAAAGTATGGTTTGATCCCGGGATTGCCATGTTTTTTGGCAGTTCCGCCAACGACCCGCCTCGCTTGCAAGTGGCGGCACGATGCGCGAAACAAAGCTGCCCCCGATCGGATCTGTATCGGGTGCGGGTCAATCAATGGGGACGAAACATGGCGGGTACGGTCGAACAGAAGCTTGCGGCACAGGGCATCGTCTTGCATGAGCCGCCGAGTCCGGTGGCGAATTACGTCGGTTTCGTGCGCACCGGGAACCTGCTGTTCGTGTCCGGCCAGGTCTGCGTCAATCCGGAGGGCAAGCTGATCGCCAAGGGCAAGCTTGGCGCCGGTGTCACCGTGGAACAAGGCAACGCCGCGGCGCGCGGTTGCGCCATCAATCTCCTGGCGCAGATCAAAGCCGCGCTCGGCGACCTCGACAAGGTGGTCCGGGTGGTCCGCCTCGGCGGCTTCGTTAATTCCGCGCCGGATTTTGTCGATGGGCCGAAAGTGCTCAACGGCGCGTCCGACCTGATGGTCGCGGCCTTCGGCGACAAGGGCCGTCATGCCCGCACCACGGTCGGCGTCGCTTCGCTACCGTCGGATGCTTCGGTCGAGGTCGAGGGACTGTTCGAAGTCTCGTAAAGCGGTGCGCGCGCCCGACTGGCTGACGGCCCGGCCGGTGGCCCATCGCGGCCTGCACGACCGCGCACGCGGCGTCATCGAGAATATGCCGGGCGCGGCGCAAGCGGCAATCGATGGCAATTTCGCCATCGAGTGCGATATCCAGCTCACCGCCGACGGCGAGGCCATGGTGTATCACGACGACGCGCTGGGCCGGCTCACCGAAGGCTCCGGCGCCCTGCTTGGCATGACCGCGAAAGAGCTCAAGGCGGTGAGATTCAGGGACACGCCTGAGCGGATGATGTCCCTTGCCGATCTCTGCGCGCTGGTGAGGAGCCGGGTCCCGATCGTGATCGAGGTAAAGAGCCACTTCGATGGTGAGCGCAGACTGGTGACGCGTATGGCGGAGGTGCTTGGCAGATATTCCGGACCGGCGGCGGGAATGTCGTTCGACCCCGGCCAGGTGCAGGCGCTGCGGGAGGCGATGCCGGGGCTTCCCCGCGGCATCGTGGCCGAACGCGTCTAGAGCGAAGCCGACTGGCCGGAGGCATCACCCGGCCAGC
>Ga0210405_10001639_pt1 | contig 24860 bp, 24 predicted proteins | sample IncBWH11MmetaG_FD_155492 | JGI IMG/M metagenome (GOLD analysis project Ga0210405, IMG submission 155492) | Forest soil microbial communities from Barre Woods Harvard Forest LTER site, Petersham, Massachusetts, United States - Inc-BW-H-11-M | ecosystem: Environmental > Terrestrial > Soil >... | reverse complement strand
CTCCGCCCCAACACCACCGCGTTCGCACCCTCAATCGCAATCTCATTCCGCCGCAAAATCTCCATGCACCCCGCCGGCGTGCACGCCACCAGTCCCGGCCGCCCGCTCACCAACCTCCCCAAATTCACCGGATGAAAACCATCGACATCCTTCGCAGGATCCACAGCCTCCAGCACGCGTTTCGTATCCACGTGCCCAGGCAGAGGCAGCTGAATCAAAATCCCATCCGTATCATTGTCCCGATTCAAATCCTCCACAATCGCCAACATCTCCGCCGTCGTAGCGCTGGCCGCCGGCGTAATCAGCCCGCTCCCCATCCCCAACTGCTCGCAAGCCGCAATCTTGCTCTTCACATACATCTGCGAAGCCGGATTCTCCCCCACCAACACGGCCGCCAACCCGGGCCGTATCCCCGCCGACGAAAGGATCGCCACCTCATCCTTCAACTCCGCAAAAATTGCATCCCGTATCTTCGTCCCATCAAGCATTCGCGCCGTCATCCCATCCCCTGTAGTGGCCGGTCTTTAGACCGGCTCTTCTCGAATCTCGTATTTTTGCAGCTGCTCGCCAGACGCTTCGACGAACACCGAACGTAACAAATTGTCCCCCACATTGGCCCCCCCTGTCACGCCAACCCAAGCCCGCTCGGAGGCCCAGACTTTGCATGATCCTCAACGATGTCAGAAGTCTGTAAACTGAACCCATCATTTGATAAACTATCGGCTGCGCTCTTCAAGTTGTGTCGCACAGGAGGTGGTCGTGTTTTGGCGCTTTCTCGTCGTCCTTCCCAGCGTTGCCCTGATTTTCTGGATTGCGACTTTGTTCCATGGCCTCTCGACCTTCGTGATTTTTCTTTTCTTGTGGAATTGCCTTAACAAAATATGCCGAAAGCTGTTTGTCCTTCCGGCCTTCAAAAACTACAGCGATTTCCAAACTTTGGACCTCTCAGCTTAGCTCCATTAGATCTCGCGACTTAATCGTCAAACGGCCTCTTCCGCTGCGCGTCTCTGTGCACTCTGCGCCTCCGCGTTATCTTTTTCCCCACCCCCGGCACCCCGTCTTATAATCTCCCCCATGTCCTCTGGTCCCTCATCCCCTCCGCCCTCCCCCCACCTCCGCATCCATTCCACGCAAATCTTCGTGCGCGATCTCGACCGTAGCCTCCGCTTCTACCTCGACCAACTCGGCTTCCATCTCGCCTACGACGTCAAGCTCCAAGCTGGCGAACGCCTGGTCGCCGTCGCGCCTCCCGACGGCTCCGCCGTCCTCTCTCTCATCGCTCCCAAGCCCGATTCCATGCAATACAAGCTGATTGGCCGTTCCACGCAGGTCGTCTTCATCACCGAGGATGTCGTCTCGAAATATAAGGAGTGGTCCCTCCGCGGCGTCCGCTTCAATCACACTCCTCGCCTCCGTCGTATCAAGTTCGACTCCGAAACACGCGCCTCCCGACCCGCTATCCAATCTCCCCTCCTCGGCGAAGAAACGACCATCTGGGGAGGCGTCTCCACCCGCTTTCGCGACATCGATGGCAACGCCTTCTCCTTGGTCAGCTTTGACGAAGTGACCCACGCCCTCGAAGCCCAGCGCCGCGCCACCACCGCAAAACTCGAACTCGAACGCCGCGCCGTCCAGGAACTAGAAATCGCCAACGAAGTCCAGTGCCGTCTTTTTCCGCAAATTCGCCCTCCGATCCACGCTCTCGACTATTTCGGCCACTGCTTTCCAGCACGGGTCGTCGGTGGCGACTATTACGACTTTCTTGACCTCGGCCCCGGCCGCTTCGGCTTGGTCATCGCCGACGTTTCCGGCAAAGGCATCGCTGCTGCTCTCCTCATGGCCAATCTCCAAGCCAATTTCCGCAGCCAGTGCTCCATCTCTCTTGACCAGCCGCAGCGCCTCCTCTGCGCCGTTAATCAACTCTTCTCCCAAAACACGCCGGACGGTGCTTTCGCCACCCTCTTCTTCGCCGATTACAACGTTGCGTCCGGCTGCCTGCGCTACGTCAATTGCGGCCATCCGCCCGCACTTATTCTCCGCGGTGACGATTCGATCGACCGCCTCGACCCCACCGCCACCGTCCTCGGTATCTTTAAAAAATGGGATTGCGAAATCGGAGAACGAACGTTTCATCCTGGCGACACCCTCGCCCTCTACACCGACGGCATCACCGAATCCTTCAACGAAGCCCGCGACGAATTCGGCGAAGACCGCCTGATCGAATCCCTCCTCCGCCATCGTTGCCAACCCTCCGAATCCCTTCTCCACTCCATCGTCGCCGACATCCGCCAATTCGCCCCCCACGAACAACACGACGACATCACCCTAATCATCGCCAAATCCTCCCATCCGTAATTCCAACTCTCCACAATGCAATGTAGTTCTTATAGTGAGCCAGTTTCCGGTTATGGCGTTGGGGAAACTGTCCTGGCGCTCGGGGAGGCAAAGGGGCCGACGCGGCGCAGCCTCATCTCCCCATTTGGAATTGAGGTCGCAGACCACCGTTCCAAAACGGGACGGCTAGCCGCTCCGCGCTGTGCTGCTTTCGAGGGGAGTTTGTATTCAACCGACAGGTTAAATACAAAGCCAAGAAGCAGCTTAGACTCAGTGAACCAAATGACTTGCCGCGCCGTCTGGCAGGTGTACGGGGAGGGCGAGAGCTTTCAGCTCGCACAAGAGACCTAATGCAGGAGCTGGTTCTGATCCAGCCAGGCCGTGTCGCCGAGAAGGAATTCGCGCAGCAAGCTGCCCGAGCAGCTTTACGCCGCGAATTCGAGGAGTGCCTTGCGGAATGCGGGCCGCTAGCGTACCGCGTCGCGCGTGGCGTGCTGCACAACAGCGCGGATGCCGAAGACGTGGCGCAGGAAGCGCTTCTGCGGGCGTACCGGCGCTTCGAGCGCTTACGCGACCGTGCGCGATTTCGGGGTTGGCTTGTGCGCATCGCGTTTCGTCTGGCGATTGACCGCACGCGGTCCTCGAAACGCCGCGAGGCGCGCGAAACGCTTTGGTCGCAATCGGCGCCGCGGCCCTCGACCGAGGACTTGGCGGCGGCAAGCGAGTTTCAGGCGCATCTCGACCGCGCCATGGAAGAGCTTCCGGAAAAACACCGGCTGGTCCTTTTGTTGGCGGGGATGCAGGGGCACTCGCTCGAAGAAGTGGCGGAGATGCTCAGCCTGCCGGTTGGAACGGTGAAATCGAGATTGTTTTTTGCCAGAAAGCAGTTAGCGGAGAAATTGCGATGCCATCGAAAATGAAAGCTTGCGAAGAGCACCGAACGGCGCTGACGGATGCCGCCGCTGCGGCTATTGAACCTTCGCTCGAACTTCGTTCGCACTTGGGCGGTTGCCCATCCTGCTGCGCGGCTTTCAGCGAAGAACTGCAACTGTTCGCCGCCATCGATACCGGCCTGCGAGCCACCGCCAACTCCGAAGTGCCGGCTTCACTCTTTCCACGAGTGCGGGTTCAACTCAATGAGCGGCCTGTCGCTCGGCGCTCATGGGTTCCGGCTCTTGCCGCCGTCGCTGCTGTTGCGGTGCTGATCGTGGCGATAGTTTTCGTTCGCGGCTTTGGACGTGGTGCCGCCGAGACAAATCCGCAGACGATTGTTGCGGCACACAATGACTTGCCCGCTTCTACTCAGACGTCTGCACAAACGGTTGTTCCAATCGAAGCGACGAGTCCATCCGCCAAAATCAGGCCGATCCGGCCCGTCGAAACTGTGTCTGGCGCCAAGATCGAGCAGGTTGCTGTGTTGATTCCAGATGGACAGAAACAAGCCATCGACCTGTTACTCGCCAGAGTTCGGAGCGGCAAGGTTGGCGGAGAAGTTTTGCTTGTAGAAAAACCAGAGAAAACTCTGGAAGAATTGCAGATTTCACCGCTGGATATCTCGCTCATTGAAATTAAACCGCTAGAGGATGTGAGTGCGGATTCACCATCACAAGATAAGAACACAGGACGTTAAGCGAGTGGAAATACTTGAAAAGGAGCGTTCCATGAAGAGGCCAATTCTGGCGGTGTTGCTTGCCACTCTGCTGCTCGTCGTCCCTTATGTGTGGGCGCAAGACAAGGAGAAATCCACAGACTCTGCCAAGCCCTCTGCAACCGAAAAAGCAATCACGCCTCTGCGTGTCCAGGTGGTCTTCACGGAATTCGACGGCGACAAGAAAATAGGCAGTTTGCCCTACACCTTTCTGGTGAATGCGGACGACCGAGGATCACAGGCCGCCGTGCGCATGACTTTTCACGTTCCTGTCGCTGTATCCAGCGATGCGGGTGCAAAGCATGTGGGCCAGTATCCCTTGACCACCAATCTCGACGGCCGCGCAGAAAAGACGGATGACGGGCGTTTCCTTTTAAGGCTGAGCTTGGAGAAGAGTTCGATTTACCTGGCTGGCGCCAACCAAAAGCCAGCTTCCCTTGGAGGAAGCGAAGTTTCCGCCAACGACCCGGTCCAACAAGAATTTCGTACACAGGTGAATCTGCTCGTCCGCGATGGCCAGACCATCCAATCTACGGTGGCGACAGATCCGGTGTCCGGACACGTTTTGAAGATAGACGTGACAGTGAACGTGATCAAGTAAGCGGCAGTGAGGAGCCACGACTAGCCGGGAGCGCCGAGGAGTGAGGCGAGGGCACCCTTCAAGTCCGCGTGCAGGAAATGGTAGCCAAGACTCTCCAGCTTCTTTGGGAGGACACGCTGGCTGGACAAGAGCAACGCGTCTGCCATTTCGCCGAGGGCGAGGCGCAACAGGAAGGCCGGGGCGGGGAAGAGAGCGGGGCGATGCAGGGCCCTCGCTAGAGTTTTCGTGAACTCGACGTTCTGCACTGGTTGTGGGGAGATCACGTTGAGCGGGCCTTTGACTTGGCCGCTCTCTAGCGCTAAGCACAAAATCTCAATCACGTCCTCAAGCGAAATCCACGACATCCATTGCAGACCTGAACCTATTTTTCCGCCGGCGAAGAACCGGAAGGGAAGAATGATTTTGGGCAACGCGCCTCCATCGCGCGCGAGAACAATTCCGAATCGCACTAGCACGACCCGAACGCCGATTGCTTCGGCCTTGAGCGCTTCTGCTTCCCAGTCCTTAGCGAGATCGGACAGGAACTCATTCCCGGGCTGGCTTTCTTCTGTCAGAAGTTCATCGCCGCGATTTCCGTAGAAGCCTGTTGCGGATGCGGAGACGAGCACTCTTGGTCGCGCGTTCATCTTCGCGAGTGCGGTGACTAGCGCGCGGGTCGTATCGATCCGGCTCGAACGCAACTCCCCTTTGCGCTTGTCGCTCCAGCGGCCATCGCCGATCGAGGCCCCTGCAAGATTCACGACCGCGTCCGCGCCAACCGCGGCGCCGCCGAGTTCGCCAGTCGCCGGGTTCCAGGCCACCTGAAACCCGTCATGTGTTTCACTCTTCGCAACGCTTTTTGGCCGCACTAGGCGGCAGACCGTGTGCCCAGCCTTTACTAGCGCGGGCACCAGCGCGCTTCCTACCAAGCCACTTGATCCTGTTACGAGAATTTTCATTGAGCTTGTGCTCGCTTCTTTCGGACAACCTACAAGGGCGCTAACCAAAAAGCTACGCAACCCTCGTCTGCTGGTCAAGCGATAGAAGATTTCGAAGCGGTTTTTTATTGCGAAATTCTCGAACGGCTCGCAATCCGGCTGACTGTTGGCGCTAACTGCGCAGGCTATGGCCCGGTGCCCGTCCGCGGGTTACAATTCTCGTGTGAGCCTCTCTTCACAGACCGCGCGCGTAAAAGTGCTTTTCTTCGGGCGCCTCAAGGAAATCGTTGGCCACGCGGAAGACACCGTCGAACTTCCCGACGGTGCGCCGATCGAGGCGCTTTTCTCTCACTATGGCGCGAGTCACCCGGAGCTAGGACGGTTTCGCGCTTCGCTGGTGGCGTCGCGCAATCAGGAATTCGCTGCGTGGAGTACGCCGCTGCATTCCGGTGATGAAGTTGCCTTTCTCCCGCCTGTAAGCGGCGGCTAACGCCGTTCTCCATGGCTAAATCGTTACAACCCGATCTTCTTGCTCTGGTGCGCGATCCCATCGACCAGGATGTGTTGATCAGGCACGTTCGGGCAGCGGAAGACGGCGCCGTCGTCACGTTCGACGGCTGTGTTCGCAATCACTCTCATGGGCGGCGCACACTTTACCTGGATTACGAAGCTTACGAATCCATGGCACTCGGAAAAATCCGCGAAATTGCCGCGCAAATTCACGAGAAATTTCCCATTCACCGCGTCGCCATCGCTCACCGGCTTGGGCGGCTCGAAATCGGGGAGACCAGCGTGTTCATTGCTGTCAGCTCGCCTCACCGACCGGCCGCTTTCGATGCTTGCCGGTTCGCCATTGACACACTCAAGCGCACGGTTCCGATCTGGAAGAAGGAGTATTTCGAGGACGGCGCCGTGTGGGCCGATGGCGAGATGCCTCCGGCTCCCTTGGAAACACGAGCGGCGAAACCTGCATCTTAGTAGATCAATGGTAGATCCATGACTTCGTTAATCTAATGATCTCGACACCTCCTCGCTCGCTCGCCTCAGTTGTCGTTGCTCTTGCCACGCTTTTTGTGGCTGGAGTTGCTTTCTCTCAAGAGAAGCCTGACCGCCCGCCGTGGGCGCAGAAGCCGAAGCCGGCCTCCAAATCTCCTTCTACAGATGCAACCGGACCGACGCCTGGGATTGTACCGACGCCTACGCAGCCGATCAGCCTTCCGGAAGACGCTGATCCGCAGCGCGGCAAAATAAAAGTGAGGGTGGATCTGGTAAATATTTTGTCCAGCGTACTCGACGACCACAACCGGCCGGCGCCGGATCTGCCGGTCGAGGCGTTTCAAGTTTATGAAGAAGGCGTGCTGCAAAAAATCGAGGTGTTTGAATCTGAAACACAGCTGCCTCTGGACCTCGCGTTGATGATCGATTCAAGTCTTAGCGCGAACAAGGAGATTGGGTTCGAAAAAGAAGCCGCCGCACATTTTATTCGCCAAGTGCTGCGGCCCGGAGACCGGCTGTCGGTTTTTAGTTTTGACGAAAATGTCACCCAGATCGCCGCATTCTCGGACAATGTTGCAACGTTGCAGGCCGCTGTTCGAAAAATTCCGCCTGGCGCGGGAACTTCGATCTACGACGCAGTGCTTCTTGGAGCGAAGGCATTGGAACGCCGCGGAGAAGATCGCCGGCGGGTCATCATTTTGGTTACCGACGCAGGCGAAACGACTAGCACGGCTGACTTTGACGCCGCGCGCAAGGAAGCCGTCCGTTCGGACGTGCTGCTCTATACGATTGTGATTCGTCCTGTGAAAAATGAGAGCGGCCGAAATACCGCCGGCGAGCACGCGCTCACAACGATCACTGAGACTACCGGCGGCGACATGTTTTTTCCGGACACGCCTCAGGAGTTGGACGTGATCTTCGACCTGATCGACCGCGAATTGCGCACGCAATACCGCCTGGCCTACTACCCCACGCCGCGCGGTCCCGCCAACACGTATCGCAACGTCGAAGTCAGAGTTCTGAAGGGGGATTACCACGTGCGGTCGCGCAAAACTTACCTCAGTGGCGCGCAGTGATAAATAGTGTTTTCCAATTCCGATGGGAAGGGCACGGCGTGCCGTGCCCCTACGGCCCAGAGAACTTGGGCGCATTAACTATTGCGGTTTCTTGATTTCCGCGTCGGCCTGTTCGATGCTGCCTTTGACCAATTCGGTTTTCATTTCGGACTTTTGTCCTACCAGCACATCGACGTCGGTTTCAAACGTCCGATATCCGGGCAGCTCGACCTTGATGCGGTGCTTGCCAGGGCTAACCTCCAAGGAATGAAACTTTCCGCCTAACTCGCTGGCGTGGCCGACGTAGCTGCCATCGAGAAAGACAGCGGCGCGCTTTGGGTGAATTGTAAGTTTCAGCTCAGAAATAATATCAGGAGTTTTCGCGCCAGGGACCAATTGCATGGCCACTTGAACTTCCTGTACCTGGCCGGGCTCGATGACGAGCTCTCGCGTGAACTCGATGTAGCCTGCCTGTCGGACGACGATCTGGTGCTTACCGGGCAACAAGAGAACCTTCTTCTTGCCTTTGAGCTCCTTCACGTACCCAACGTAATTGCCATCGATCCATACGCCAGAATCTCTGTCCAACTGCGTGTTGCCTTCAAACCGCACTTCCCCCATGACTTCGCTGCTCTGTGCGGACACGTACGCCGTACCGAGCGCAAGCGAAAACAGCGCAAGCAGACTGACCCCGAACTGGAGCTTATCTATTTTGAACATGATGTCGCCTCGCATTCACGGGCGGGATCTTATTTTACCTCGGATACGGAAGTGATGGCTGCAAAAAACAGCGACTTTAGGGAAAAGTCCCCAGCCATGATTCTCGTTCGGCAGAGACGCCGCCTTTCATCCGGTACAGGTGGTAAAGTGGAGAGCGCGTCGGCGTACCCGCTTTCAAGTTGACCTTGCGCTCCGCTGCGTAATTTTTCCATGAGAAAAGACTATCTCGAAGCCGCTATGGAAACCGCCCAGGAAGCGGGCAAAATTCTGCGCGAAGAGTTCGACCGGCCGGCTCAAATTACGTACAAGGGCGACGTTGATTTAGTCACGCAAGCAGATAAGCGCTCCGAGCAAGCTATCGTCGCGCGACTGACTAAATACTTTCCGGAGCACTCCATTGCCGCGGAAGAAGGAACGGGTCACGAAAGCGGCTCGGAATTTCGCTGGCATGTGGACCCGCTGGATGGCACAACAAATTTCGCTCACGGCTATCCGTGTTTTTCCGTTTCGATCGCGCTTGCGCAACGCGGCGCTCTTCTCGCCGGCGTGGTCTACAATCCGTTCTACGATGAGTTATTTGCCGCTGCACGCGGCGGAGGCGCCACGCTGAACGAAAAAAGAATTTTCGTTTCAAAAGTGGACGCCCTCGCCACCAGTCTTCTCTGCACGGGCTTCCCGGTGCACAAACGCCTGGCGAATCCGAACATGCACTACTACTGGGATTTTACGTTGCGTTCGCACGGCGTGCGCCGGGATGGATCAGCGGCGCTGGATTTGGCTAGTGTCGCCGCTGGACGTTTTGATGGCTTTTGGGAATTCGGACTCAAGCCGTGGGACACGGCTGCAGGCGTATTGCTGATCGAAGAGGCCGGCGGCAAAGTCAGCGACTTCGCTGGGCAACCTTACCAGCTGGGCGGCCCCGTAATCCTGGCCACGAATGGGCATATTCATGAGGAGGCGCGGGGTGTGGCCCTGGAGGTCTCTCAGCGCGATCCATCCGCTCCTCTCCGCCGCTAGCTCTCTTCGAAAGCTGCAATTCCCCCTTACAAAAGGCTATCGGCCCCCTTACGACTTTTTTATAAAGTTTAATCTATCCTTTTTTGGCAACGAGACTCTAATCTTTATTTGGAAACGATTCAGCGTTCTCTTCCTCCCGAGACGCTCGACATCCAACACCGACAATTCCGTTGCCTAGCAATAAGTTTGGAGAGAAACATGCACGCGCTCATACAGAAGAAACGGTTCATACGGCTGTTATTGGCTGGATTGCTGTATTTCAGCGCCGTTCCCACCCGGGTATCTGCGGACGATAAGGAGAGCAGTGCTTCTCCACCAAGGGCAGGGACGGCCTCTGCATCGCAGTCACGTATAGTTGCGCCTATGAGCGCGACGCCCGGCGCCGCATTGCCTGCCGCGAATGCCGAGCCGTTTGCGTTCGCCGATTTTCCTACCTGGCTGAAGGACATCCTGGCTAAAGGCGAACCGCGGATGGATTCGACAACGTTCGCGCTCGACGGCGCCGCGGCCGCAGCCCCATCGTCTATCCTGGGGAGTTCAGATCCCCAAGGCTCCGGTGACCCTTCTGACGGTCAAGGCGCGAACACCAGTAGCAAAAATGTGCTGACGGGCAACTTTTTCCATCGACTCGTACAGTTCTACAAACAGGATTGGGCAGGCACAAACCCAGCCGTGCCTGGTCCGACGAAACGCGGTCTTCCGGCCCCCTTAGATTCACCTCCGTTCCCGTTCTCGGACTGGGGATACGGAGGCTCACCCGACATCGGCGCCCCCGATGGCAATACCTATCCTTTGATGTCCGCACTCAAGATCGAGAACAACCGTAACAAAATCTACGGATGGGTTGCGACCAGCATTAACTTCAGCACTTCCGCCCAGAACAACTTTCCAGTCTCCTACGACATCTTCCCGAACAAGATCGAACTCAATCAAGCGGTCATCTATGTTGAACGCGTGCCCGACACCGTGCAAAACACGCACTTCGACTGGGGCTACCATGTCACAGCCTTCTACGGTATCGACTATCGATTCACAACAGCCAAGGATTACTTCAGCCAGCAACTTTTGAAGTTCAATCGCCAGTACGGGTTCGATCCCGTACTCGAGTACGTTGATCTTTATTTTCCGGTCAAAGACGGACTTAACATCCGAATCGGCCGGTTCCTCTCAGTTCCTGGAATCGAAGCGCAATTGGCGCCCAACAACTACAACATGACGCACTCGCTGCTCTACACGATTGATCCCTTCACTGACACCGGGATCTACGGCACCCTCAAACTGAACAAGCAATGGATCGTTCAACTGGGCCTATCAGCTGGCCACGATGTTGCGCCTTGGTCCACGGATGCTAAACCGTCAGCCATCTTTTGCCTGAACTATTCCACAAAGAGCAATAACGACAATTTTTACGGGTGCGCGAACGGCATCAACGACGGCAAGTATGCCTACAACAACCTGCAGGACTACGACTTTACCTGGTACCACAAGTTCAACAGCAAGTGGCACAGCGCAACTGAGGTTTGGTACATGTATGAACGTGAGGTGCCGAACGTGGCCGGCAACGTCGCAAATCCGGTCACTCCGGAACTCGGAGCAAACGGGGCATTCTGCAAGGCTGGAGCGCTTCGTTGTACTGCGCCGGAATACGCCATCGTCAACTATCTGAATCGTGAGGTCAATTCCAAGTTTATGTTCGGATTCCGTTCTGACTTTCTCGACGACAAGAAGGGGCAGCGTACCGGGTTCGCTACGAAATATACGGAAAACACGCTGTATGCCACCAGATACATTGGCAGCACTATCATGCTCCGTCCTGAACTCCGGTTTGACCATTCGTGGGACCTGGCGGCATACAACAACGGAAGGGCCAGAAATCAGCTGTTCTTTGGCATGGACTTAATCTACAAGTTCTGAGCACTGTTACGAAGAGGGAGCGGACATCTTTGCGAATCGAGAAGTGGATTGATTTAGCGAGCTTCGCGAAACCTTAGCGAGGAGCGAATGACCTTCTCCACCGTGAAGGGAGGAGCCGGTCGAAAGGCCGACTCTTTCGTTCCGGAGTGGCTGGCCGCAACCCGCACGATCCCCGCGTTGCCCACTCCGTCACGATTACATCACACCCCCGGCGATCTTCCGCCGCAGTCATACAGCATCGATATATCTTATAAGCATGGCCGCGTTGTAATTCCACGGTGCCGCCGAGGAGGTTTATCCGCATGTACAAGTTTGCAGCTCTGTTCACGTTTTGGCTGGCGCTGTCTCCCTCGTGGAGCCCGCAAAGTGATTATGTATCGCAATGCATCGATCGTTGCCAAGCGCCGCCGACGGACATGGAAACGGAGCGTCAAGAGATTCTCAACCTGGAGCGAGAAGCGGCGCGCGCCATTCAGTTGAGTGATGGGACGTTTTTCCGGCGCGTTTATAGTGATGATTTTGCCGGCACGCTTTCTCGCGGTGAATCCGTGAACAAAACGGGATTTATCAACGCCGTGCAGTCGACCGCAATTCGCTACGAAGCCTTCAATGCTTCGGATATCAAGATACACATTTTTCGAGAAACCGCAGTGGCGATGTGTCTGTGGTCGTTACGGGGCGTCGTGAAGGGGCAGAACGTGAACAGCCAAATGCGCGTCATGCACATTTATGTGAATGGCGGGAACGGGTGGAAGGTGGTTGCCGGCCAGACAAGTCCGTTGCCGCCCTATGTGCAGCAAGCGCTGTAGCTTTTCCTTCGAATGGCGGAGCGGCGTTCGCGAGCGATCTCTGGTTAAGAGCGAAAAGGGAGGTTCAAGAGGGAAGCGCCATATGTTCTGCATTCACGGCTGCTCCGATAACGCCCAGCTCATCATTCGAGGGGATCACTTCAATACGGCTGCCTTGCAGCGGACTCATCTTGACCATTTCGTGGACGATTCTGTCCAGCAATCCAACGTCGATGAATTTCGCGTTTGGTCCCGTAATGTAGAACTGGCCTGGACCATCCATGTGGATGCTCGTCGCCGTGGCTGCCGCCAGCGCGCGATGGCACAGCGTCACAAACTCTGAACAGCGCGTGTCCCCCGTTTTGGCATTGGCAAAAACTTCTTCGGGTTCCATGTCTAGAAAACGGAGACGCATCGAACGATACCCTAGAATGCCTTCCAGGTGTCCACGCCCGCCGCAGCCGCAGAAGTTTTCTTTGGGGTCGAGCGTAACAACTGAATGTCCGCCTTCCCAGACGCCTTCGCTCCAGGGATAACGGCCGAAGCCGATGCCATTTCCGAGAGTCCAGACGCGGTTCAGTTTATGGAGTTTGCCGCGGGTCGCCGCGATTCCCGCGGCCATGGCATCCGCGTCATTGAAAACGCGGACAGGAACTTCTTTGCCGTCCAGACGCAGCGCGCCGGCCAGCGCTCCTTGCAAGTTGAACCCCTTTACTTGTTGCAGGTTCGGAGAGTCTTCGACGATTCCGTCCCGAATGACGCCTGGGAAGCCTAGTCCGATGGCGTGAATCTTTTCGCCTTTTGCGAGAGACTCGAGTTGCTGCCGGATGCATTCGGCGATTCTGTCGGCGGGCATGGATTGAAGCGCATCCACCGAGTCCGCTTTATCCGGATACACGTGGAGAGGACCGACGACTTTGTCGCCATCCACCAGCCCCACCGCGATATGTTCCATCACCAATACACCAGCTGTCCTGCGCATGGTCTCCCTGCCTGTCTTCTACTCGGCTGTCGTCCGTTGTCCAGAGACTTTACCGACGGAGCTTTGTGCCCGGGCAACTAAGTCTTGCTCAATTTGTTCAGACCGTTGAATGCTGCCGTCTTGTAACATTCTGCGAGCGTCGGATAATTGAAAACGCTATCGACGAAATACTCGATGGTCCCCTTCAACGCCATTACCGCTTGGCCGATATGGAGCAACTCCGAAGCTCCTTCTCCGATGATGTGCACACCCAGCAGCGATTTCGAATCGGGATCGAAGATAAGTTTCAGCCGGCCCGTGGTGTCGCCGCGAATTTGTCCGCGCGGGATTTCGCGGAAGTAGGCGATCCCGACCTCATACGGAACGCCTTCATCGGTGAGTTGCTCCTCCGTTTTGCCGATGAAAGAAATTTCTGGAATTGTATAGATTCCGTAGGGATAGAGTGCTTTGTTCGATTTTATCGGGATGCCGAAAGCGTTTGCTGCTGCAATGCGGCCTTGTTCCATGGAGACGCTGCCGAGACTCGGAAAACCGATCACGTCACCTACCGCGAAGATGTGCGGCTGCTTGGTGCGATAATCCGCATCCACCAGGATGCGGCCGCGCGAATCGGCTTCGAGACCGGCTGCGGCGAGGTTTAGCTCGTCCACGTTACCTTGTCTTCCGATGGCGTAGAGCAATGCTTCGCCCGAAACTTTCTTTTTACTCTTCAGGTTCGCAACCACTCCTGCTTCAGGTGAGTCTTCCACGCTTTCGACTTCCTCGTTCAGCCGTAGCGTGACGCGCCGGTCTCGCAGGTGATAACAAAGAGCTTCCACCATTTCGGAGTCCGCGAACTCGAGCAGCCGCGGCCGCTTTTCAATCAGTGTCACGCGTACGCCCAGCGTCGCAAACATGCAGGTGTACTCGACGCCGATCACTCCGCCGCCCACCACGATCATCGTTTTGGGAATCACCGGTATCTGCAGGATTTGATCGCTGTTGACGATCGTGCGGTTGTTAAAGGGAACGAGCGACGTCGAGGCCGGCTTGGTTCCCGTGGCGATGATGATGTTTGCTGCTTCGTACTCGGCTTGGCCGCGCGAGCCGACGACTCGTATGCGATGCGGATCGACGAAGCTTCCCATGCCAGTGAAGACTTCGATGCCATTGCGCGAGAGTTGCGCGCGGATCACGTCGATTTCAGTTTTGATCACATGTTGCGCGCGGAACGCCAGGTCCGCCATGGTGATCTGTTCCTTCACGCGGTAGTTGACGCCATAAATGCCTTGGTAGTGAAAGCCGGAGAGATGCAAGACCGCTTCACGGATGGTTTTGCTGGGGATCGTGCCGGTGTTGATGGCCGTCCCGCCGATCACTTCCAGTTTTTCGACCAGAGCCGCGCGCTTGCCGAACTTCACCGCTTGAATCGCCGCGCGTTGTCCTGCGGGACCGGAGCCAAGGACGATGAGGTCGTAACTTTCCATGGTGGCTGTGGTGCGGACCTGGAAAACTGCCGCGCAAGTATACCACCGTCAAATTTATTGTCTTCCGCTCGTTATTTTTTGGGAAGGATCGAAGAGATTATTCGTAGCGCAGCGCAACGATCGGGTCCACGCGCATCGCACGGCACGCGGGGACGTAGCAGGCCAGCAGCGCGAGGCATTGGACCAGGCCGAAATGGACGTACGATCACTGCCGTTTTTGAAGTCAAAAAGGAGATTCCGGCCTGCGCGATATTCGAGGAATCCTTCCGGCGGAAATACACGTCAAAAGAGGAGAACTGGCCTTCTATGAGCAAAAATCTTATTAGGGGACGTTCTGACCGGCGAGGGATTCCTCATGCTCGATAGCTTCCTGAAAGACATTCGCTACGGAGTCCGCAACCTGGCAAGAACTCCCGGTTTTACCGCGGTTGCCGTGCTTACTCTGGCGCTCGGAATAGGAGCAAACACCGCGATTTTCAGCGTGGTAGAAAATGTGCTTCTCCGACCCCTCCCGTACCCTCACCCGGAGAATTTGGTGGAGATTTGGAACACTTACCCGCCACAGGTCCCCCGCGCCGGATTGTCTCCGGGAGATTACGCTGATTGGCAGGAGCACGCCGCCAGTTTTTCCGAGATGGGCGCTTATACGGAAATTTCCAAAGGGCTTAACCTGACTGGCGATGGTGAGCCCCAGCGCGTCCTGGTTGGCTATGCCACCTCTGATCTTTTCCCCCTGCTGGGAGTACGGGTCCTCGCCGGCCGCTCTTTCGTCCCGGAAGAGAACCGCGCCGGTAGTGCGCCAATCGTGATCCTGGGCCATCGTCTTTGGCAGAGCCGGTTTGGGGGCGATCCTGCCATTATCGACCGCACGGTTACCCTCGACAACAAACGCTACACTGTCGTGGGCATTCTCCCCGCTGGTTTCCAGCTTCTGCGCTGGGCCGATTTATGGATGCCCCTCGGCCAATATGACGACGACCTGACCGAGCATATTCATCACGCATTCGTTGCCATCGCCCGGCTCAAACCGGGCGTCAGCCTTTCGCAGGCCCGCGACGAAATAGGACGGCTCAATCAGCAAGAAGCGATCGCCTATCCCGATGCTCACAAGGGTTTTGGCGTCCTGGTGGAAAAACTCCAGGATCCCTCCGCGGCCGGCTTGCGCAGCACCTTGCTTGTGTTGTTCGGCGCGGTCGGCCTTGTCCTCCTGATCGCCTGCGCCAACATCGTGAACTTGCTCCTGGTGCGCAACGCCGCGCGTGAACGAGAAGTTGCGGTGCGCACCGCCCTAGGTGCCAGCCCCTGGCGATTGATCCGCCAGTTGCTCACCGAAAGCACCTTGCTCTCCCTGCTGGGCGGAGTGCTGGGCGTGTTTTTCGCCATCGCTGGATCGAGGGCCTTGAGGGCGTTAGTCCCTGCCGATCAAGCGATCTGGAATGGGACCAGCCTGAACGGCTGGGTCCTGGGATTCACAATTGCAGTTTGCCTCGCGACGGGCCTCGTTTGCGGTTTGCTGCCCGCGGCGCGCACGCTAAAGACAAATCTGGCCGGCGTGTTGAAACAGGGAAGCAAGGGAGCCAGTTCCTCCGGGCATCACAAAACTCACAACTTGCTGGTGATCTCCGAAATCGCCATGGCTCTCGTGCCTCTGATCGGTGCGGGCCTGCTGCTCAGAAGTTTTCAGCACCTGCTGGAGGTCGACCCTGGCTTCCACCCCGACCACATCCTGACGATGGAGATCCAACAGCCCGCGCTTTCTTTTGCGCAGGTCAACCAGCTGTCTCCGGAGGAACAGCTTAAGCTGGGCGAGAAGCAGTCTTCACAGTTTGAACAAATTGCCGCGCAAATTCGCGCCCTGCCCGGCATCAAAGAAGCAGGGGGAATCGACGATTTGCCCCTTGGCAATGAGTTTCGCCAAGCGTCAAGATTTGTCATCGAGGCCCAGCCGGTTCCTGCCGCTGGCGCACGCCCGGTCGCGCAGACTCGTACCGTGAGTCTCAGGTATTTTTCTTCGCTCGGAATTCCATTGCGCGCAGGCCGCTACTTCAACGAGGACGACTGGAAAATTCTGAACATCGTCATCAATGAGAACATGGCGCGGCGCTACTGGCCGCAAGGAGACGCACTCGGCAAGCGCGTCAATTTTTGCTCGCTTGATCCAAAACCTTGCTGGTTTTCAGTTATTGGCATCGTTGGCAACGTACACCAATTCGGACTCGATGCCGGGCCAACCTTTGATGCCTATTTCGTCGGCGGGTGGACACCCTATCTTGTGGTGCACACCGCTTCCGATCCCGTCACAGTTGCGGCTGGCATAATGGACGTCGTCCACAAAGTGGATCCCCGTCTGCCGGTCACTCACATGACGACCATGGATGGGCTGCTGTCGGATTCCGTCTCGCCACGCCGCTTTTCCGCGGTGCTGGTCGGAATCTTTGCCGCGCTCGCGCTCCTGCTCGCGGCCGTCGGCATCTATGGCGTGATGAGCTATACAGTCAGCCAGCGGACGCAAGAAATTGGGCTCCGCCTGGCGCTTGGCGCGCAGCTCACTAATGTGCGCGGAATGATTCTCGGGCAAAGTCTCAAATTGACCCTCATCGGGGTTGGGCTTGGCCTGGCGGGTGCCTTTGTTCTTTCGCGCTTTCTGGCAAGCTTGCTCTTTGGTATCGGCACCTACGATCCGGTTACGTTCCTCGGCGTCGCGTTGTTGCTAATCGGGGTCGCGCTTGCGGCTTCCTACCTTCCCGCTCGCCGCGCTATGCGCGTGGATCCCATCGTGGCTCTGCGCTGCGACTAGAAATCATCTGGCTCTGTTGACATCCTTACCGCGGCAATGAAAATTCGAGTCTAAACGGTATCGCGCGTTGACTTGCCTTACCGCGCGCCCTAAGATGACCGCCAAGGCAGGTCCCCCCTCATGATAGGCCAAACTCTCGGCCACTACCGCATCATAGAAAAGGTCGCCGCTGGAGGGATGGGGGTGGTCTATCGCGCTCATGATGCGCAACTTGAGCGGGATGTTGCTCTGAAAGTCCTACCCGCTGGCACTCTCAGTAACGATGCCTCCCGCCGTCAGTTCCGCAAAGAGGCGCTGGCGCTTGCCAAACTAAGTCATCCCAACATTGAAACGGTCTACGAGTTCGATACACAAGATGGTATCGACTTCCTCATCATGGAGTACGTGCCGGGACACACGCTTGCCGAGCGGCTGGCCATCGGTGCCCTCCCGGAGAAAGAAGTGGCCGCCCTGGGGATACAAATCGCTGCAGCAATGGAAGAGGCCCACAGTCGCGGGATCGTTCACCGCGATTTGAAACCGCGGAATATTGCCATCACCGAGCGAGGCCAGGCGAAGGTCTTGGACTTTGGTCTGGCGAAGCTTCTACCCAGGGTGAACGATGTGTCGTCCGATACCTTGACCGATACGCAAGCTGGCGCTGGCACATTACCCTATATGTCGCCGGAACAACTCCAGGGCGAGTCCGTGGATGCCCGCGCGGACATCTACACCATCGGCGCGGTCCTCTACGAAATGGCTACCAATCGTAAGGCATTCCCGGACGAACTGCCGTCGCGGGTCATTAATTCGATTCTGCACCACGCGCCGGTTCCTCCGCGGGTTATCAATTCTCGCATTTCGCCGGAGCTGGAGCGCATCATCCTCAAATGCCTCGACAAAGATCCTGGCCGGCGCTTCCAATCGGCCAAAGAACTGTTGGTCGATTTGCGGCGGCTGAGCTCAACTTCCACAGCGCACACCACGGCGCCCCGGCCTTTACCACAGTTCTGGAGGAAAGCAGCGGGACTTGCCGCTTATGGCTTGGTCGGGCTGCTCGCACTTGCAGTCGTGATGATCGCGTTGAACGTCGGCGGCTGGCGCGACCGTGTGATGGGACGCCCTCGCCCGCCTCAGATCAGGTCGCTAGCCGTGCTGCCATTTAAGAATCTTTCTGGAGATGCCTCCCAAGACTATTTTGCGGATGGCATGACCGAAGCACTGATTACCGACCTTTCGCAAATCCACGCTTTGCGGGTGATCTCCCGCACCTCAGTAATGCGATTTAAGGATCCGGGGACGCCTCTCTCTGATATCGCACGCCAACTGAAAGTAGATGCCATCGTCGAAGGCTCTGTGTCACGCTTCGGTGGAGTCGCCCAAGTCACAGCTCGTTTAGTCTATGCACCGACCGACTCGCAGCTTTGGTCCAAAAGCTATCAACGTGATCTGCAAAATGTGCTCGTCCTCCAGGGAGAAGTTGCCAGCACTATCGTGCACGAAATCGATGTCACGTTGACGCCTAAGGAGCAGGCGCAGCTCGCGAAAACACAACTAGCAAATTCCTCCGCACATGACGCCTATCTCAAAGGCCGGTTCCAGTTAAAGCGAGGAACCGAAAACGCCCTCCAAGAAGCGAAGGCTTACTTTGAGGAAGCGGTTGGGTTGGATTCCAAATACGCCCCCGCTTACTCTGGCCTCGCGGACTACTACTGGTTGACGAACGAAGTTTCTCCTCGCGTGGCGATGCCAAAGGCGAAGGAATTCGCCTTAAAGGCCCTGGCATTGGATGACAATTTGGCCGATGCTCATGCCACACTCGCCACCATCAAATTCTATGGTGATTGGGACTGGATCGGCGCGGAAACGGAATATACGCGCGCAATTGAACTCGGCCCCAGCTACGCGGACGCCCACCGCGTATATTCCGATTTTCTCTCTGAAATGGGCCGCCATGATCAGGCGCTGGCCGAGATCAGAACTGCTCAGGATCTGGATCCTCTTTCGACAGTAACAAGCATTGATGTCGGCTGGGCCTTGTACTACGCGCGCCAGTTTGACCGAGCGATGAAGCAATGCCAGGAGGTCTTGGACCGGGATCCACAATCGATGTCGGCTCGAGATTGTTTGGGATCGGCTCAATTAGGAGCCGCGGCCTATGGCGCAGCAATTTCGGAGTTTCACAATCTCGCGACCGAGTCCGGCAACGATGCCCTGAGACTAGCCAGCCTGGGGCGCGCCTACGCCATGTCTGGCAAGCAGGCCCAGGCGAAAAAAATTATCGCGGGATTGAATGGAACCTCAAAAGTTCATTATGTTCCGGCATATCTGTGGTCGACGATTTACGCAGCTTTATCAGAAAAGGACAAAGCGTTCTCGTGGCTGGAAAAAGCTTATGCCGAGCACGACGCCTATTTAGTTCGGCTTAAGGTTGATCCTGCCATGGACACTTTGCGGTCCGATCCGCGATTTGAGGATCTCCTTCACCGTATGAAGTTCTAACTTCTTGGTCCACCGTGACTCAATCGTTCGCATTCGATGGCTACCCTTGCCGTTTCTCCCAACGATGAACTTCTATTTTGCTTTGCGATCATCGTATTCCTGGAGCAACTGCGGGAGCGCCGAGACAATCAACCAGCTGAGCTTGCCGTGAAGTAGTGTGAGAACCCATCCGGGCTGATCAGCCTTCTGGTCTATGGCCGATAGCGTCACCCATGGGCCAGAGACTACGACATCCTTTGAAAAAACCTTGTTTGTGTTGACAAAGCTCATGAACCCTTTGGGATCCTTCGAAAATTTGAAATATTCGTCATTCGATACACGCACCAAAGCCAATTGGGGATATGCGTCCTTACCTTCCATCTCCCAGACCTTCAGGATCTCCACGCCTTCTTTTAGTTTGTGCCATTTAAGCGCCTGCATTTTTCACCGCCCCCAAAGCTGGACTTCATGGATTTCATGCCCTCTCGAGAGCGAAGCATTCTCGAGAGCGGCTGTTACGCTTCGTTTCATTTTGTCACCTTTCTTAAAACACAGGACTCCGGGAGGCCGTTGGCGGCTTTCTACAACAGCACCTGCCCGAAGTCAATCAAGTACTGGGAAGGCATGCCCTCCGGACTCCAGGTGTTAGAGGCTAGTTCGAGGCACTCGCGCGGCCCACGGCCGATTCGAACGCGCGAAACTCAAACTCAAGTAATGCCGGCAGATGCTCCGCGAAATAGCTCCAGTTGTGGCCGCCGGGATATAAGTGAAATTCGTGCGGGACATGCCGCGCGGTGAGCAGCTTGTCCAAAGCCTCGGCGCCCGCATCGAAGCCGTAGTCGTCTTCCGAGCCGCAATCGAAATAAATCTTTAGGCCAGGAAGATTCGCCGTGCGCGCAATCGTTACCGGGTCGTTTTGATTCCAGAACGCGGCATCGAATGGCGAGCCAAAGGCATCGCCGAGAACGCGCAAACGGTTCAGCTGCCGGGAATTTTGCGCGCTCATGTTGGGCATCTTCTCGATCAACGCCGCGCTGTGCGCGCCTACCGCTCCAAAAAGCTGCGGATGCCGGAACGCAATGTGTAGCGCGCCGTATCCGCCCATCGAAATTCCCGCGATTCCGCGCGTGCCGCGCCCCGCTCGCGCGCGATACCGCTTCTCGACGCCGGGCATGAACTCTTGAAGGAAAAAATCTTCATAGCGCCGCTCCCCGTCGCGCGAATTGATGTAAAAGCTTGCGCTGCCGGCCGGCGTCACGATCAAGAACTCTCCTAAGTCATGCTGCTCCCACAAGTCTTCGATGAGATTCATTCCGCCCGAATGCACGAGGAATTGTTCGTTGTCGCCCAAGCCATGGAGCAAATAGAGAATGGGATAGCGGCGCGTTTTCTCGGTGTCATAGCCGGGCGGCAGAAGCGCGCAGTACGGCACAGTTCGTTCCAGAATTTTGCTTGGCAGGGAAACGCATTCGGCTCGACCCGTGGCCCGAGCGAGCGCGCAGCCAACACAGCTCATCAGCAGCGCCGCCACCCCGGCGCGCCAGATTTTATTCATACCGCAAGGCCTCGACCGGGTTCAGCTTCGCCGCCCGCGAAGCCGGATAGAGGCCCGCAACAAGACTCACTAGGACCGCAAGCAGAATCGCCAGCAGCACCAACCACCAGGGCACAGAAAAGACATCCGTCGAGGGCAAGCTCTGCCGCTTCAAATACAAGTTTATTCCCAACGTTACGGCTCTTCCTACGAGCCAGCCGAATCCCACGCCAAGAACGCCGCCTAAAAAGCCCATGACGCTCGCTTCTACAAAAAAGAGCTGTTTGACGTCGCGATCGGCTGCGCCCAATGCTTTCAAAATTCCAATCTCGCGCCGCCGCTCCAGAATGGCCATGACCAAAGTGTTGATAATTCCCAACGTTGCCACTGCCAGCGCCAAGCTACCGAAAATGAAGAGCAACATGTCGAAAATTCTGAAGAACACCTCCAAACTCTTGGTAGCATCCTGCAGGGAAAACGTTCCGAATCCCATATTCTTAATAGCGGTCTCAATCCCTTGAACCAGTGATGCGCTTTTCGCACGCACGGTCAGGCTCGTGTACACAGGCTTTCCATTCGTCGCCCGCACAGCGTCGCGCAGGTCATTCACTTGCGCCGCGCGCAGCGAAGAGGCCACCTCCAGCGGGATCAGCAATCGACCGCTTCCGAACCCTCCAAATCCTGCCGCTGGTTCCGTTTCTACTATGCCTACGATGCGCAGCCTCTTCTCGCGCGGCACAATCGAAAATCCCCCCGTGTCCGCATCCGCTTTGGTGCCCCCCGGCCGGCCGCCAGCTTGGGGCGGTAGGGCCTGCCGTTCCACATACCGCACGACCAAGTCCTTGCCGATCAGGTTAGAGGGCTGCGTCGATAGATCCTTTGCAAACTCAATCTGCAGAATCGCTTCGTCCGCGTTCGAATTCGAAAAAAAACTGCCTTGTATTCCGTCGAACGACCCATTTCCACGGGCCGACGCCGGTACGCCCGCGACGATCGTCGAGTAAGGAGTGCCGTCATACCGAACCTCCGTTGGAAACCGAATCTGCGAATAAACCTCCACAACATTCGGCAGCCGTTCGAATTCTTTCTTGGCATCATCATCGAGCGGCCGCGCATTCTTTGCCGGAGAACTCTCGGCCGGAGGACGCCGCATCGATTGCGGATTTCTTCGCTGCGTCACGATTACGGTGTCGAATAGTCCTGAATTCGAAAGACGCTTCGTCGCCAGTGCCTGCAATCCGATACCTAGTGAAAGCCATGCCACCAAAGAGGCCACTCCTACAGCTACTCCAAGCGTCGTTAGCGAACTGCGCAGCACCGCCTCTCGCAAATTACGCAGCGCGAGTTCTCCAAGGTCCCCCGCCTTCATGATTTCACTCCGTCAGTCAGCAATTTCCCATCCGCAAGTGCGGCGATGCGATCCGCGAAACGTTCCGCCAAAGGACGTTCATGGGTCACCATCACGATCGTCATGCCCAGCTTCTGCTGAATTTCTTTCAGCAGCAGCATGATGGACTCCCCTGTCGCGCTGTCCAGATTTCCCGTCGGCTCGTCAGCAAACAATAGCGTCGGCCGGTTCACCAAAGCCCTCGCCAATGCCCCGCGTTGCTGCTCGCCTCCGGACAATTCACTGGGCCGGTGGCTCAAGCGTTTTTCCAGCCGCACGCGTTCCAGCGCTTCCTGCACTCGCGCCCCCCGCTCAGGGCGGTCCACCTCCGCCAGCCGCAGCGGCAACTCGACATTCTCTTCGAGAGTCATACGCGGCAGCAGATTGAAGGACTGAAAAACCATGCCCACCGTTCGGCTTCGGTAGCGCGCCAGCTCGATCGATCGCATCTCCGAAAGATTTTTGCCGTTCGCGAAGATCGCGCCGCCCGTTGGACGATCCAGCCCTGCCATCAAATTGAGCAATGTCGATTTCCCCGATCCCGAACTTCCCAGCAGCGCCACAAACTCTCCCGTGCGAATCTCGAGGGTCACGTCATCCACCGCTCGAATCACCGCGGCGCCCATCTCATAGTGCTTTGAAACCCGCTCCGCGCGCACAGCCACACCATCACCCGTTGTCATCATCGTCCCTCGATGGTACTACGCATCCCGCGCACATCGAGTTACCAACTATATTCTCAGGCCGTGCCTGGTTCCGCTCCAGCGGAACGGAGTAAGCTCCGGAAAAACCAGGAAAGGCATCCCGGAAAATTCCCTTGACACGAAAACGCCGCCCTGCTAGTTTTCCAGCAGGTATGCTAGAAAAATAGCACATGACACAAAAACCCAAACTAAACACCCTCTCCCGCCGCGAACGCCAGATCATGGACATTCTCTACAAACTCGAGCGCGCCTCCGTCGGCCAAGTCCTCCCCAAACTTGCCGATAAACCCAGCTACTCCACCGTCCGCGCCCAGCTCCGCGTCCTCGAAGAAAAAGGCCACGTCCGCCACGAAGAACACGGCCTACGCTACGTCTACACCCCCGCCGTCCCGCGCGACGTCGCCCGCCGTTCTGCTCTTCGCCACCTCGTCGAAACATTCTTCGATGGCTCCACGGAAAAAGTCGTGGCCGCGCTCCTCGGAGGCGAAGTTGCGCGCATCTCCCCTGAAGAACTCGACCGCCTTGCCCGCCTAATCTCGAAAGGCCGAAAGGAGAGCTAACCTTTATCATGACGAGTACGCTCGCCAATTATGAACTCGCGCTCACATTTTTCCTGGCGTGCTGCGCCAAGGTCACGTTTCTTCTGGCTTGTGCGTGGATCATCACAATCGCTCTGCGCCGGCGTTCCTCCGCGGCTCAACGCCACCACCTCTGGGCCGCTGCGATTCTCTGCTCTCTCGCGCTTCCTCTTTTTACGCCGCTACTCCCCGCGTGGCATTCCGCCGCATTCGGCAGCGCGACCGCTTTCTGGACCCCCAGGCCCGCGAACGCAACAGCCTCCCGTTCTTTCGCAATTCCCTCCACCATTATCAATGTTGCGGCAAACACGACTCTCTACAACAAGGTAGCCAGCGTTGCTCTTCTCGTTTGGGTGATTGGCTTCTCCTTCGTCTTCCTAAGGCTTCTCGCAGGTCTGGCGCGCCTGGCCTGGCTCTCTACGCACGCGAAACCTCTCTTCGAGGACGATTGGATGCGCTCCGTCTTGAAACTTTCCCAGTTCCACAAACTCGCTCGCTCCGTCCGCCTTCTGCAATGCAACAGTCCTCTTGCCATGCCGCTCACGTGGGGGATCTTCCGCCCCATCATCGTGTTGCCCTCAAGCGTCGCGCATTGGCCTGAAGACCGCCGCCGCATCGTGCTTTCTCACGAACTCGCGCACATCGCTCGCCACGACTGGCTCCTGCAGATTTGCGCGGAATTCGCGCGCGCCATCTATTGGTTCCATCCTCTCGTTTGGCTAGCCGCTGCACATCTGCGCCAGGAAAGCGAGCGCGCTTGCGATGATGCCGTCCTGCGTTCTGGCATCGCCCCATCCCACTACGCTACCCAATTACTCGATCTCGCAAGGACCCTGGAAAACTCCGGCCGCGCCTGGTCCACCGCTCTCGCCATCGCGCGTCCATCCAATCTTGAAAGGAGATTTGCCGCCATGCTGAATCCGTCCATGAACCGAACCCGTTTATCTCTGAGAACGAAACTA
>Ga0210405_10001636_pt1 | contig 24897 bp, 21 predicted proteins | sample IncBWH11MmetaG_FD_155492 | JGI IMG/M metagenome (GOLD analysis project Ga0210405, IMG submission 155492) | Forest soil microbial communities from Barre Woods Harvard Forest LTER site, Petersham, Massachusetts, United States - Inc-BW-H-11-M | ecosystem: Environmental > Terrestrial > Soil >... | reverse complement strand
CCAGGTTAGCTAAAGACCTGCAGGCACTCAGCCGCTTTGAGCACGAAGCCAAGGCTGCCTCTGCACTGAACCATCCGAACATCTGCACCATCCACGAGATTGACGATCAGCACGGACAAACCTTCATCGCCATGGAGTTTTTGGATGGACTGACGCTGAAGCACCGCATCGGCGGCCGTAACATGGAAATCGAGATGATTCTGTCTCTGGCGATCGAGATTGCCGACGCGCTCGACGCTGCCCACGCCGAAGGCATAATCCACCGCGACATCAAACCTGCAAACATCTTTGTCACCAAGCGCGGACATGCCAAGATTCTGGATTTCGGATTAGCGAAGGTCAGTCTGGAAGGCAGTTCTTCCAGCAAGATCGCGTCCCTGAATACGCAGACAGTGGACGCGGATCATCTGACCAGTCCGGGCACAATGGTGGGGACGGTGGCGTATATGTCGCCGGAGCAGGTGCGGGCGAAAGAGTTGGACGGGCGGAGTGATCTGTTCTCGTTTGGGGCAGTTCTCTACGAGATGGCTACTGGCGATTTGCCGTTTCACGGAGAAAGCTCGGCGATGATCTGTGAAGCCATCGTGAACCGCGCCCCAGTGGCCGTGGTGCGGTTGAATCACGACGTGCAGTCGAAGCTGGAAGACATCATCAACAAGGCACTGGAGAAAGATCGCAACCTGCGCTATCAGCACGCCTCGGAGATGCGAGCCGACCTGCAACGGCTGAAGCGAGACACAGAGACAGGACGCTTTGCAGCTGCGAGTTCTGGTGCGGTCGCTGTGGCGCCGGAAGGCAATTCTCCTGTCGCCCAACCGCCGTCGCCTGCGTCCGTCTATTCCCCAGCACTTGCTCCATCTGCGTCATCGGGTGCCGTGAACGTTGCCGAAGCTTCCGGGGTTCGGCAGGGGAGAATCTGGAAGATTGTAGCTCCCGTCCTGCTGCTCGGCTTGTGCATCGCCATCGCGGCTGGACTCTGGTATTGGCGCTCGAAGGCAAGCATTTCGCAGATCGACTCGATTGCTGTTTTGCCATTGGTCAATACGAGTGGCGATCCGAATAACGACTATCTCAGTGACGGCATTTCCGAAGGAGTCATGCACAGCCTCTCCCAATTGCCTCAGCTTCGGGTGATGGCTCGAACCTCAAGCTTTCACTACAGGGGCGCGGATATTGATCCACAGAAGGTAGGGCGTGACTTGAAGGTGCGTGCAGTCCTGACCGGGACGCTGGCGAAACACGGTGATGTTCTAAGCATTGAAGCAGAATTGGTGGACGCGACCAATGGCGCAGAACTTTGGGGTGAAAAGTTCGATAGGCAAGTCTCAGACGTAAGCACGATTGAGGAGCAAATCGCGAACGACATTTCGGACGGGCTGCGGTTGCGTTTGTCCGGCGAAGAAAAAAGACGACTCGCAAGAGGTTCGACGCGGAATGCGGAGGCATACCAGCTCTATCTGAATGGCAGGTTCCACTGGAATAAGAGAACTGAAGAAGAACTGAACAAGGCCATCGGGTATTTCAATCAGTCCATCGAAAAAGATCCGAATTACGCACTAGCCTATGTTGGATTAGCGGATGCTTATCTCGTGCTGCCTGAGTATGGGAGTATGGCGCCATCAGTGGCAGCACCCCGAACGAAAAAGGCACTGACGAAGGCTTTAGAAATTGACCCAGACCTTGCGGAGGCCCATGCATCTCTGGGGCTAATGAAGCAAAATTTCGAGTGGGACTGGGTTGGGGCAGAAAAAGAGTTTCGACGGGCCACTGAACTGAATTCCAACTATCCGACCGCTCACCACTGGTACGGGCTTTTCTTGTGCCAGATGAAACGAAACGACGAGGCTATAAGAGAAGGCAGATTGGCACAAACGCTTGATCCCCTGTCTCCAATTATTAACACTTCGCTGGGCGTAACGTTAATGAGTGCGGGCGAACATGGAAGTGGCTTCGAGCTGTTGAAGCGAACCTTCGAATTGGCGCCGACTTTCCCGGAACCGCATCTCTGGGTGTCGAAAGCATATGGGAGCCGAGGGCTTTACTCAGAAGCGATGAGTGAGGCACAGCAAGCAGCGTCCTATTCTGGCCGCGCGCCGAGATACGTTGCCGGAGTAGGAGATGCTTTGGCGGCCGCAGGCAAAAGAGCCGAAGCCCACAGCATCATCGATGAGCTGGTTCGATCGTCAAAGACCGGTCACGTCTCACCCTTTTATATCGCGGAAGTTTACAGCACGCTAGCAGAACGAGATCAAGCATTTCAAGGGCTGGAGAAGGCTTATCAATTGCGAGACGATGAACTCGTTTGGATTTTGATTGATCCATCTTTTGACAACATTCGCTCCGACCCACGCTACGCCGACCTGCTGCGTCGGATGGGCCTGCCGCAGTGAGCACCGCGACATCCCAATCCTGAAAGAAGCCAAAGCCGAGTGCGCGAAGCTGCGATGGCGCAGGAGAACACTGATCCCACTCGGTTGCCAGTGGGAGATTTCCTAACTTCTGATAACACGCAGAACCGCGGGATACTGGAAAGAGGTGACACTCTATTGTTTGTGCTGCCGTTTTGTTCCAGTTCACTCACGTATCCCTCGACCACCTCTAGTCGTGCAGAGGCTCTGACGAACCTGTTATTGACCAAAAGCAGAATGGTTTTCGTCAGGCCGACTTCCTTTTTAGCGAATTGAACGGTATCACTTTCGCCTGTCGTTGTGGCGCGATCCACTTGGTTGCCTTTTTTCTGAATTTAATAGGCACGTAAAACTCAATGATTTTCGCCATAAATCCCCCTTGTAAGAGCGAGCTATGGGAAGGACTTTCTTGCCATCCATTTCTCTAGCCCTCACTTGCTATAGCGACAGCCGGGCTCGAAACGTTTCATTCAAGCTAATTTCTTCAGATCAGTTCAGACAGCTTCAGACTGGCTCTATGGACGTTTGCAGAGATCGGGAGCATGATCGCACTCACTTGCGGGATTTGCTCACCTGCTCCGCAAGGAGTGTGGTGAGCCCAGTAAGGGGGGTCGGAAAGCGGGGGAGTTTTCCGACCTCACAAATACCAAAAAGAGGGTTTGGGCACGTCATTTCACTGCAAGTCAGAGACACGCCATTCAAAAAACTACGCTAGCCTGCCTCAAGGATATCCAAGCACACCCAAACCCTCTGCCCGGCAGCACCGGGGCTTCGCGGAATGCAGAAGTTGATTCTCCTAGTTCAAAGCTGCCACACCCGAGCCGCGCTGTGGTCGACTCTTTCAAAATTCTGAAATAGCAACTCAACGCATGGGGAACTGACTTATCTCTTCACGGGCTGCAATTGCAGGTTTCCTGAGCCCGCTTTTGCTGTATCATTTGTTCACGCCGCTATCCAGACAACCCGGGGTGCCAGTTGAAAATCGAACAGCGTATGCGTGAGATTTTTCGGGCTATCCTGCTGACGTCCGTCTGCAGCGGCTGGATCTGGGCTCAAACCCTGGCTACCAGACCCGCGGAAGCTGTTCCGCCTTCTCCCGTTCCATTACCAGCGCCAGCTTTGCCGGAACTGTCCAGTTCCATTCCTTTGACGGCGCCAGCGGGTACTCCGCTGAAAGTGGCTCTGGATCAGGAAATCCGCATCCAGAAGGTTGGGCAGTCGGTTCATGGGAAAATTGTTGAGCCGGTTTATTGCTTCGACAAGATCGTTGTGCCTGCGGGTACTGAAGTTACGGGTAAAATCTCGGGCATCGACGGGGTTTCGAAGATGCAGCGCACCGTCGCCGCCATGAATGCGAATTTTTCTCCTTACCGGCAAGTGCACATCGAGTTTGACGAATTGGTGATGGCCGATGGCCGCCACGTCCCCTTGCAGACTGTCGTCTCTCCCGCGTCCCAGGGAGTTTTGCAGTTCGTCCGGCGAGTGCCAAGCAGAATCCGAGTGCAGCGGCTGAAGCCAAGAATGCGGCCTCACGCAAGATCGGCGAGGCGAAGCAGGAAGCCAAGCGAGAATGGAATACCGCCATGCAGCAACTGCATGAGCCCGGGAAGATGCACCGTCTGGAAAGACTCGGGGTGGCGCAACTTCCATATCATCCCCAGTACATCGACGCGGGGACGAGCTTCAACGCGGATCTGCAGATGCCTCTCGATTTCGGAATGGAACCGTTGAAAACGGAGTCGCTGGCCTCCATTGGAAATCCTCCTCCGTCGGGCAGCGTCGTCCATGCCCTGCTGGTCACGCCGCTGGATTCCGCGACTGCGAAAAAGGGTGAGCCAGTCGAGGCTGTCATCAGCCAGCCCCTCGTCGTTTCCAATCAGTTATTTCTTCCCCAGGGCAGCCACATTAAAGGTTCGGTGCTCGAAGTGCGTCCGGCCCGCAGGCTGAATCGCAACGGACAGCTTCGGGTCGTGTTCCACCAGGTTGTTCCTCCCGATGGAATTGAACAGAGAGTAGAGGCCAGCCTGGAAGGGGTTGAGGTTGCCAAAGGCGAACATCTCACTCTCGATGCCGAGGGTGGCGCCCAGGTTACCACTCCCAGGACGCGATACTTAACCACGGGGATTGCCGTGGCCCTGGCCGCTTCTTCGGTGTCTCCGGATCACGACGCTCGCTTTCACGGTGGAGACGGTGGTGGCGACCCGGGCGCGGGGGCTGCGAATGGCGCCTCCGGATTTCGTTTCCTGGGCACGATCGTAGGAGCACTCGCCCATTCGCGAGTGGTGGCCTCAAGCTTTGGTTTCTATGGCGCCGCGATGTCGGTGTACTCGCACTTCCTGGCTCGAGGGCGCGATGTGGTGTATCCCAAAGATATGTCCATGGTCATCGGGCTGGGCACTCGCGAGACCCGACCCAGTGTGCCGTCCAGTCCACTCGATCCTAATCATGCCAATCCGTAACAAGTGAACGAAGGTCAAGAACGCGTCGGCATCCTCTCATGTGTTGTCGTGATGAAACTTATTGTCTAGTCCGAACTTTTACGTGCAGAGGAGTTAAGGGAATTGCAATTCTGGCGGCAACGCTACAGCTACCTGGCAATTAGCACGGTCCTCGTCGCCGGGCTGTGCGCCGCAGGGAAGGCGCCCCAAACCGCAAGTCCGCCTGCGTCGATCCCGACCGAAGAACATTCTTTCGGGCGGCGGTTGACTATTGAGGGTGTGCCGAACGCCGGCCAGGTCACTACCAACCTGTATCGCGGAGGCCAGCCGACTGCAACCGGATTCGAAGCGCTGGCAAATATAGGGATCAACATTGTTGTGGACCTGCGAGGTTCGCGCGAAGGCGAGAGTGAGCGAGTGGCGAAGCTTGGGATGGGGTATGTCGCGATTCCGTGGCACTGTCCATTCCCCAAGGACGAAACGTTCGCGCGGTTCCTCATTCTGCTTCGGCAAAACCCCGGCAAAAAGGTTTTTGTCCACTGTCGTCTGGGTGACGATCGTACGGGAATGATGGTTGCCGCATATCGTATGGCCGAACAGAGCTGGACCGCGACGGAGGCGAAGAAAGAGATGGAAGCATTCGGCTTTTCTATGCCCCACCATTTGATTTGCCCGAGCTTATCGTCTTATGAGGAAACTTTTCCCCAGCGGCTCAACTCCGATCCGGTGTTTGACAGCCTCCGCGCTCCCACTGCATCGTCCGCGCGCTAGCGGCCTTTTCATAGGCAGTTCAAAAGTAATCCTCAGGCTGTGGTCGGGGTGGAAAGACAACGTTGTCGCCGAACTGTGGAAATCCTCGTAACCTGCTCATTATTCCAGCCCCCCGGATGCCTTTCCGATGTGACCTTCAGCCCACTACGTGTGACGGCTTACGCAGAACTTGTCGGGTTTCCGGCTCGACAATCTGCTTGAAAGCGCTTCCGTATCTTCGCCTTCAGAACCCAGGGTCAGAAGTGGCAGCAAGGAGGGATCGAACCTACGGAACATTCATTTTAAGCCAGGTGGCCGCACCTGGCGAAACTAGGAGTCCTAATTTTATGAAGCCTTCAAAATCGGAAGCGGCTCTACCCGCAAACGGTCTCTACGGAAGCCGAGTTCCTAGCCCTCGCCAGCAGCAGGTCATCGCGCTCGTCGCCCGGGGCCTCAAGAATAGCGAAGTTGCCGAAGCGATTGGCAGTACGGAGTATATGGTGAAAAACCACCTGCGCATCATCTTTGACAAACTTGGACTTTGGAATCGGGTTGAGCTTGCGCTCTGGTACGAAGCCCGCAGGCACGAAGGCCTCGCCTACAAGGATGATCGGGCTATGGCCTAAGAAGTTTGACGAGCAGTCCGAATCACTGGTCGCGGTGAACTGTCTCCATGGAGAAGGCCGGCAGACAGACAGCGATATATTCCGCGCCACCTTCAGCAGGGGTGGAATACTGGATCCACTCGCCAGCATGCGCGATGACCGCCTGGCCTGCGGTTATGTCCATCTCACCGTTCTCGTGCCGCACCCGCACGGTGCCCTTGAGCACGAGGGTAAACTCGTCGAATTCGGGAGTCTGTCCGGGTTCTTCCCAGCCTTGCGGGCTGCGCATGTGGGCGACGCTTACGCCGGCCGTCTTGGAGTTGATGCGTCCGATGTATTCATCGATGAGCTTGGGCTTGCTTCCAGCGGCGGAAATGCGAGTGGGTTGCGCTACCAGGGTGGGCATGAATGCTCCTTAAGAAGGATTACTGTAGCAAGAGGAGGCACAACTTCGGAAGTCAGATACGTTTAACCACGAAGGACAACGAAGGTGCACAAAGGAAAACTCAAATCTCAAGAACAATTTGATGTGTGAGAGGTTGGCGGTTCTACGCGCCGCCTGCCGACAGGGCGCGGGTTTTTTCGGCGTGGGACTTGGCCAAAACATCGAGAGCTGGAATCGACACCGGCGCTACGGTTGATCGCTCTACCGGCATCGTGCCATTTCGAATGGCTTCTGCGAGCATCTCCAGGGCCGTGCCAGCGTTTGGCGGAACAAAGATTGTGGCCGTTAGAAGACCGCGTTTCACCCAGATTTGCCCGCTGTTCGGAAGACCGTCGCAGCCGATGTAAGGCAGCTTCAGCCAGCGCTCGCGCGCCTGCAAATTCAATTCGTCCTGGAATGCCTTTCTCGCGCCGAGGGCCATGGAATCATCCTGGGCGGCGATCAGGTCGAGATGAGTCTGTTGGGAAGTGGACAATCGCAGCCACGAACTCACGGTTCGTTGCGCGCTGGCTTCGGTCCACTGCGCCTTCATGAGCTTGACCTGCACTTCAGCCGGCTTGATCTCGTACATGCCAAAGGTTCGCTGCTTGGCCGCGAGGCTCTCCGAGGGGCCCTGGATATAGAGCACGGCTCCGCCGCGGGGCAGAATGGCAGCAAATTGCTTCCCCTGGATGCGTCCGATTTCTTCGTGGTCCGATGTGATGCAAAAGGCCGGAATTCGATAAGCCTTGCGCAGCTCAGCGATGTATTCCACATCGCGATTCAGGACGACCCATCCGATTCCGGCAATGGCTGCGGCACGCGCCACCTGCGGCAAAGCGGTTCCTCCAACCGGCTCAAAGATGATTCCATCTGGAAGTGCGTCGTTGCGCGACTGGATAATCTTCAGAAGTTGCTGGCTTTGGGTGACCGAGTCATTTTCAGCGTGGATGACCTGCAGTTCTGCCTCCAGGCTCTTGGCTGCGGTTTCCGCGGCTGCCGCCTGCTCGATCTGATAATCGTTATCGTTATTGGTAAGACAAAGAACGAACTTCAATCTCTTCATGGAAACGCCTGACACTGAATCATATCTTGCGATCAGTGGCAGGTCATGGTGACTAAAGTCACCGGTCGCATGAGTGCTAGAATTCCCCGTATCCTGGAGAAAAAGTTCATGCGCAAGGTATTAATCGCACTCGCGATGGCAGTTTTGTGCACCCGCCCGGGGTGGACGCAAACCAAGCTTTCCGTGCACTGGGAAGAACTCACCGCAGCCGAGTTCCAATCGGCAATCGAACTATCCAAGGGGACTTGCCTTTTGCCTTTCGGGATTCTGGAAAAGCATGGCCCCCATTTGCCGCTTGGGACCGATTTGCTAAAGGTCCGATATGAAGTCCTTCATGCGGCCGAACAGGAGTACGCGGTGGTGTTTCCCGAATACTACTTTGGGCAGATTCTGGAAGCGCGGCACGAGCCGGGCACCATTGCATACAGCACGCATCTGCAACTCGAGTTGTTACAAGAAACCACCGATGAGATGGCACGCAATGGCTGCAAGAAGATCGTCATCGTGAATGGACACGGTGGCAATGAGAATCTGCTGCCCTTCTTCGCCCAGTCGCAACTGGAGAAGCCGCACGACTATGTGGTTTATGTGATGGGATTGGTCGCGCCGCCGCCGGGTGGACCGGCGAAGAAGACATCGACAGACATGCATGCGGGCGAATCTGAGACATCGAAGATGCTGATTGCGACTCCGAACCTGGTGCACATCGACCGGGCGAATCAAGAGTCGGGAGCCGACCAGGCCCGGCTGAGTTTGCCTGACACGCTTTACACCGCCATCTGGTGGTATGCGCGCTTTCCCAATCACTATTCGGGCGATGGTTCGGCTGCAACCCGCGAGCGCGGCGAGTTTGAAATGAAAGCCTGGCAGGACGCAATCGTCACCGCGATTCGCGCAGTCAAGGCGGATCAGGAAAGCTTAAAGCTGCAGAACGAATTCTTCGAGAAGGCCAAGCATCCCTTGGATACGCGGCCGTAGACAGCGTGACCCCGATTCTTTTCACGGCCGCCGCGACTTTTGATTTAGTGCAGAGCACTCTTCTGCGAGTGAACTAGCTGTCCCCACACCGAAGGAAGGCCCTGCTAAGGTATTCTGTTTCGTATGGCATCGACGCTACCCGGTACCGCTGTGCGACAAGAAGAAATCGCGGCACGTTCTCCCTCGTCGGCATCCCGATTGATGTCGCTGGACCTGTTTCGCGGGGCAACGATTGCCGGGATGATTCTGGTCAACAATGCGGGGGACGAGACCAGTTCTTATTGGCCGCTCAAGCATGCCGAGTGGAACGGCTGGACGCCGACTGATTTAGTGTTCCCATTCTTTCTCTTTATCGTCGGAGTGGCGATGGCGTTTTCCTTCAGCTCGCGGCTGAAACGCGGCGAGTCGCGATCGGCGCTTCTGCGGCACGTGCTTTGGCGCGGTCTGGCGCTGTTCGCTCTGGGACTGTTTCTGAACGGCTTCCCCAACCGCTACCATCTGGATTCGTGGCGTGTCTATGGCGTGCTGCAGCGGATCGCCGTCTGCTATGTGATTTCGGCGGCTCTCGCACTGTGGACCGGCTGGCGAGGGTGGATCGTCACTATTTTGGGCTGTCTGGTGGGCTACTGGATTTTGATGCGTTTCGTTCCGGTTCCAGGATTCGGCGTGCCCACTCACGATATCCCGCTGCTCGATCCCGACCGCAACCTCGCGGCCTGGCTCGACCGGCGGCTTCTGGCCGGACACTTGTACGAGGGCACTCGCGATCCCGAAGGGGTGTTGAGCACGATCCCCGCCGTAGCCACCAGCCTGCTGGGGATGCTCACGGGGCAGTGGCTTCGCTCCGCGCGTTCGGGGCAGAGCAAGGCGTGGGGCATGGCGGTATTTGGAATGATCGGCGTGGTAGCGGGCAAGGTTCTCAACCTCGGATTTCCCATCAACAAGAAACTGTGGACGAGTTCCTACGTGATCTTTACCGCTGGACTGGCTCTGCTCTGCCTCTCGCTGTGTTATTGGATCGTGGATGTGAAACGATGGCGCGGGTTCTGGACAAAACCGTTCCTGGTGTTCGGAATGAATGCAATTGCCGCTTACGTATTTGCGGAGCTGATGTCGCACTTGCTGGATCACATGCACACCAGCGCAGGCACGGCTTGGCAGGACTTCATTTACGAACGCATATTCGTGCCGCTAGGTAGCCCGGCGAATGCTTCATTGCTGTATGCGCTGAGCTACGTACTGGTTTGCTGGGTGGCGATGTGGCTACTGTATCGCAAAAACATCTTCCTGAAGATCTGATGATAATCTTGAATAGTCAGCACTGAACAACCAGCCAATCCCGGTTTTACCGAGCCTGGGTATTGCACCCTTTTTGTTGAGTCGAGGAGACCTTTTGATCGGATACGAGCGTAGAGCCGGGATGCAACGCCTGACATTGACGATCGCCATCTTTTGTTTGGCGTGCACCGGCAGCGTCGCACAGCAAAGTCAACCCAGCGCGCCGCCGGATGCGCCCTCTGCCAGCGCACAATCACAAACTGCACCGCAGGCGGAGAACCCGCTGCAGAGTAGTATGTTCTTCTTGCAGCGGAAGTCGGTGTTCTTCCCGAACCTCGCTACCAATTCAGGGCCGTTGAGTGTTTGGCAGAAGTTCAAGCTGGCGGCGAATAACAGCATATCCCTCGCCACAGTCGGAGCTGCTCTGGCTGGCGCTGGGTACGGACAGGCAATTAATAGCCCCAAGGGGTATGGCCAAGGTGGCGAAGGATATGCCAAACGCTTTGGAGCTGACATGGCCCGCTCGGCTTCCGCCAATCTGTTCGGAACGTTTCTGATCGCGTCCGCGCTGCACGAGGATCCGCGTTTCTATGTGAAGAAGCACTACACCTTCAAGCAGTCGCTGAAGTATGCCGCGGAGCGGATCGTGATTACGCGCGGCGACTCGGGCGAACGCGTGGTGAACTTTGCCGACACCCTGGGTCCTCTGGCGGGCGAAGCGTTGGCCGACACGTACTATCCTGAAGGGAACCGGGGTGTAAGCAGCACGTTTATCCGCTACGGGTCCGACATTGGCTGGAAGTTCGGCGGGAACATGTTGCGTCAGTACTGGCCAAGAATTAACAGGAAGCTGAAGCTGGCTCCCGAGTCGACACCCGCGTCGAGCAATCCCTGAAACTGCGGCGATGAATGATTCCGCACAGCATAACTGCTCTTCGATTCGAATCCGCGCGCTGCTTATCTTCGGCGTGATCTTTTTTTCATACGCATACTTTTATGAAGGAGGGGGCTGGAATCAGAACTCCCGCTTCGATCTGGTGCGGGCCATCGTGGAGCAGGGGACGTTGCGCATGGATGGCTACGATGAGAACACCGGCGACAAAGCCTTCGCCAACGGCCACTATTATTCGGACAAGGCTCCCGGACTGGCGCTGCTGGCGGTGCCGGTGGCGGAGATAACAAGACCCCTGGTGAGAGCGGGGGGAGTGGATCCTGCGTCGCCTCGTGGCCTGGTTGACCTTGCCTATGACGTCACAGTATTTGCCGTCGCTCTACCCATGGCGGCCGCGTGTGCGTGTTTGTTCTGGATCTCCCTGCAGCTCGGAAGCGGTGTGGGCGCGTCAGCATTTACTGCGCTCGCGCTGGGTCTGGCAACTCCCATGTGGGCATACTCGACCTTGTTCTGGGGACACGCGCTGGCAGGAGCGTGTTTGGTGTTCGCCTTCGCTTGCGCTCTGAAGTTGCGCGGCGGTGTGAGCTCTACCGGAGATGTATTTTGGGGGCTGGTTCTTGGCCTGACCACCGGGTGGGCCACGGTTACAGAATACCCTTCGGCGCCGGCTGCAGCGATGGTCGCCGGTCTGGCTCTGGCTCTGGTCTGGAAGGACGGGTCACCCCGACGCGGGCGCGTCGTTGTTGGCATCGGCGCGGGGGCGTTGCCATGCGTCATCGCGCTGATGGCTTATCAGCACGCCGCGTTCGGTTCCGCGCTTCATCCCAGCTATGCGTATTATCCGCAAGGAGCCTTTGCGTGGATGACCCATGGCTACCTGGGCTTGACCTACCCCAGAATTGATGTCGCATTGAAGCTGTTGTTCGGTTGCCGGCGTGGACTGCTGTTTTCGGGGCCGGTCGTCCTTGCCGCCCCTTTCGGCTTACGGTTGCTTTGGAAGCAGCCCGCGACCCATGCAGCGGCAGTTACGGCAGCCGGCGTCGCCACCTACTATTTTCTCTTTCACGCTGCATTCTCTTCATGGCCGGCCGGCTGGTCGTACGGTCCCCGGTATATGTCGCCGGGGTTGCCGTTGTTGTGCCTGGGGCTGGCACCGCTTTGGGATCACGCACAGCCAGTTTGGAGGATCGTTGTCGGGGCACTGGCCGCTGCGGGCGTCGGATTAGCGCTCATGGCGGTTTCGGTCGGGGCGCAACCGCCTGACGAGTTTCATTGCCCACTGCGCCAGTTCTATTGGCCATCCTTCTGGGCAGGAAGATTTTCGTTGAACATGGGGACCGTGCTCATACCTACAGAGCAGGGAACGAACCAGGTGCATGGCGCCTTCAACTTAGGCGGACTCGTGGGCCTGCACGGCTTGGCAAGCCTGCTTCCGCTGTTTGCCGTTTGGGGTCTCGCGGCTGTGCTTTGGATCTGGATCCACCGAGCTGAGCGGTTAGCGTAGTCCTGACTATTGACCTTTTGCAGAGATCCTGACAGACCCACCACGTTTCTTTCATTTCGAGCGAAGTCGAGGATTTGCTGGTCGGCTGGCTAGAACGGGAAGGCAGGTTTCGCGACTCCGCAGGATCATCCGCGTTTGCGGGACGACCCTGCTGCGCTCGAGATGACAACCCCAGGAGCCAGGGCCGAAGCATCCCCAAAATCAATCGTTTGGCGGGTAACCTAGGTAACTTTCGGCAGGCCGAAACTGCGTGATACGCTCGTCGGATAAGAAGCAAGAAATCAACAGTTTCCGGGGGATAAATGCTTCGCCGCTGGTGCCTCTACCTGCTCCTATTTTCGTCCTTGGCTGCGTTGGCTGACACGAAATCCAATCCTGCCCAGCTTGGGCAGAAAAATGCGTCGCCGAGGCTGCCGGTCACTACATCCTCAGCGCAGGCGCGCGCTAGCTTCGAGAAGGCGATGCGGGAGTTCGAAGAGTACCGCATACCGGAAACCCTCCAGGATCTGCGGGCGGCGACCAAGGCAGACCCGAATTTCGCGCAGGCGTTCATCCTGATTTCCCGGATGGGTCAGGATCCGGCAGAACAGGAGTCCACGCGCAAGCGGGCCGAGCAGTTGGCGGTCAAGGTGACTTCGAGCGAGCAGTTGCTGATCCGCTGGCTGGCGGATGCGCAGCAGAGCAATTATCTACCCGCGATTGCAGCCATGAACGATCTGTTGGCGAGGTATCCACGCGACCAGCGCTTAGCATATCTGGCGGGCGATTGGCTGATGCAACAGTTTCGCTGCGAACAGGCAGTCGCGGTGTTGGAACGCGCGCTGGCGCTGAACCCGGATTATGCCGCCGCGCTGAATGACGTGGCCTACGGCTACGCGGACATGGGTAACTTCGAAAAGGCTTTCGCCGCCATGGATCGCTACGTGGCACTCGAGCCTGACCAGCCCAACCCGCATGATTCTTATGGGGAGATTCTGAGAATGGCGGGCAAACTCGATGCTGCACTCGAGCAATACCGGATGAGCATCCGAATCGATCCGAATTTTGGTTCGGAAGTCGGCGTCGCCGACACTTATGCGCTGATGGGGAAAGAATTGGAAGCCCGCGAGGAGTATGACCGGGCTATCGTATTCGCTCCGAGTAACGCCGACAAAGTGCAGCGGGAATTGCAATCGGCTGTGACCTGGATCCGCGAGAACAATCGCAAGCAGGCGGAGAGGGCGCTGAGCGATGTGGCGAGGCACGCGCATTCGGCGGGGCTGGCACGACTCGAAGCTGAGACTCACAGAATTCTGGGCATGTACGAGCCTGATCCTAAGACAGCGCTGAAACAGTTGCAGGCTGCGCAGGACGTGCTACTGGAAGAGCATGAGATTTCCGCCAGCGACCGCGATGAGGAGTTGGCTCGAATCCTCCGAACCCGAGCTACCCGTTTGGCTGAGTTGCCGGACGTGGACTCTGCATCGAAGGCAGTCAAGCAACTCGAAACCATGGCTGGCACGAGCCGCAGCCAGGTCATCCAACTCTGTTATCACGGGGCAGCCGGAGCGTTGCTGGTAGCGCAGGGCAAGTTCACGGAAGCGATTCCTCATCTGCAAGAGGGCACCGCGGACCCGGAGTCGATGCGGCTTTTGTGGCGTGCGTACACGAGCACGGGAGCCACATCGGAAGCGCAGGCGATCGCGTCGAAGCTGGCGGCTCTGAATCTACCAACCGTGGAGCAGGCACTGGTAGTGCCACAATTCCGGGTGAGCCTGGTCAGCCAAGTGGGGCAGCCGTAAAGCGACGACACTCCCGGCCATGCCACGCATCCCGATCTTCAGCTTCGGACAAGCAGAGCAGGAAGCGGCACTTCCTCGCCTGACCGGCTACACTCCGTCACTTTCTCTTGAAGGACTGCAACTCGGCGTCGACAACCTGCGGCACGATGTTCACCTCAGCCCCAAGTTTGTGACGCAGACGCGTTCGCAGATCTCGCGCTTGATCGTGCGCCACGGTGATGTCGAAGGATTGCTGGCGGCGGAAGCGCCACAGCCCCGGCAGGGCGGACACTTCATCGGATCGAATGCGGGTCCGAAGAGCAATACGAAGCCCATCGGCTCCGAGTTGAAGCCTCTTTTGGCGGAAGTGCATTCGGCCGCGTTGAACCGCGCCAAGGCCGAAGGAAATCCTTCGCTGGATGTTCTGGCCCGGGTCGCGATCATCAAATTTCTGCGGATTGAACTGGGATTGCAGTTTGCCCAGATTCTCGAACGCTGCCGCATGACACTGAAGAGCTACGAAGGCATCCGGGCGCAGAAAGCGCTGGAATATCGCGAACGGGTTGCGGCCTTCCAGGTAGCAAAAAAAGTCATTCTGCGCAAGACCGGGCAGGAACTGTTTCGCACCTTGCGCGAAATCGAAAAGGAAACTCTGGCGCGCACTCGGCGATCGTTGTTCGGAAGCAGCCACGACGAGCAATACAAGCTGTTCCTCAATCCGCTGATTTTTACCGCCGACGGTTGCGACGCTTATGTCAACGCCGAGCAATACGTGATGTTGGGCAACTTCGACCGTGATCCCGACCGCTTCACCAACGTTCGCCGAATCGCCTACGAGTTCCTGCAATCGCTGAATCTAGGGCTCGAGGCCGATCCTGAGCGCGCCATCAATGCCTGGCTGAATGTACCGGAGAATGCGCAGGAATTAATCGGTTCCGGTACGCCAGACGACTCCTCACCCGAAGAGCGAGCTCAAAAGACACGTTTGGCAGCGTGGCTGGGCTTGCTCGATCGCGAGAAGCTTATGGAATATGTGGTGGCCTCCTATGAAGCGGTGCCGCTGCTGGCGGAGTACTCGCCACGCATCAACGCGCAGCAATTGAAGAATGCGCTGATCTCGCGGGAAGAACGCACTCGGGTAGAGAAATTGATAGTCGAGCAGGGAAAGGTTTCACGGGACAGCCTGCAAGCGGCCGTGCAGCGAGTGGCGAGTTGCAAGGGCGCGGAGCGGGGAAAAGTTGCATCCCGATTCCTCCGCGACTTCATGCGCTACCACCGTGACCTGAGGAATCTGGAGGCGCTGAGGTCGGCGATGGACAACGTCAATCTCATCGCCAACGACAAAATGCGGCAGCTTTCTTCGATGAATGGCACGCTCTACGAGTTCCTGCTGCCCGAGGAGCAGAAGCCTTCGGAAGAAAAAGTTCTGCGCCACGTGATCATCAAGGCCGATGTCCGCGATTCGTCACGGCTCACGCGCTCGCTGCTTGAGCGCGGAATGAATCCGGCGTCCTATTTCAGTTTGAATTTCTACGATCCGGTCAACAAGCTCCTATCGAAGTACGGGGCCAGCAAAGTCTTTCTCGAAGGCGATGCCATCATTCTGGCCATCCTCGAGCGCGAGGGAGAACCGGGGCTGGCCGTCTGCCGCGCCTCCGTGTTGGCGCGCGAAATTATCGAGATCATGCGCGGTTACAACCAGTTGCTGGAGCGCGCCGGGCTTCCGGGAATCGAACTGGGCGTAGGCATTTCTTTTCAGGATTCAGCTCCCATGTACTTGATGGATGGCGAGCAGCGCATCATGATTTCCGACGCATTGAACGAGAGCGACCGGCTCTCCTCCTGCAGCAAGCGCGTTCGGAAATCAATGAAGGCGATAGAGACTCCGTTCAACGTCTACGCCTTTCAGACCGTGCCCGACGCCGACGTGGAAGACAGTCCCGACGACTTCATTCTGAAATACAATCTCAACGGCATTCGCATCAGCGAGGCCGCGTTCCAAAGGCTGAAGCAGGAGATATCGCTCGAGCTTTCTCCGCTCGATTTGCCCAAAGCATGGGAAGGCGAAGAGTTTCATCTGTGGAGCGGCCTGGTCCCGGTGGGCAACGACATCTTCCGCAAAATCGTGGTCCGTGGAAGCCGCATGCCCCAGATCGATCCCCACAACTTCTCAGTCCAACTCTGGACCGAGCGCTGGTACTACGAGGTTTGCTCCAACCCCGCAATCGACGCCAAGCTGGAAGGCAAAGCTGTAGCCGGGAAGTAGGGAGCGTAGTGCTCGTCCTCGCCCGCGAACTCGCGATTAAGCGGCTCGACAGTGCTCACACCCATCAGTTGACTTAATCGGTAGTCCGCATTCCCACCTTGGAACCGAGTTTACTGTTTAGCAAGATTATTCACTTCACAAAAGTGGCAAAGGGGTGTTTAATTGACCCCTAAGCCGCATCCCGTTATCTTCTCACGAAAACCTGAGCGGCCCCCATGGAGAGAACAGATGACCCTCTGCGTTGCCGCTCAATGCGTAGATAACTCCAAAGACAAGGTAGTTGTAGCATTCGAATTTTCTATGGAGTCGGGGATCGCGCAGGCGGAAATAGAACAGCGCAAATTAAATTGGATAGGCTGTGAGCATTTTCCGGTACTGATGGCCGGAACTCATAGCCGCTGCCGGGAATTGATTGGCCACATTAGCCAAGCATGGCATGAGAGGGCCGGTGGTGTCGCTTTCGTCGCATGTTGCCGTGAGGGCATCAAGAGATTCAAGCACATGCTGGCCAATGAATATGTAGGCGCGAGGCTTGGCATGTCTTACGATGATTTGCTGGGTAAGAAAAGAATAGCCGTACCGCGGGCACAATATTCTGAACTCCTAACAGATATTGCGCGGATGAAGCTAGGGGGTGAACTCCTTATCGTTTGCTTCGATGGTGGAGAGTCTGAGTTGGTACGAATACAAGATGATGGCACGCTTGAACTTTGTTCTAATTTTGCAGCCATCGGCAGCGGGATGTTTATTGCTGAATCCGTGTTTTTCCAACGTGAGTACATGCGAGGCAATAATCTTGCGAACAGCCTTTACCATGTATACGAGGCCATGCGGCTTGGTGCACATGGGCCGGGAGTTGGCACGACTTTTATTATGGGGGTGGTTCAATTCCATTCCGGCATGAACGACGCACTGTGGACGTTTGTTGAGCCGGGCTACCTGAACCTTTTAGAGGGAGAATTTCAAAACTTTGGACCGAAGCCGCTAAAAAAGCAGGTCATACATCGCAACTTTCTCAGGAAGCTTTACTTGTTGAAAGATATGCCATTAAAGGCTAAGAAAAAGAAAGCCCCGGCTGCTACCGGGGACCGCAACACACAAAGCTAGATTCGCGCAATTCCATTGTACAGGAGTGCGCGAAATGCAAAGGACAAAGCAGTTGCTTTCCAAGGTAACAACGCGAGAGAGTGGCCACGAATACAAAATTTACACAAATGGAGAGGTTGAAGGTTTGGCGAGGGAGTGCTTGTTGTTAATTATTTTGATCTCTTGATGGCAGAAGAGTTTCAAGCGCATCAGCATCGCCAGCAGCAAGAGCAACATTCTCCCGAAGCGGAGCAGGGCAAGGGACCGCCTTATAGCTCTCAATGAGGGTAGTGGCTATTCGTGCTGCTCCGGGGGAGAAATAGAAAAAGACTTCCTCGAAATCTTCTGATCGCTCAGAGAACATCGCGGCATCCAACGGGCCTGCATATGTCATGAAGATTGCCATAAAAGCATCTTGTAGTTCTCGGCCTCTCCCGTTAATACCGCAATCTTTAAGCGGGAGGGTCACTTTATACCAAGACATAAAATCTCCTTAGGCGGTCAATTTTTCAAACGTGAGCACCGGGGCCGTAATCATATGACGCAAGGTGTCCAAGAACAGAGCGGGAGACTTCCGACGATTGAAGCGAAATTCCATCTCCGCAAGGTAGGCCGCAAGATGCTTCGCGCTGATCTTATGCCACGATCCGATAATGCCCCTCTTGAGCAGGGAGAATGCCGATTCCACGGTGTTGGTGTGAATATCAGTTCCAAGGCGGACATATTCTTTTGCGCTGTGATTAACCGTCTCATGCTTGATGTCACCAACCGCGCTCTTATAGGCAGGGAGTTCATCGGTGACAATCACATCCACATCGGTGCTGATGTTCTCGCGGATGTATTTCGCCAGAGTTCCTTTGCGGGCGTCCTCGGCGTGAAAGAAGCGAACATCTCCGCCACGTTGTCGAATTCCAATGACAACCTCTTTGTTAGTGGTGGCCCTGCCGCGTCCACGGTTATGTTGCTTCCCACCAACGTAGGTTTCGTCCATCTCGACAGTACCGTCCAACATTGGGCGCTCTGCCTCGCTCATAGCCGCGCGAATCCGATGACAGAGATACCATGCGGTCTTATAGGAACCCTTGTGCTGACCCCAGATCGTGCGTCTGATTTGATTGGCAGAGATTCCCTTCCGGGCTTCGCAAAGCAGCAAGGTCACCATGAACCATGTAGCCAAGGGGAGGTGCGAGTCATGGAAGATCGTGCCAGCAGTGACGGTGAATTGGTAATCGCAGTCCTTGCAATACAGGAGTCGCGCATCCAAACGGGCAAGGGTCTTCGTGTGGCAACGTGGACACTCGGGACCATTCGGCCAACGGAGCCGTTCAAGGAGTTCGCGGCATTTTTCATCGGTGTCAAACAATTCTGTAACGTCAGGGAGAGTCATTGTGCGCACCCCGTCTGAGAAAGAAAAACTGGAAGCACTTCGGAGGGTTCGGACGCGGAAATTGTTAGCGTCGATAAAGAAGGACTTGCGGAGGCAGTTACGAGCGTCTGCTTCTGCTGCCAAACCCAAGAAGAAGTGAGGTTTATCTTCATGGGCAGGATTATGAGCTATGGGTGTACTTTTGTCAAGTGAATAATCATGCTGTTTAGTATCGGGTACCCCCTTCCCCCCTGTTGCGCGCAAAATATTCAAAACAAACGACTTATTTTACGACTACATGCTAGATCTTTGAGTTTACAGGACTTACGCGCAAAATCTAGAGAACATTGGGGTTACGCAGGGGTGACTGTCCCATTTCGGGAGCAAGGTGATTTTTTGGAGCACGGGTCAGTGCACTCCACGCCGTCGTCTGGGTCAGATTGTCAAAGATCAAGTATTATCTTGTCGATAATGTATCGGTCATCAGGTTAGCCGATTTCGAAGCGAGTGGTCAACGGTAAAAAACGCGCTGCGCAACCGACGATTCGGGTGGGCATGCGGTTAAGGAGCTAGTTACGTCGAAGGTGTTATGGATGGTCCGGACTGATAGTCAAGCACCCGCCCCTTGCGAAACGCCGCAAGGAGCGGGGCACCCCGAACCTGGTTTTCATTTGCTAAGGGGCGGGCCACCCGCCTGGCTGCCACTACCGTTTTAGTGACGCGCTCTTCGTGTTGGTGACGCAGGACGATGGCGTGTCGCTGCACTTGCGGAATGCGGGGACGACCAGTGCTTGTTCGAGCGTCGGATCGTTCAGGTTCGTTAGGGTCTCGTTGGTCCGCTTTGCTCCCGCGCTGTATCCGATCTTCTGATATGCGGCCGCGAGCAGCTTCAGTGACAATGGATTGTTGTTGTCTTCTTCCAGATGAGAAATGGCTTGGTCGTACTTGTGTTCGGAAAACAAAACTGCTCCGGCGGCTCCGTGGTAGGCGAGATCGCTCAGCTTATCGTTGGAGCTTTCTGACATGGCGGTCAGCCGCTCCAGGTTTGATTTCGCCAGTTCCTTGTTGCCCATCTTCAAAGCGACTTCCACGCGCGCTCTCAGGATTTGCGCAAGCTCCTGCGTAATGGCGATCTTCAACGCGTTCTTGCCATCCTGCGTGGCCGCTTCAGCTTTGCCTAAATAGACCAGCGCCTCTTTAGGGTTCTGTGTGCACATTGCCATCTGGCGGTAGGTGTCGGCTTCGGCCTGGCTGTTCTGCCTAGAGTGCGCATAGTCGGCAATGGCCTGGAAGGCGTGCTCGGCGCCCTCATAATCGTTTTCACGGACATACGTGGCCGCTTCCCGGGTCTTCCACAGAATCTGCTGCAGCTCGGGCAGAGTAAATTTCTGGAATCCGACTTCGTATTCTTTGCGGGCCCGAACCTGATCTCCCATCAGCGAGTAGGTGTCCGCGATTCCGAATTGCGACGAATAGAACTCGGGATTGATTGCCAAAGATGCCCGGTAGTGCTCGATGGACTGGTTGAAGCGCCCGGCCAGGCGCAGAATCTCGGCGTAAGAATCCTGCGGATTGGAGTCGTTGGGCAGCGCCGCGACGTATTTGTCCATCATCGCGAAGGCCTTGTCGAACTGGCGAGTGTAGGCGTAGTTGTAACCGATGTTGTTCAGCAGGCCGGGAGAGTCCGTGATTCCGGAGTGCTCGTATACCGCGATGACGCGTTCGTACTGGGCCTGCGACTGCAGCCACCACGTGGTCATCCAGACTACCCACTTGTCGTGCGGGTATTGGTTAAGCACATCGTTCATTTTGGTGATGGCGGAAATCAGCTTGTGGTCGGCGGCGTCCTGGTACCACTCGATCACGAGTTGCTCGGAGGTCGAGGCGTGAGTTCTGGTGGCAAACGCCTTCTCCTGTTCGCCGACCTGCTCGGCGGAATCAAGGCTGATCTGCGCCAGAAACTCGTGGCCCATCGCGAAATCGGGGTCAACCTGAACCGCTTTCCGCAAAATCTCGATGGCTTGCTCCTGTTCTACCTTGTCGAGGTAGAGGTCCAGGGCTTCTTTGACCAAGCGGCGAGCTTCCGGAGATTTGGTGGTCAGCGGCAAAGCGGCGGCGATTGTGTTGGCTGCCTGCGGAGCGGTTGGCTGGGCGAGGCCGCCAACAGCGGCTAAAACGAGGCCGACGCAGATCGTGACTCTGAAGATCGTTGCTCTGAAGATCGTTGCTTTGCGGATCATGTTAGTTTTCTCCAGCTAGTTTCCCCTCAATAAGTAGCCCTGCTCGACCGGCAATTTGCCGTCGATCTTCAACACGTTCACGTCTTGGGTCAGTGAATACAGGTCGACGACGCCGATGGCTCCGGGCGAAGTCGAGACAAAGCGGAGGACAGCGTCATCGGAGTCGGCAACCATAATCGCGTCGCGATGAGCCAGCACGAACGCATGCGCCTGCTCGGGTGTCATGTTCAGTAATTTGCGGAGGACTAACTGCATATCCGCGGAAGAAGGATCGCGCATCACCACCGTAATTGCCTTGCCGTCCGGCCAACTCCGGGTACGCGCGTTAAAGATCTTCACCAGCTCGGCAGCGGTAAGGCTCGAAGTGGAGTTCGCCTTGTCGGCAACGATCGCGAATTGCTTGGCTTGAACGGCGCAGGGCAGGATCGCGACCCACAACAACAGCATTAGGACTAGTCGCCGGTTTATCACAATGGCGCGATTGTAGCCCGCGGTCAGTTACCGGGAAAAGGTAACCGAGGTAACAGCACAGTCCTGTTTTGGAAGTTGAGCTATTGGCCCGCGCGGAGCGGAGAGATCAGCAAACGAGTGGTCGACTTCTTCTTGGAGTCGGACTTGTCGGGTTGATAGACCAGATCGAGAGAACCTTCCGCCGTAGGAGAAGCTTCTGCCAGCGTGGCTGCCAGGCTGCGGAACGAGCGTCCGACGTCAGCGCTTTCATGGAGCGCCACGGGTGCACCTTTATCGATGGCGGGCGCGATCGCCTGATGGTTGTTGGGGATTTTCCAAAGCAGTTTGCAGCCAGTCGCGGCCTCGACGTCTTCGTCGCCAAAACCAGGGATTTTCTTGTACCGGTTCAGCACCAGACGGACGCGGTCGCGTCCTCCGCCTTCTTCGAGGAACGAACGCAGGCGGCCTGCGCTCCAGAGAGAAACCACATCGGACTGTGCCACGAGCAAAACAGCGTTCGATAAATCACAAAGCAGGCGCGACGTTTGATCGGTGCGGTTGGAACAGTCGACGACGACGTAACGAAACTGCGAGACCAGCAAATCGAAAAGGCGAGCCAGTTCGGCAGCGGTCGGCGTGGTTTGATGAGGCTCCTGCGGACCCGCCAGCAGTTGCAGGCCATTCTTGCAGGTGGTCATCAGGCCCTGCAGTAGGGAAGTATCCATGCGGTGCAGGTTCTGCAGGGCATCGGTCAGGCCAAACGTCGGGCGGACGTTGAGATGAAGCGCAGCGTGGCCCAAAAGCGCAAAATCGACGAGCAGCACTCCACCCTGCAATTCCTGAAGCGCGACCGCAGTGTTGACCGCGACTGTAGTTGCTCCAGCTCCCCCTTTGGCGTTGGCGACAACGAAGACGCGGGCGCGGCCTGAGGAGGTGCGGGCACGTCCACGAGAAGTGGCGAAGCGGGTGAAGGCGTCGACCATGCTCTCGGGAGTCGCGTTGCGCTCCATATATTCACGAGCCCCGGCGCGCATGGCAGAAACAATGGTGCCGGGATCGGTCATGGGGCCAACGGCGAAGATGACAATCTCGCTGGTGTTGGAGTGGATCAGTTCGATGGCGTGCATGGCCCGCTGAATATTCTGCGGATCAATGTCGACCAATACGACGTCGGCGTGCACATCCTGAATCTGGCGCAGGATGGCGTCGGTCGGGCTGGCGGGAAACCCAACATGCCCAAAGACATTGCGGCCCATCTGGGTGCTCTCCAGTCGTTGCTGGAGGACCATGAGCCGTTCTTTGTCCTCGGTAAGGAGGGTGACCGCTATGCCATGCATGGCTGGAACCTCAATTATGTACCCGGCAGGTGCATGTTAAGAAGAGATCCGAACTCCGCCAAGTGACTATCGTAACGGAGTATCGCACAGAAGTTCCCTTCCGAATGCCACGCCAGCTCCCCAAGAGCTTTAAGGACTACACAGCGGCGGAAAACCGCGGAGTGGAGGAATGTCCCCGAGTATTCTACGCAAAACATGGTCGAATGCAAAGCAAGTATACGATCAAATCCGGCGTGGCACGCGCCTTGCGGAGGATCAGGGTTGCGAAACCCGCAAGGAAGCCTTGGGTACGGCTGTGCCGGCTTTCTCTTTTTCCTGAAGATGATCGTGCGGAGCCCCTATCCTTTTGAAGTCCTGGTCGCGCTCGGACGAACGGTCGTCGGTTTCCGGCAGGAACTCATATCCATCGAGATGAACCGCAACCACGGATCTGCCACCCACCGCGGACGAAAGCACACGCAACACCCGGCCACGGCAGCGCACACGCATGTTCTCGGCCAGAGTGATTTCGGACGGCATGACAAGTGTGAGTTCTATGGCGTCCGCTTCGCACAGCGACAAATCGGTGTGGAAGAGCGCTCCCCGCGCACATAGGTTCTGGGTGAAGCCGCATCCTTCGCGATCCCCGCCGGAAAGACGCACGGAGATGGAAAGATGGAAGTCAAAACGTTGCGCGGCCCGGCGTTCGAGCTGAACCTGATCGGTGTTCATATGTTCTCCACAAACCTGAACCACGGCGTGCCTCTATACTGGAAGGCAGCCTGGTTGAGGGCGCTCCGACTTTACCGCTTCTTGCGGCGTCTGGAAAGCCCTAAATTGGGACAGTAACGGGAGCAAGAGGCGTACCGACGTGTGACGGTTCGGGATTGAATCGAGACATGGAGCATCCTCATCCTAAGAACGAGTAGAAAGATTCAGCTTGAGCAATCCACCAACCACAGCAAGAACTGAAGGGCAGGCCCTGAACGGCGCCTCGTCACGAGGAAATGCGATGCCCGGTACCTTGCGTGCTTTGCGTCATCGCAACTTCCAGCTTTTCTTCAGCGGGCAGCTCATTTCGCTGATTGGGACGTGGATGCAGACCACCGCCCAGGCGTGGCTGGTCTATCGCATCACCGGATCCTCGTTGAAGCTGGGCGCCGTGGGTTTCGCCAGTCAATTCCCTGTATTTCTGGTCGCTCCGCTGGGCGGCATCGTGGCCGACCGGTTCAACCGCCGGAAAGTGGTCATCGGAACCCAGATCGCGTCCATGATCCTGGCCCTGGTGCTTGCGCTCCTCACTCTCACCGGAAGGGTGCAGGTGTGGCACATCTTCGTGCTGGCTGCATCGTTGGGGGTGGTGAACGCCTTCGACATTCCCGGACGCCAGGCTTTTCTAGTCGACATGGTAGGCAAGGAAGACCTGATGAATGCCATTGCGTTGAACTCGTCGATGTTCAACGGCGCACGCATCATCGGGCCTGCGATTGCTGGAATTCTGGTGGCGAAGATTGGCGAAGGCTGGTGTTTCTTCGGCAATGGCGTGAGCTATGTAGCTGTGATCATCGGGCTGCTGATGATGCGGGTGGAACGGCCGGCTCGTCGCGCATCCGCTGCTTCGCCCTGGACGCATCTCCTCGAAGGCTTCCGCTTCGTGCGGTATACGGCACCGATCCGCGCCATCCTTGTTCTGTTGGGTCTCGTTAGCCTGGTGGGGATGCCGTACAGCATTCTCATGCCGATCTTCGCCGACAAGATTCTGCACGGCGGAGCCCGCGGGTTAGGAATCCTGATGGGCGCGACCGGCGTAGGTGCCCTCTTTGGCGCGCTCACTCTCGCCTCACGTAGCGGAGTGCATGGGCTGGGAAGGTGGGTGGCATTCTCCTGCGGTGGTTTCGGAGTCAGCCTGATTCTGTTTTCCTGGTCGCGAAACTTCTGGGTCTCGGCGGCACTGCTGCTGCCCGTAGGTTTTGGCATGATGCTGCAAATGTCGTCGTCGAATACGCTGATCCAGGCCATGGTGCCGGATCATCTGCGTGGGCGGGTGATGGCGGTGTACTCCATGATGTT